>Ga0335081_10005163_pt1 | contig 20656 bp, 19 predicted proteins | sample Lox_Sample_35_FD_206713 | JGI IMG/M metagenome (GOLD analysis project Ga0335081, IMG submission 206713) | Soil microbial communities from Loxahatchee National Wildlife Refuge, Florida, United States - Lox_Sample_3.5 | ecosystem: Environmental > Terrestrial > Soil > Wetlands | place: USA... | reverse complement strand
CCGATGCCGCGCAGCTTGCCGTGGCGCGCAGACTCGCGCTTGCGCTTGGCGAAACCCTTGTAGTCGGCAAGCTCCATCGCCTTCTTCAGCGAGGCGTTATAGTCGCCGGCATCGTAGGCCATGATCACCGGCGTCTGGTGCGGGAACGTCTTGACGAAATTCTTGCGCCGCAGCTCGGCCGGATCCTGGCCCATTTCGCGCGCGCCGACTTCGACCAGCCGCTCGACGACGAAGGTCGCCTCAGGCCGGCCGGCGCCGCGATAGGCGTCGACCGGACCGGTGTTGGTGTAGACGGCGTCGACCTCGCAATAGATCTGCGGGATCTCGTACTGGCCCGACAGCAGCGTGGCGTAGAGATAAGTCGGCACCGACGACGAGAAGGTCGACATATAGGCGCCGAGATTGGCGATGGTCTTGGCGCGCAAGGCGGTGATCTTGCCGTCGCCGTCGAACGCCATCTCGGCGTGCGTGACGTGATCGCGGCCGTGGGCGTCGGCGAGAAAAGCCTCCGAGCGGTCGCAAACCCATTTCACCGGACGGCCGACACGCTTCGACGCCCACAGCGCCACGACTTCCTCGGGATAGATGAAGATCTTCGAGCCGAAGCCGCCGCCGACGTCGGGAGCGATGACGCGCAGCTTGTGTTCGGGCGCCATGCCGACGAAGGCCGCGATGACGAGCCGCGCCACGTGCGGATTCTGCGTGGTGTTCCACAGCGTGAACGTGCCGGCGCCGGAATCGTATTCGCCGATCGCGGCGCGCGGCTCGATGGCATTCGGCACCAGCCGGTTGTTGACGATGTCGAGCTTGGTGACGTGTTTGGCCGCCTTGAACGCGGCATCGACCGCTTTGGCGTCGCCGAGAGCCCACTGGTAGATGGTGTTGCTCGGCGCAACATCGTGAATTTGCGGGGCGCCGGGTTTTTGCGCCGCCGCGGCATCGGCGACCGCCGGCAGCACAGCGTAATCGACTTTGACCTTCTCCGCGGCATCGCGCGCCTGCGGCAAAGTTTCGGCGATCACCACCGCGACCGGATCGCCGACATGGCAGGCCTTGCCGTTGGCGAGTGCCGGATGCGCCGCCATTTTCATCGGCGAGCCGTCCTTGGAATGGATCATCCAGCCGCAGATCAGATTGCCGATCTTGTCACTGGCGAGCTCGGCGCCGGTGAGCACCGCGATCACGCCCGGCATGGCGGACGCCGCTTTGGCGTCGATCGATTTTATCGTGGCATGTGCGTGCGGGGAGCGAACGAAATAGGCGCATGCCTGGCCGGGCCGGTTGATGTCGTCGGTGTAGTGGCCTTTGCCCGTAATGAAGCGCTGGTCTTCCTTGCGGCGCACCGCCGCGCCGATACCGGTCCCGCTCATGGTATTGCCCTCCGGCAACTTGCTCCTCAGACAGAAAACCGCCTGCCGGCGATTTTCCCCTCGGCTCTCTCCCTATTCGGCGGCTTTCGACGTCGCGCCGCCGCCGCGCATGGCGCGCGCACCGGCGGCAATCGCTTTCACGATGTTATGATAGCCGGTGCAGCGGCAGATATTGCCTTCGAGTTCCTCGCGGATGGTGCGGTCGTCAAGCTCGTTGCCCTTGCGCCGTACCATGTCGACCGCGGTCATGATCATTCCCGGCGTGCAATAGCCGCATTGCAATCCGTGGTTCTCGCGGAACGCCTCCTGCATCGGATGCAGCGGTCCGTCGGCCGGCGCCAAGCCTTCGATGGTCAGCACGTCGGCGCCTTCGAGCTGCAGCGCCAGCACGGTGCACGATTTGATCGCCTTGCCATTGACGTGGACGACGCAGGCGCCGCATTGCGAGGTGTCGCAGCCGACATGCGTGCCCGTGAGCCGCAGGTTCTCGCGCAGCAATTGCACCAGCAGCGTCCGGGGGTCGACGTTAGCGCTGATGGGTTTGCCGTTCACCGTCATCGAAACGGTTGCCGTGTCGCTCGCGGCCATTGGGACTCCTCCCCTGCAAAATTCCGGTCAAACGTTACGATTTGCCGGCCGTCCTGGCCCGCCGGCCAGGTTCCAGTACGAATTGAGGGCGATTTTGCCGGTTTCGCACCTTAGAACAAGAATTACTCTGAACCTCAGGCCGGGCGGCGGTCAAGGGAGTTTCTCGGCAATTTCCCGTGACGGCGAGCCCCTGGCATGCGCAAACAGCACCCCCTAGAAGCGGCCGCGCAAGTTCTTTGCAATTCGCCGCGGCGACTAATCCGGCCTATGCGGTCTTCGGATTGACCGCAGTCGCGAAGTTCGTAAAAAAATCATCGGCGACTTTCTTGGCGGCGCCATTGACCAGGCGCTGGCCGAGCTGCGCCAGCTTGCCGCCGATCTGGGCGTCCACGTCGTAAGACAACAGCGTGCCGCCATCCTTGGGCGTGAGCTTCACCGTGGCGCCGCCCTTGGCAAAACCGGCGACGCCGCCGTCGCCTTGCCCGGAGATCTTGTAGCCATGCGGCGGATCGAGATCCGACAAGGTGACCTTGCCTTTGAATCTGGCCTTCACCGGGCCGATTTTGACGGTGGCGACGGCTTGCATTTCGGTGTCAGACAGCTTGTCAAGCTGCTCGCAGCCGGGAATGCAGACTTTCAGCGTCTCGACGTCGTTGAGCTTTTCCCAAACCGTTTGCGGCGGGGCGGCAAGTTGAACCTCGCCGTTCATCGTCATCGCCATCGGCGTCACTCCCTGGCTAAACGCGCGGACTATCGCTTACCGCCTCACACGGCGGCTGAAAAGGGTGCTAAGAGGCGCGAACGTAGGGAGGATAACGAATGCCGGATATCAAAGTCGACGACGGCTACGCCATCCATGTCGAAATGGAAGGCCCGGACCGCGCGCCGGTGCTGATGCTGTCGAACTCGCTCGGCACCGATCTGCATATGTGGGACGAGCAGGTAGCACCGTGGACCAAGCATTTCCGCTTGCTGCGTTACGACCGGCGCGGCCACGGCCAATCGCACGTGCCGAAGGGCCCCTACACGATGGAGCGGCTCGGCCGTGACGTTGTCGCGGTGCTCGATGCGCTTAACATTGCCAAGATCAATTGGTGCGGCCTGTCGATGGGCGGCATGGTCGGGCAATGGCTCGGCGCCAATGCGGCGAGCCGGATCGACAGGCTCATCCTGACAAACACCTCTTGCTTCTACCCGGACAAGCAAGCCTGGGCGGATCGTATCGACTTTACGCGCAAGAACGGCATGGCGGGTCTAGCCGGTCCGATGATGGAGCGGTGGTTCACCAACGATTTTCGCGAGCGCTCACCGGCCGCGGTCGCGCGCATCAAGGACATGTTCGAGAAAACGGATATCGAAGGATTTCTCGGCTGCGCCGCGGCGATCCGCGACATGGATCACCGGCCGTTGCTGCCGAAAATCAAGGCGCCGACCATGATCATCGCCGGGCGCTTCGACGTCGCCACGCCGCCGGCGATGAACGAGCTCATCCAAAACGAAATCCCGGGCGCGCATTTCAAGCTGCTTGAGGCGCCACATATGGCCAATATCGAGCAGCCGCAGGCCTATGCCGACGCAGTGCTTGAGTTTCTGCTGTGCAAATAGTCCGATCGAATTGCGCATGCGCGCGAATGAAATCCTATAAGCGCCGCCAATCGTCAGAAATCTCGTCTGCAGTGGAACAATCGCCTCGCGTTTGCCGCAACACTTATGCTTACCCTCCCCGCTGATCGCGAAATTCGTGCGGCGTAGTCCCGGTATGTTTGCGGAAGAAGCGGGCGAAGTGCGAAGCGTCGGCGAAGGCGAGTTCTTCGGCGATGTCGTGGATCGATTGGGTGGTCAAGACGAGCTGACGCTTGGCTTCGGTCAACACGCGCTGGCGGATGAGATGTCCGACGGTCACGCCAGTGGCGCGTTTGACATGGTCATTGAGCCGATCGACCGTCATGCCGAGCTTTTCAGCATAGAATGCCAGCAAACGCTCCTTACGGAAGAACTCGTCGACGAGCCGCCGCAATTGCGCGACCGTGGCGTCGGCCGGATATAAGGTTACGCTCCCGCTGCGTGCGTGGCTAGCCGCCAGCCGCGCCACGCCGACCGCGATGAGCACGAGGAGGCCGCGCATCGCCAGCCGATAGCCTTCGCGGGCCAAGGCACGTTCCTCGAACAGTTCCTTGCCCAGCGCCGCCAGCCTTGCGAGTTCATCTGGATCGCCAATCGAAACGATGGGGTGAGCAGCGAGGGCGCGGAGGCGAGCCAAGGCTTCGCCGGTGCGGTCGGCGAATACGCCGGCGGCATCTTCGGTAAAGCTTATCACCCAGCCGTCGGTGACGTTCGGCTCGAAACGAAAGCCATGTGCGATCGCCGGCGGAACGATGATGGCGGCGGGCGCGGTAAACGGCAGCTTTGCCAGATCGAAAATCATCTCGCCGCCCCCGCGCTCAAGCAGCCAGATCTGAAACAGGTTGCGATGGCGATGCGCGCGGATGGTCCAGTCGTGAACCGACGAGCGCGACGCGATGGTTTCGATGTGAATGAAATCGAACGCCGAATCGTCCGGCGGATCGCCGTACAGATGGAACAACGGCAGCGCGCCGGCGGGGCTTGGGCTGACCATGGCGCAAGCATAGACCGCGATCGCGCGTGAGAAGAAGCGACCGTTCGACTTTGCTCGACGCTTTTCACAAAAAAGGCGGCAGCCCGGACCGGACGGGCTGCCGCCGTCGCGAAAGAAAAACCGTTAGTGCTGGCCGCTCTGTGGGCCGCCGTGTTGCCCGCTCTGGCCGGGCTTGTTTTGACCACCCTGCTGCTGCCCAGGCTTATTCTGGCCGCCCTGCTGCTGTTGGCCGGGCTTGTTCTGACCGCCCTGTTGCGGGTTGCTCTGGCCCTGTTGGCCGCGCTGTGGATTGTTTTGCTCGTTCGCCATCGGACGTTCTCCGTCATTTTCTGGGGTTAAGTGTGCTTACGAACCCCGCCCAATGTGATAACAGGGGAGTTGCACCAAGGTTCCACGACCAGGTGCAGGCGGCGACAGGCAACCTGTTGAAATTGCTTCAAAATTACCGCGATTGCTACAAAATGTCAGGTCGCCGACACGCGATCCGGGCTTAAACCGGCTTATAAGCCCGCTCGTGATAAACCAGCGCCGGACCGGCCGGTCCGAGCCGCACCGCCTCAACAGCGCCAAATACGACATTGTGCGAGGCCATCACCTTGGTTTCGATGGTGCGGCAGTCGCAGGCGACCACGGCCGAAGTCAGTACCGGCGAACCGGTTTTGAGGGTGATCCACTCCCCTTGTGTAAAGCGCTCATGCAGATGCACGCCGCTGCGTCCCGCGAACAGATCAGCGAGCTTCTCTTCGCTGGCCGGAAGGGTGTTGATGCAGAAGACGCCGTTTTGCGTCAGCACCGGCGCTGAATTGCTGCGGCGGTTGAGACAGACGAGCAGCATCGCCGGGGTATCCGAGACCGAGCAAACGGCCGTGGCGGTAAAGCCGCTTTTGCCGCCAGGGCCCGCGGTCGTGACGACATGCACCGCTGCGCCGAGCCGCGCCATCGCCTCGCGGAATACCGTCGGCTCGACGCTCGCGATCGGCCCGGGCGCAACCGCCGTGAAAGCGCCGTCCATCGCGTCGTCCGGCCGCTGATCGATCCAGCTCATAGATCCTTTCCTGTCATCATCGGCGAAACCGGATGATCCAGTATCCGCCCTGCCGTGAAATATGAGTACCAAACTCTTCGCATACTGGATGCCCCGCCTGCGCGGGGCATGACAGCAGTGGTTACTCCGCCGCTCGCCGGTCTTCGGGCAATCCTGGATAGGCGACATCGTCCGGATTGAGCCATGTCGAGCCGGTCCAGCCGTTCTCGTCGTATTCGGCCATGCACTGCTCGGCGAGCGCCGTCATCTGCGCCATGGTCCCGGACGCTCGCGCGTTCCACAACGCCTGGATGCGGATGTCCTCGTGATTGCCGGCGTAATTGCGTTCGTAGAGCTCATGGCGGCCGCCGAATTCGGTGCCGATGGCGTCCCAGAGGAGTTTCATGATCTTGATGCGTTCCTTGTAATCAATCCCATAGGAGCCGCGCACGTAGCGCGCCAGATAACGGTCGATCGCCGGATTTTTGAAATCCTTGGTCGATGACGGCAGATAAATCAGCGACGAGGCGACGATCTTGTCGACGATCTCCTTGACGCGCCCGTAAGCATCGCCGGCGAACACGCGATAGCTCGAGCCGGATTGCAGGTTCGGCAGCACCGCGCCGCCGACCCACGGCGTCGGATGCATCGCCATGGCGTCGGTCAACGCCCAGAACAGATTGCGCCAGGCGACGACCTCGCCGAGCATGGCCTGGTTGCCGCGAAACTCGTCGGAGCCGGCGGCGTGCAAAGCCTTGGCAAGGACGCCGGCGAGGAAGTCGAGCTTCACCGCCAGCCGGGTGCAGCCCTGAAACTGATAGCCGGCGAGAAATCCCGACTGCGGAAAGAAGATCTTCAGCTTTTCCAGATCGCGGTGCAGCAGCACGTCTTCCCAGGGAATGAAAACATTGTCGAAGACGAAGATCGCATCATTCTCGTCGAAACGCGACGACAACGGATAGTCGAACGGCGAGCCCATCACGCTCGCCGTCATCTCATAAGAGGTACGGCAGAACAGCTTGACGCCCGGCGCGTTCATCGGCGCGATGAACATCACCGCAAGATCGGTGTCGTGCAGCGGCACCGCCGCGTTCTGGCCGAGAAAATTGTAATGCGTCAGCGCCGACGCGGTCGCCACCACTTTGGCGCCGGAGATATAAATGCCGGCATCGGTGTCCTTCTGGATGGTGATGAATACGTCCTTGACCTGATCCACCGGCCTCGCGCGATCGACCGGCGGATTGACGATGGCGTGATTCATGAACAGCACATTCTCCTGTGCCCGCCGGTACCATCGCTTGGCGTTGTCGGCGAACTTGCCGTAAAAGTCGTAATTGGCGCCGAGCGTATTCATCAGCGACGCCTTGTAATCCGGCGAGCGCCCCATCCAGCCGTAGGACATGCGCGCCCACAGCGCGATCGCGTCGCGTTGCGCGATCAAATCCTCGCGCGAGCGGGCGGCGCGGAAGAATTTATGGGTGAAGCCGCCGGAGCCGGTATCGGTCGGACAGGTCAGGGCGCTCTTGGTCTTGTCGTCGTGAAGCGCGTCGTAAAGCCTGGCAATCGAGCGCGCGGCATTGCGGAACGCCGGATGCGTCGTGACGTCCTTGACGCGCTCGCCATAGATGTAAACTTCGCGGCCATCGCGCAGGCTTTCGAGATATTCAGTCCCGGTGAACGGGCGGCCTTTGCTTTTGATCGCGTCTTCGGACTTCGTCCGGTCCATGGGGTTCTCCCTTGCTTTCCGTCATGGCCTAGCTCGCGCCCGGTGTGACGGCAATACCGGGCGCTGTTTCCCCAATTGCGGCTGCGGCACACAGTCCGCGGCGTTGCCGCGCCGCGGCACCCCTGTTAAGCCTTGAGGCGGTTGTCGCCGGTCAGCCATGCGGAGGTGCGCAGGACGCATGGACGTCTTTCTCCAACAGCTCATCAACGGCATCACGCTTGGCTCGATCTACGGGCTGATCGCGATCGGCTATACGATGGTGTTCGGCATCATCGGCATGGTGAACTTCGCCCACGGCGACGTGTTCATGGTGTCCGCCTTCATCGCGCTGATCGCCTTCCTCATCCTGACCGCCTGGCTCGGCATCTCCTCCATCGTCCTGGCGCTGCTGATCGTCCTGATCGTGGCGATGCTGTTCACCTCGTTGGTCAATTGGGTGATCGAACGCATCGCCTACCGGCCGTTGCGCGGCTCGTTTCGCCTGGCGCCGCTGATCTCGGCGATCGGCATGTCGATTTTCCTCTCCAATTTCGTCCAGATCGCGCAGGGACCGCGAAACAAGTCGATACCGCCCATGGTGAGCGGCGAATTCGTGCTGTTCTCACATAACAATTATCCGGTCACGCTGTCCTACAAGCAGCTCATCATCTGGGCCGTCACCGCGGTGCTCTTACTGGCGTTCTGGTATCTGGTGACAAAGACCAAACTCGGCCGCGCGCAGCGCGCCTGCGAGCAGGACCAGAAGATGGCCGCTCTGGTCGGCGTCAATGTCGACCGCACCATCGCCACCACCTTCGTCATCGCCGCGGCGCTCGCGGCGGTCGCCGGCACCATGTACCTGATGTATTATGGCGTCGTCACTTTTTCCGACGGCTTCGTGCCGGGCGTGAAGGCGTTCACCGCCGCGGTGCTTGGCGGCATCGGCTCGCTGCCGGGCGCCGTGATCGGCGGCCTCCTGATCGGGCTGATCGAGACCATGTGGTCCGCTTATTTCTCCATCGACTACAAGGACGTGGCGGCCTTTTCCATTCTGGCGATCACGCTGATCTTCCTGCCGCAGGGTCTGTTCGGCCGGCCCGACGTCGAAAAGGTGTGAGGTGACGGCGCTAGCCAACTCCGGAGATGATCCGCACCGGACGCGCCCGGCTTCCGCCGATACCCGTGTCGGTACCTTCGCCGCGCTGCGCGACGCCGGGATCACCGCCGCGATCGCCTTCGGCTTGTTCCTGCCGCTGATCGGATTCGAGACCACGGTAAACGGCGACAATCAGCTGATCCTAACCACGCGCTGGCCGCTGTTATTTGGCATTGTCGCCGCGGTCGGCATCGGTCGCCTAGGCTATGCGCTGTTACTGGAGCCGCGGCTGCGCCGGCGCACCATGCGGCCGATGGCGACCGCACCTTCGGGCTGGCGGACCTTTGTCGGCCAATGGTTCGTTCCGTTCGGCATCGCTTTTGTCGCCGCCTATCCGGCGCTGGTGCTCGCCACCGCCGGCTTTTCGCGCAGCGTGAAATGGATCGACAATTTCGGCATCCAGATTCTGATCTATGTGATGCTGGGCTGGGGATTGAACATCGTCGTCGGCCTCGCCGGGCTCCTCGATCTTGGTTACGTGGCGTTCTACGCGGTCGGTGCTTACTCTTATGCGCTGCTTGCCAAGGCCTTGGGGCTGTCGTTCTGGGTGCTCCTGCCGGTCGCCGGCATCCTGGCTTCGTTCTGGGGCATTCTGCTCGGTTTTCCAGTATTGCGGCTACGCGGCGATTACCTTGCCATCGTGACGCTCGCCTTCGGCGAGATCATCCGTCTGGTGATCATCAACTTCACCGCGCTCACCAACGGTTATGCCGGCGTCGGCGGCATCCCCCGGCCGTCGTTTTTCGGCATTCCTTTCAACGCCGACGACAACGGCTTTGCCGCCGTATTCGGCCTGCCGTTCAGCCCGATCTATCGCGTCATCTTCCTGTATTACGTCATCCTGGCGCTGGCGCTACTCACCGCCTTCGTCACCGTGCGACTGCGGCGGTTGCCGGTCGGCCGCGCCTGGGAGGCCTTGCGCGAGGACGAGATTGCCTGCCGTTCGCTTGGCATCAACACCACCAATACCAAGCTCACCGCATTCGCCATGGGAGCGATGTTCGCCGGCTTTGCCGGCTCGTTTTTCGCCACGCGTCAGGGCTTCATTTCGCCGGAATCCTTCACGTTCCTGGAATCTGCGACCATCCTGTCGATCGTCGTGCTGGGCGGCATGGGCAGCCAGGTCGGCGTCGCCATCGCCGCCATCGTGATGATCGGCGGCACCGAGATCATGCGCGATCTCGATTTTCTGAAGAAAATTTTCGGTCAGACCTTCGATCCGACCCAGTACCGCATGCTCATTTTCGGCTTCGCCATGGTGCTGATCATGGTCTGGCGGCCGCGCGGGCTGATCTCGACCCGCGAGCCTTCGGTGTTTCTGAAACAGCGCAAGAGCATCGCCGCGGACCTGGTCAAAGAAGGCCGCGGCTAGGCCATGAGCGGGCAAAACGCGCCCAATGCCGCCGGCATCTTGCTCCGCGTCGAGCATTTGACCATGCGTTTCGGCGGCCTGCTTGCGATCGACGATCTCAGCTTCGACGTCAGCGACGGCACCATCACTGCGCTGATCGGACCAAACGGCGCCGGTAAGACCACGGTATTCAACTGCATCACCGGTTTCTACAAGCCGAGCAGCGGCCGACTGGCGCTGCGCCACGGCGAAAGCACGGCGTGGGCCGAACTCGAAACACTTACAGACTCCGGCGCGCGCAACATTACGACGAAAAGCGGCGCGCTCTTTCTCTTGGAGCGAATGCCGGATTATCTGGTGGCGCAACGCGCACGCGTCGCCCGCACGTTCCAGAATATCCGGCTGTTTCCCGGCATGACCGTGCTGGAAAATCTTTTGGTCGCGCAGCACAACCGGCTGATGTTGGCCTCCGGCTATACGCTGCTGGGCGTGCTCGGATTGCCGTCCTACACCCGCGCCGAGCGGGCGGCGATCGACAAGGCGCGCAACTGGCTCGATCGCATCGGGCTTACCGGGCGCGCTGACGACCCGGCTGGCGACCTGCCCTACGGCGCGCAACGGCGGCTCGAAATCGCCCGCGCCATGTGCACCGATCCGGTATTGCTCTGCCTTGACGAGCCGGCCGCCGGGCTCAATCCGCGCGAGAGCGCCGAGCTCAACGCGCTGCTGCTAGCCATCCGCGATGAATTCCACATAGCGGTGCTGTTGATCGAGCATGACATGACCGTCGTGATGGAGATTTCCGATAAGATCGTCGTGCTCGATTACGGCGTGAAAATCGCGGACGGCGCGCCGGATGCGGTGCGCAACGACGACAAGGTCATCGCCGCCTATCTCGGCGTTCCCGAACACCAAGTCGGCGCAGCCGAGGCCGAGGTCGGACTATGACCGCGCTGCTGTCCGTTCGCGGCGTCAAGACATTCTACGGCCGCGTCATGGCGCTCAAGGGCGTCGATCTCGACGTCAATGACGGCGAGATCGTCACGCTGATCGGCGCCAATGGCGCCGGGAAGTCGACCTTGATGATGACGATCTGCGGCAATCCCCGCGCCCGCGAAGGCTCGATCCGCTTTGCCGGCAACGACATCACCGCGCTGCCGACGCACGAGATCGCCAGGCTGCGCATCGCGCAGGCGCCCGAGGGCCGGCGCATTTTTCCGCGTATGACGGTTTTGGAAAATCTGCAGATGGGAGCGACCACCGCGGCAGCCGCCACATTCGATCAGGACCTCGAACGCGTCGTCGCGCTATTTCCGCGGCTCAAGCAGCGCCTCGCCCAGCGGGGCGGCACGCTCTCTGGCGGCGAACAGCAGATGCTGGCTATCGCACGCGCGCTGATGAGCCGTCCACGGCTCCTTCTGCTCGACGAGCCGTCGCTCGGGCTTGCGCCGCTGATCGTGCGGCAGATCTTCGATGCCATCAGGGCGCTCAACCGCGACGAGGGCTTGACCGTGTTCCTGGTCGAGCAGAACGCCTTTCATGCGCTGCGCCTGGCACACCGCGGCTATGTGATGGTCAACGGGCTGATCACGCTGTCGGGTTCGGGACGCGAGTTGCTGGAACGGCCGGAAATCAAATCGGCCTATCTTGAAGGCGGCCGGTAACAGCATGATCGACACGGCGGCAGCGAATTTCGCCATAGGTGGGTTGTTCTACGAAGGCTCGTTCGGAGTCTTCCTTCTGGTCACGATTATTCTGGGGGGCGGGGCCGCGTGGCTCGCCGGCCGGGCCGTTGCCGCCACTTGGCGGCCGTGGTGGCAGGTGGTGTCCTATGCGTTGATCCTGGGGCTTGCCGTCCGTTTCATCCACTTCAGCCTGTTTAACGGCACGCTCTTGTCGCTCCAATATTACGCGGTCGACAGCGCGTTCTGCATGGGGTTCGGATTTCTCGGCTTCCGCATCACCCGCGTCGGGCAAATGGTCGCGCAGTATCACTGGCTCAATGCCGCGGCCGGAGTGTTGCGCTGGCGCCGCAAGCCGCACTGACGTAATGTTGCGGGTACGGTTACGAGCGCCGGCTCCACCCGAAGGAGAACGAGCCATGAAAAGCATCGTGAAAAAGATCGTCACGCTGGGTCTTGGTCTGAGCTTTGCGATTGCTGTCGCCGCACTGACGGCGGGAACCGCCGCCGCCCAGGTCAAGATCGGGGTCGCCGGCCCAATCACCGGCGCGAACGCCGCGACCGGAGCGCAAATGAAAAACGGCGTCGACCAGGCCGCCGCCGACATCAACAAGGCGGGCGGCATCCTCGGCCAGAAGATCGCCGTGGAATACGGCGACGACGTCTCCGATCCCAAGCAAGGCGTATCGGTCGCCAACGATTTCGCCGCCGACGGCGTGAAATTCGTGGTCGGCAATTACAATTCCGGCGTCACCATCCCGGCCTCGGAAGTCTACCATGAGAACGGCATCCTCGAGATCACGCCGGCCTCGACCAATCCGACGGTTACCGAGCGCGGTTTGTGGAACATCTTCCGCGTCTGCGGCCGCGACGACCAGCAGGGCCGGGTCGCCGGCGACTACATCCTCAAGCATTTCAAGGGAAAACGCATCGCCTTCGTCAACGACAAGACCACCTACGGCAAAGGCCTTGCCGACGAGACGCTCAAGACCATCAAGGCCGGCGGCATGGACTCCGTGCTCTATGAGGGCATCAACACCGGCGAGAAGGATTATTCGGCGCTGGTGTCCAAGATCAAGCAATCGCGCGCCGACCTCGTCTATTTCGGCGGCCTCTACACCGAGGCCGGGCTGATCGTGCGGCAGATGCGCGACCAGGGCGTCACCGCACCGCTGATGGGCGGCGACGGCATCACTTCCGACGAATTCGCCTCGGTCGGCGGCCCGGGAGTCGTCGGCAGTCTGATGACCTACGGCCCCGATCCGCGCAACCGGCCGGAGGCCAAGGCGGTCGTGGCCGAGTTCCGCGCCAAGAATTTCGAGCCGGAGGCCTATACTCTCTACAGCTATGCCGCGGTGCAAATCATCGCGCAGGCGGCGACCGCGGCCAATTCGCTCGACCCGAAAAAAGTGGCCGACAAGATGCACTCCGGCATGACCTTCAAGACCGTGATCGGCAATATCTCCTACGACAAGAAGGGCGATATCACGCGGCTCGACTATGTCGTCTATCGCTGGGTGAAACAGCCGGACGGCAAAATCACCTATGTCGAACTGCCAGGTGCGCCGACGAACTGATCAACCGATCTCTCACCCGATCTTGCCGAGCGCCGGGAACGTCTGCAGCAGCCAGAAGCTCGCCTCGCTGACCGTTCCCGTGAGAAAGGCGATGCCGGTCAGCACCAGAAGACCGCCCATCGCCTTCTCGACCAGGCCGAGATGGGCGCGAAACCGCGCAAGAAACGCCGCGAACGGCTCGACCGCGAGGGCCGCGATCAAAAACGGCACGCCAAGCCCGAGCGAATAGACGGCGAGCAGACCGGCGCCCTTGGCTAGCGTGGTTTCCGAAGCAGCCACGGCGAGGATCGCGGCGAGAATGGGACCGATGCACGGCGTCCAGCCGAGCGCAAAGGCGAAGCCCATCAGATAGGCGCCCCACAACCCGACAGGCTTCGCTATTTCGAGGCGCTTCTCCCGCATCAACCACGCGATTGGCGTCAGTCCGAGGAAGTGCAGCCCCATGATGATGATGCCGAGACCGGCCAAAATAGACAGCGGTCCCGCATAGACCCGCAACAAGCCGCCGATCGCACTGGCGCTGGCGCCGAGCGCAACGAACACGGTGGAAAAGCCGAGCACGAACAGAATGGCGGCAGCGATCGTCTCGCGGCGCACCTGCGGTTCGCTCTCCGCGTCGGCCAACCGCTCCAACGACGTGCCGGTGAGATAGACGAGGTAAGGCGGCACGAGCGGCAAGACGCAGGGCGACAGGAAACTCAGCATGCCTGCCAAAAGCGCGGCGACGATGGTGACATTCATGGCCTAAGGAATGCACCGGGCGCGGTGGGCTTTGCAAGGCAGGCGCGCGGGCCACTATGTGCGTGCCGGCTGGTTTCGTCGCGCCTCGCCATCTTGTGAACCGCCGGGCTAAGATGCCCCATGCCGCTGCGAAATCTGATCACGGATGTCCCGGGGCTTAAGGTTGGGCATGCCGACGACGCGCGCCTCGGCTCAGGCTCGACTGTCGTCATTTTCGACGACCCCGCGGTGGCCTCGGTCGATGTGAGCGGCGGCGGGCCAGGCACCCGCGAGACCGCGCTCCTTGACCCGGCGCAGACGGTGGAAGGCATCGATGCCATCGTCTTGTCCGGCGGCTCGGCCTTCGGCCTCGATGCCGCTTCCGGTACGCAAGCGTGGTTGCGCGAACAGGGGCGCGGTTTTGTGGTGCGCACCGCACGGGTGCCGATCGTACCGGGTGCCGTGCTGTTCGACCTTCTCAACGGCGGCAACAAGGACTGGGGCCAGTTTCCGCCCTATCGCGACTTCGGCTATGCCGCGGCGGCCGCCGCCGGCCTGGAGTTCGCGCTTGGCAGCGTTGGCGCCGGCACCGGCGCAACCACGGCGAATTGCAAAGGCGGCCTCGGTTCGGCCTCCGCGCAAGCCGCCGACGGCTGCGTCGTCGGAGCAATTGCCGCCGTCAACGCCGTGGGCAGCGTTACGGTCGGCGACGGCCCATGGTTCTGGGCCGCGCCATTCGAAGTGAAGGGCGAGTTCGGCGGCCGCGGGCTGCCGGGCGGTTTCTCGCCGCAAATGCTCGAGCCGCGCATGAAGGGCGCCACGCTGGAAAACACCACCTTGGTGGTCGTTGCGACCGATGCGGTCTTAACCAAGGCGCAGGCCAAGCGGCTCGCGGTGATGGCGCAATCAGGCCTGTCGCGCGCCATCTATCCGGTCCACAGCCCGCTCGACGGCGACATCGTGTTCGCCGCCTCGACCGGGCGCCGGCCGCTCGCCGATACGCTGCATGGTCTTACGGCACTGGGCACGCTCGCCGCGAATGTCGTAGCCCGGGCTATTGCCCGCGGCGTCTACGAAGCGCGCGCGCTCGCCGTTCCCAATGCGCTGCCGAGCTGGACGGATAAATTCGCCAATACCTAAAACCGGCAGTCTTCGAGCGGCGACCCACCAGCGAGCGGTGGAGGAATTTCATGCTGCTGCGATTTTTCAGCCTGCTTGCGCTGGCGTTGTTGCTGATGGGCCAAAGCAACCCACAAGGCAACCCACTGGCCAAACCACAAGCCAAAGCGGACCCGCAGGCGCTCTACAAGGCCGGATATGACGCCCGCGTCGCCGGTCACTATGACGATGCGATCCGCCTATTGTCGGCAGCAATCGCCAGCGGGAAGCTTAACGACGACGATCGCGCCACTTCTTACAACAATCGCGGCATGGCCTACGCCGCCACTGGCGCGCCGGACAAGGCGGTCGCCGATTACTCGATGGCGATCAAAATCGCGCCGGTCTACGGGCCAGCCTACCTTAACCGTGGCAATGTTTTCCTCGACGCCGGCAAATACGACGAGGCCATCGCGGATTTCAACCGGGCGATCATCACCTTCCCCGGCTACGCGCTGGCCTATAACAGCCGCGGTGCGGCCTATTACAGCAAAGGCAATCTCAACGCCGCACTGGCCGATCTCGACACCGCGATCAAGCTGAAGCCCGATTACGGCAACGCCTATTGGAACCGCGCGCGCGTCTATGCCAGCGGCGGTGACAATGCCAAGGCGTTGGCCGATCTCAACCAGGCCATCCGTTTCAAGCCGCAAGAGGCCGATATGTATGACGAACGCGGCGTCATCCGCTCCGTCGGCAACGACGATAACGGGGCGGTGGCGGACTTCACCAAGGCAATTGAACTCGACGCCAAAATGGCCTCGGCCTTCAATCATCGCGGCAACAGCTATTTTGCGCTGGGCAAAATCGATGCAGCGCTGGCTGACTATGATAGCGCCATTCGCATCGAGCCGGACTTCTCCGATCCCTACACCAATCGCGGCCGCATCGAACTCTTTCATCGCAATCGCCCGGCCGACGCGGCAAACGATCTGTCAAACGGCGTGCGGCTCGACCCCAAGGATATTTACGGCGTGCTCTGGCTGCATATCGCCCGCACCCGCACTGGTACGGCTGACCATGATGAGCTTGTCGGCAACGCCGCCAAGTTTGATGACAGATCATGGCCGCGCCCCCTGCTCGATCTCTTTCTCGGCAAAACCACGCCAGAGGATGTTCGTCACGCCGCCGGTAAGGCCGACGAACATTGCGAGGCCGATTTCTATCTCGGCGAATTCGACCTGGAAAAAAATGCTCGCGACGAGGCCAAGAAGCTGATCACAGCGGCGGCCAAGGGGTGCTCAGCCGACATGCTGGAAAAATCCGCAGCATCCGCCGAATTGGCGCGGCTGTCGCAATAAGCGCCTTCCCTCGGGGCCCCGGCCCTGGTATCGGATCACCGCAGCCGCCGGGGCCGCTGGCAAGCTAGGGCGACTGTCGCTCTTCGAGCCTTTGGCGCGCTTGTCCGCAGCCGCACCGATGCGATAATCCGGGCCTTGGACAGCGATTTCCGATGCAACCCCGAACTCGGAAACCAAAAACCAAATTCTCCACCGACCAAGGCTTTGTTGTTATTGACTCGCTCCACGATTGCGCCTTCACTTCCCCGTAGGCTGTTATCGTGGTTTGTGGCGGAGGGTGCGATGCGCATCGTGGCCATTTTTTTTGCGGCGTTGCTGACACTAGGTCTCGCGGCATTCGGGGTTGTCGCCGCGCAAAAGCCGTCGGCCCCAGGCTCGATCATCGCACTTGCCGAGCACATTCTGTCGCCGGCGCGGGCGACCAGTGCACCGGCGGCCGGAACTCAGGCAACCTCACCACAGCCTGCTCAGACGTCGGCGAGCCAGGCGCCCGTCATCAAAGTTTCGCAAATCACCGCTGCCGAGCAGGCCCCCACGCCAGCCGCTCCGCCCGCCAAGCTCGTCGTAGCTCAGAATTCGGCGGCTGCCGCTCCTGCGCCGGCTCCCGCCCCGGCAAGCGCACATGCTTCGCTGTGGCCCACCACGCTGCCCCAGTGCAACAATCCAGACGCGCTCGGCATGTCGCGGATCGTCCAGATCGACACCACCGGCGGCCCGGCCTTCGGTACCGAGCATTTCAAGCAGTATGACTTCCTGCATGAGAAGGAAGTCGTGCTGACCTTCGATGACGGCCCGTGGCCGGAAAACACCGAAATGGTGCTCAAGGCGCTGCAGGACAATTGTGTCCGCGCCACTTTCTTCGAAATCGGCGAGCACGCGACGTGGGCCCCGCAACTGACCAAGGAACTGGTCGATGCTGGCATGACGGTCGGCAGCCATACCTGGTCGCACAAGGATTTGGCGAAAAATCCCTACGCCAAGGATATCGAGCAGGCCAAGCAAGAGATCGAAATGGGCGTGAGCGCCGTGCATATGGCGGCGGCGGGCGGCCCGGTGGCGCCGTTCTTCCGCTTCCCCGATCTGCAAATGCCGGCCGACCTGATCGCTTATCTTGGCACGCGCAATATCGCGACCTTCTCGACCGATATCGACACGTTCGATTTCAAGATTCACAAGCCGGAGGATGTGGTCAAATCGGTGATGACCAAGCTTGCCAAGAACGGCAAGGGCATCCTGCTGATGCACGATTTCCAGCATGGCACCGCGGAAGCGATGCCGGAGATCCTGCACCAGCTCCACCTCGCCGGCTACAAGGTCGTCGGCCTGGTGCCGAAGTTCCCGGTGACGACAATCCCGAAATACGACGACATGGTCAGGGCCAACGACAAATACTCGTCGAGCAACAACACCCGGCCTGAAAACAGCGTCATCAAGACGATCAGCGAATAGTCGCTACGTCAGAAAGCGATCCGCAGCAAAAGGCTGCGGATCGCAGAACGGCGTTGCGCCGGTGATCAGTTCGGCAAGCAGCCGGCCGGTCGCGGGCCCCAGCGTCAATCCCCAATGGGCGTGGCCGCAGGCGAGCCATAATCCGGCTTGACCCGGCGCCCTTCCGATGACCGGCCGGGAATCGACAAAGCACGGCCGCGCGCCAAGCCAAGTTGTTGCGCCAGAAGCTTGCTGCTCGACCGGCTCGCCGAGCGGAAACAGCTCATGGGCCGCGGGGAGCAGGCGTTTCAACTGCACGGGCGTCGGCGGCGCGTCGCGTGGCGCGAATTCGACGCCGGTGGTCAGCCGGATGCCCTGCTCCATCGGCGCCAGCACATAGCCGTTGTCGGCATCCAACACCGGGCGGGCGAGCGCGGCATTGCCTCGCGGCTGGAAGTGGCGGTGATAGCCGCGCTTGACGGCGAACGGCAATTTTATGCCCAACGGATCGAGCACGTCGCGCAGCCAAGGCCCGAGCGCGACGACGACCTCGCCCGCGTCGAGCGGCCCCGAGGCCGTTTCGACACGCCACCGCGCTCCGTTCCGATGCAAACTGCCAGCGTCCCCGACGAACGACAGGCCACCAAGCGCCGCAAAGCGCGCGGCATAGGCCCGTGTCACCGCCAGCGGATTGCTCACGCTTACCGCACCGGTCCAATGCACGGCATGACGAAACACCGGTGCGAGCGACGGCTCGAGCATGCGCGCGCCGTCGCCGTCGAGCACGGCGTTGTTGATGCCGAGCTCTTTGGCGAGTTCGCGCTCGCGCGCCGTGCCCGCGAAGGTGCGATCCGTCCGGTAGAGCTTGAGCCAGCCGGTGCGGCGAAAATACTTCTCGGCCGCCGCCTCGGCGGCGAGCGTCTCGTGCTCGGCCACCGCGCGCGCAAACAATGGCCGCATGACCTGCGACGTTTCGAGTAGCTTTTCCGGCTGCGAATAGGCGCGAAAGGCGGCGAGCCACGGCGCGATCTTAGGCAAAAACGTCAGATGATAATTGGCGAGCGACGAACGTTTGAGCGCGATAGCAAGAAGCGTCGTCCAATCCGACGGAAACGCCGGCGGAAAGATGGTATTGCCCTCGATAATACCGGCGTTGCCGTAAGAGGTCGCCTCGCCGGCCCCGCCGCGGTCGACCAGCGCCACTGACAGTCCGCGCTTGACCAGATGCAGCGCGACCGAACTGCCGACGATCCCCGCCCCCAGCACGATGATATCGGTGCGCGCCACGAGAACCTCCGTTGCGGCAAGAAGTGCAAATGTGGCGAGCCCGCGGTGGCCGGGCAAGTGCTGCTCCCGCATGGCGATCCCGCGTCGGTCATGGTGCGTTGCTCCGCGCCATGCGACGTGTTACCCGAACCCGTAATCCTGGAGATTGCGGTGACCCGCCCGCTCATCATCGCCCCCTCGATCCTTGCCGCCGATTTCGCGAAGTTGGGCGAGGAGGTGCGCGCGATCGATGCCGCCGGCGCCGACTGGATCCATGTCGATGTGATGGACGGCCATTTCGTTCCGAACATCTCGATCGGGCCGGATATCGTCAAAGCGATCCGGCCCTACACCCAAAAGCCGCTCGACGTGCACCTGATGATCGCGCCTTGCGATCCCTATCTCGAAGCCTTCGCCAAGGCCGGCGCCGACCACATCACCGTGCATGTCGAAGCCGGGCCGCATATCCTGCGTTCGCTGCAGGCGATCCGCGCGCTCGGCAAGAAGGCCGGCGTGACCATGAATCCCGGCACGCCGGCGTCCAGCGTCGAGGAACTGATCGAGTTCGTCGATTTGATCTTGGTAATGTCCGTTAACCCCGGCTTTGGCGGACAATCTTTCATTCCAATCGCGCTCGATAAAATTCAAATGCTGCGCGGCATATCGGGCGGGCGACCGATCGACATTGAGATCGACGGCGGCATCACGCCCGAGCACGCCGCCAGCGCAGCGCGCGTCGGTGCCAACGCCTTCGTCGCCGGCTCGGCGGTGTTCAAGGACAAAACGCCGGAGAGCTATCGCGCCAATATCGCGGCGATCCGCCAAGCGGCGGCGCTGGTCCGCGGGGAGGCTGCCTGATGGGAATCTTGGTCGACGGGCAATGGCGCGACGAAGATCTGCCGGCGGAAACCGGCAAGGCGGGCAGTTTCCAACGCGTCGACAGCGTGTTTCGCGACCGCATCACGGCTGACGGCTCGTCGGGCTTCAAGGCGGAAGCCGGCCGCTATCACCTTTATGTCGCCTATACCTGCCCGTGGGCGCATCGCACCCAGATTTTTCTCGCGCTGAAGAAACTTACCGGCGCGATCAGCGTGTCGATCGCGGTTCCGGGACTGCGGACACAAGGCTGGACGTTCGAAGACAACCCCGCCTTTCCGGATTGTCCGCCCGACCGCGTCAACGGTTTCCACCATCTGCATCAGGCCTATGCCGCGAGTAATCCGCACTACACAGGCAGGGTGACGGTCCCGACGCTGTGGGACAAGAAGACCAAGCGGATCGTCAATAACGAGTCGTCCGAGATCATCCGCATGCTCAATTCGGAGTTCGCCGGCGTCGGCGCCGATCCGACGGATTTTTATCCGGCGCCCTTGCGCGCCGAGATCGATCGGATCAATGCCCAAATCTACGCCGACGTGAACAATGGCGTTTACCGCTGCGGCTTCGCCAAATCGCAGGCGGCTTACGAGGAGGCCTATGACGCGCTGTTCGCCACCCTCGACGACATCGAGGCGAGGCTTGGCCGTCAGCGCTATCTGGTCGGCAACCGCATCACCGAAGCTGATTGGCGGCTGTTCCCGACTCTGGTGCGCTTCGACGTCGCCTATTTCTCGCTGTTCAAGTGCAACAGGAACCGCATCGCCGATTTTCCGAATCTATTGAACTATATGCGCGAGCTCTATGCCGTGCCGGGCATCGCCGAAACCGTCAAAC
>Ga0335081_10005162_pt1 | contig 20657 bp, 17 predicted proteins | sample Lox_Sample_35_FD_206713 | JGI IMG/M metagenome (GOLD analysis project Ga0335081, IMG submission 206713) | Soil microbial communities from Loxahatchee National Wildlife Refuge, Florida, United States - Lox_Sample_3.5 | ecosystem: Environmental > Terrestrial > Soil > Wetlands | place: USA... | reverse complement strand
TTAAATTTAATCCTCGGATCCGGGGATCGGTCGAAGCCCTCACCTCGTCTACAAAATCCTGGGCCTGCCCGGTTGTCATCTGCTGCTCTGAAATACCATTTCGCTGCAGATATCCTTTAAGCAGCTCATCGACGGCCAGATTGTATTCCATATGTTCAGCAGTGTTGAAATTCACCCCACGATTGGCAAGAGGCCCTGAAGTCGCTTTCTCAAATATCGCCTCCGTCTCTGGCTTGAACCCCCTGTCCTCAAACACTTCACGCGGGACCCAGTGGTGCCCCTTACCGTATTTCTGTTGGCGTATTTCATTACCTGACTTATCGGGCGCTGGTCCGCTCGGCTTAGAGTCGTTACCGTCCTTTGGCCGGAACTGGCCGCCTTTGCCCCCTGGCGTACCGGCGGACCAGCCGGGATGCTTCGGATCGTCGGGACTAGCTTTGTCGAATTTTGTATCGACATCACATTGCCTGGGCCGTCGGCTTAAAGCGGGTGCCACCACGTCGGGGTGGTCAGGATTGCATTTTTGCAGGAACACGTCAGTGACGGGTTCGACCCGATAATCCAACGAGCCAAGAGGTGGCATGGACCCGCGGCTCAGGCCCGCGGGTGACGACGTGTTCGCCTCGATCGGCAAGTAGCCCGTCGCTGTTAGCACCATCGCGCGGTCGGCGGCGGCGTTGGTGTAAGGGTCGAGCCCGAGGGCGTCGCGCATTTCGTTGAGCGTGACGGCGCCGAGCTTGACCCGGCCTTCGAGCACGGCCTCGAGGCCCTTCGGGTCGGCTTCGTCTTCGTCGAGCCAGGCGAGTTCCAGATCGGACGAGGCAAATTCGTCGGCGATGATCTCGTCGATCAGATCCTTGACCCACTCCTTGGTCGGCTCGAGGCCCTCGTCTTCCGCCTGCGCGGACTGATTGTCGGCGGTGGCGCGGTTCATCAGCTTGACCGCCCATTGCGGCGGCACCGAAAAGGCGTAGCAGATGATGCGGGCGAGCCACTCGTCGAAATCGTCCTTGTGTGACGGTTCCTTGGTCTGCACCACCTTGGCGGCGGCCTCGCCAGGCACGAACTTGGCGCGGCGGCGCTTGGCCAAATCGCCGGCGAACTCGGTGTCCCAGTAATCCTGGAATTGCTTGATCTGGTCTGGGGTCCACGACGTCGGCACGCCGATCAGGGCGTCGGGGATTGACCCCTCGGAGAAATAATCGAGCTGCCAGAGCTGGCGGCGGAGCGCGATGTTGACCGTCATCAACACCTGCTGCACCGGCGAATAGCCGTAGACGCGGTGGGCGCGCACGTTGCGCGGCCGGTAGATGATGTCGCGCGCCGAGTAGTCGACGGCCGGCAAGCCCTTGAGCACTTGCTGATAGGCCGGCGGAAAGATCGTGGCGCCATCGTCGCCGGCGTACGGCAGCGGGGTGCGGCCCCAATCGTCGATCACGCGCTTGATGGTCGCGCCGTCGAGCTGCTGCAGCGCGCAGAGCTGGCCCGAACGCGTGCGCTGGCAATACAACGTCGCGGCGTCGATGACGAACATGTCTTCGAGCAGCGCGCGCAGCCAGGTTTTCCAGCGCGTGACGCCATCGGGCCGTTGGAAAAAGCTTTCAATCTCGGCGATACGCTTACTTGTGTCGGCATCAGGTGCGGCGCCCTTGCGCTGGCGCGACGGAGTGCACGGGCGGATGCGCCAGCGCTGGCGCTCCATCTGGTCCTTGCGCGTCTCGATGACGAGGCGGAGGAGATCGTAGGCGTCGGCGAAGGCGCGCAGCTCGGCGAAGCCGATCGGCTCGTAGGCGCGCGGCCGGGTGACGAGATTGTAGCCGGGCGGAAAATCGAAACGGCGGCCGGCGATGTCCGGCGGCGCGATCGGCCGAAGCGGATCGAGCGGGCCGAACCAGTCCGCGCCGGTGCCGCGCGCGATACCGCCGCGTGCGGAGTTTGCGCTGGCGCCGTACGACACCTGGATCTGGTACGGCGATAGCGGCCAGCTTGGCTGGCCGGCGCCGCGGACTTGTTCGGTCATGTGTTTGCTCGATTTTTAGATGCAGTGGGCCGGGCGAACCGCCGAAATTCCGGCGAACGCCCGGCCCTTGCCCCGCACCCCTGCCCGCTCCCGCAATCAAACGATCCGCTCGAAACCGGCGCCGATCAGCGCCGCAGCATCTTGCGGCCGCACTGCAATGATGCGATCGGCACCGACCAGATAAAACGCGCCGGACAGACCGTGCGCCCCCGAAATCCCTTCAGGCGCGCGCAGCCCGATCCGCGCCTCGGTCGCTGGCGGCTTGGCTTGCGTCGGCTTCGCCTGCTCCGCTTTCGCCCGCACCCGATAAAACTCGATGATCGCCGCCGGCTCGTTGAGCATCAGATCGGTGATGGCGAAGACCAACGCGTCGGCATGATCGGGACTGCCCTCGCCGCGGTAACCGGCCGCGGTGAAGGCGCACAACTGATCTTCCAGCACTGCGAAGCGGCCGACATGATGCACCAGGCCTTGCTCGTACAACGCCGACACCGGCTCGGCGCGCAGCACCTTGCCGCGCGAGGCGGAGACGCCAAGAACGCGCGCGTTGGCGTCAGCGGTGCGCAGCACGAAGCGCACCATCTCGCCGCCGAAATTGTCCTCGGCGACGATGCGGTCGGCCTTGAACTCGTGATAGGCCTGCGCGACCGCCCGGCCCCACGCCGCCGGCGCGTCGCGCAGCGAGCGGTCGGCCAGCACATAAGCGTGCCCGTCATCGCCCTTCGCAGCGACCACGATGCCGATTTCGTCGGCCGTCTCATCGTCGCGGCCGGCGGCGCCGGAAGGATCGACCGCGACCACGACGCGGACACGGCGCAGCTCCGGCCATTCGGCGACGCGCGCCCGCGCGATCGTCTCGTAACTGAACAGCGCGCCCGAGAGCTCGTCGATATAGACGCCTTCGAAGAAGCGCTTGCGCTGCCGCTCCGGCAGGCGCTCCAGACTTTTCAGATAGCCTGGCGATAGATTCACGGCGTTGTCGCCGGGGTTGAGAAAAAGCCGCGCGTAATCGTCGGGGTTTTCCAGCGGCTGTCGCGACACCGGATCGCGCAGTTCGCCGAACAGAACATTGGTCCAGTGGCCCTTGCCGGTCGGGTTGAGGTCGTAATAGGCCGCCTGCGGCAGTTTCTCCGAAACCTGCGCCAGCCGGGTGAGCGCAACCAGCACCGAGGAATACGGAATCTGCGAACACTCGTTGAGAAAGATCGTGGCGTATTCCTTGCCGAGAATCTTTTCCACCCGCTCCTGATCGTCGAGACCGCCGATCCAGATTTCCGACTCGTTCTCCAGGCTGAAATAGCCCTCGGTGCGGTGGCGCCTGAACGGCCGGCCCGGAAACCACTGGCGAAACACTTTCGGCAGCGTGTCGAGCGCGATTGCGCCGCGCGCGGCATTGGCGTGAAGCCGCAGGATGGCGTGGCGCGATCCGTCAGCGTGAAGCGCGCGGCGGGCGATTTCGTGCACCAGAAGCGTGGTCTTGCCGGAGCGCGAACCGCCGACGAGCAGCGTGTGGCGCTGGCCCTTGCCAAGGAGGTCTATGGCCTCCTGTTGTTTCGCCGTGGGTGAGAAAAGGGATTTTACGGACTGCTGAGACGAACCGGTCTCGTTGCCCATGTGTCCTGTCTAGGTCTCGCGGATTATTGCCGTGTTTCGGTGTTCACGCTCCCGGGCTAAAGAAGGCCCGCACTGTTACGGGACGAAGCGATGGCGCCGCGCCTTTAAGCCAGCGCGATGTTGATGGCGCGCAGGCCCTTGCGGGTGCTCTCGATGTCGAAGCGCACCGCCTGGCCCTCGTACAGAAAGCCGATCTCGGCCGGCAGATCGGTGCGATGCACGAACACGTCGCCGTTTCCGTCATCGCGAGTCAGGAAGCCGTAGCCCTTGGTTTCGTTATAGAACTTCACCTTGCCTGTCGCCGTCACGTGTTCACCTTTGCGTTGCCGAATTTCCACAACCCCACAGCAAAAAGCCGCATCACGGCTGCGCGATGCGGCGCAGCAATGAGCGGCACTGAAGCGGCTTGTTCGACGATGATATGGGGTGAAGCGCTGCGGGCACAGGTCGCCAAAGCCCGCCTGCGCGCGAGTCAATGCCGCAGAATGCAAGGCGTTGTCAAGCAAGCAAACCTGCAAGGCGATCCATGTTTGGCAGTCACCTTGTTGAAACAGCTTGCGAAAAATTTTTGTTCGCATGCTTGCAAAAATATGCCGGTCGGCGGTCCAACTCGGTTCACGTGCCGATGATTCTCTGATGATTCTCAGAATTGACGCATCGTCGCCGCGACTTGGCGCACAAGATCTTCGCGATAACGCTGCATCCACGCATCATAACGCAGCGCGCGTTCGCCGCGTGCGCTCGCTTCCAGCCGGTAGCTGCGATACGCCTGGTTGACCGATTTCAGGTCGCCGGATTGCTGCTGCTTGCGCATTTCCAGCGCGATGCGCGCCGCGACGGCCATGGCTTCGGCCGCAATCTCGTCATCAGTTTGCACGACTACGCCGAGCATCTTTGCAACACTGCGGATGGCCTCACCGGCGTCGCAGTCAGGCGTGCGGCGCAAGACCCTCACCGCTGCCGCCGCGACGCATTCCGCCTCGGCCTCGCGCCTGCACCACAATCGGACGAGCAGCTGCTTGCCGGCTGGGGCGCCGTCGCTGTCAGGCGCAAACGCAATGATTCGCGCTCCGTCAGCGCCCTGCACTGCGACAACGGCGGCTAGACTTAGGCCTTCTCGATAAGCCGCCGCCATTCGCCGGCATTCATCGCCGCTGTCGTGCCGCATGAATTATCGGATCGGCACGCGGCGGCGGACGAGTTCGCGGGCGATGATGCGCAGGCCCTGCAGCTTGCGGACGTTGAACGTGCGCCGCGTCACCTTGATTCGCCGCAAGCCGCGATCAACATTGGCATCGACGGCTGCCCACAGACAGCCAAGATTCACGGCGCGCGCAAGGTGATCAAACTCGGCGCCTGCGAGGAAGGCTGTGGGCCAATGCAGCGCTTCTTCCATACGCCCGATCTCCGCCGGCGTCGGCGGAATCCGCACGCGGTTGCGCATTTTCGCCATCCGCTCCAGCTCGAACGTTTCGAGCTGGGAGTTCAGATCGCCGCGATCGTAGGTATAGATCGGCATCGAATTGATGTAACCGCGCGGCCGCGTCGCCATGGGCAGGCGGCCGAGCACGCGGAAGCCCTCCTCCATCCGTTCCATGACGTGGAGAAAGCTCCAGCTGTCCGGCACGCGTCGCGCCCGCACCAACGGCCCCAACGGCGTCTCGCCGATCGCGCCGAGAATGCCGGTGCGTTCGCCGCGCAGCTCGGCGCGCGCCGCGATGGCGGCGCGCTCGCCAAGCGACATTTCGCTATCGGCGTGATGGCGCGGCGGGCGCCCCGAATCAACTCGGGTTTGTTTGGTCATTGGCACCGTCACTTCCAGCGCGGCGCGGGATGGTTCACCGGGGCGCGCCACACGTAGCGGCGCGACGCATCCGTCGGCGCTATCGAGGGAGAATTTCGAACGGAGATAACGGGCGAGTCGCCATCGTCAGTGTCCGTCACGCTGCTGTAGGCGCGGCGCGCGTGATGTGGGCAATACGGCCGGCCGCCTTCGAGATCGGCGCCCGGCGCCCCACAAAAGAAAAAATTCCGTTTGCCCGGGTCGCCGTTTGGCCAACGGCAGCTGTCGTTCGTAAGCTCCAGCAAGCTCTTGCCGCGCTGCTGCGGCCCTTTGGGTTGCGGCTTCGGTGATGGCGGCGGCGCGCGGTCGTGTTCAGGGCGGCGGCGCTCCAACACCGCGGAGTTCTGCGAGGCGTCGGCCGTTTGTGCCTTCCTGGCCGCCGCCGCTGGTGCGGCGGCACCGAACCGCAACCGGTGAATTTTTCCGAGCACTGCGGAACGCGACAGACCGCCGAGCCGCGCGGCGATCGCGGCCGCCGTCGCGCCATCGGCCCACATCTGCTTGAGGATTGCGATACGCTCGTCGGTCCAAACATCGCTCGAAGCATCGTCGGCGCGCATGATTCCTCCCCGCGCCGGACATTCGAATTCCGGCGCATCCATCGTCACTGTATGAAGGAGCAGCGTCCGCTATAGTCACATATGAAAGGACTGTCAAGTCGCCATTTTGGAGGCTAGCGATGGTACACAGAATCCGTGACAATAGGCCATGCCGAGAAAGATCAAACTGAGCAAGAACTTCACCGGGCTCTACTACGCCCGCGAATCACGCGGCATGAGCCGCACGGAATTGACGCGGCTGTCGGGAATTTCCAAACAGCAGCTGTCGCGCCTCGAAGGCGGCCATATCCGGCTGCGACTCGATCATCTCAAACCGTTCGCCAATGCGCTCGGCTATACGCCGGAGCAGATGCTGCTGTGGGGCCGCTATCCCGGCACGCCCGGCGCTGCCGGTAACCACATCGAATCAAGCGACGTGCTGCGCGAAGAATCACGTCACGACGAGCCGCTCGGGCCGGCGCCGGGTCAGGTGCCGGAGCTCGATACCCGCGCCGGATTGGGCGGCGGCGGCATGCCGGCACGCGAAATGCGCAAAGAGGGACGCCACTCCGACCCAATAAAAACAGAGGGTTGGGTGTTTCCGGCGAGCTTCATCCGGGAACAGCTGCACGCCGCCTCCTCGCGGCTCCTGGTGCTCGATACCAACGGCGACAGCATGAGTCCGACGATCGCGTCCGGCGAGCGCGTCATTGTCGACACCGGCCACAAGACGCCGACGCCGGACGGGCTCTACGCGATCCGCGATGCGTTCGGCTGCATCGTGGTCAAGCGGCTGCAACTGCTGCGCTCGTCGCGGCCGACGCGGGTGAAAATCATTTCCGATAACCCGACGCATCCGAGCGAAGAGATTCTGCTCAACGAGCTGGAAGTGTTTGGCAAAGTGCTCTGCTGCCTCAAGCTGTTCTAGGCCGCGGGCAGCCGACTCAGCGCCTCGCGCGACGTCCCGTCCTCCTCTTTTTGCGCTGCGAATCATGGCGCGCATGGCGTGCCCGTAGTCCTTATCGAGCGTCACGGCGCGGTGCAGATTCGGTTACAAATATTGACAAAAGTCTCCGTTTGAGGTACGGAGACAACGGCCGCTCTTGGCGAGCACCCGCATGGCGCCGATCGCGCCACGGCCCGGACAAACGAATAACCCATGCCGCAATGGCCGCGCAGCCGGTTCGATCTCGAACGCGCCCGCCGCGCCGGTGTGGCGGCGCGTGCGCAGGGCGGCAGCGCGATGGATGCAGCGCTGGCGGAAATCGGCGCCGCTTTCGATCGGGGCGCCGTCGCCAATGCGTTCAAGCTGCGGGTTGAGGAAACATGGCGGCGCGGGCCGCAGCACCCGGCCGTGCGGGCGCGGTTTGCCGCTCGCGCGGAACTGCTGCGCGGCAAGAGCCTCGACGCCGCCGTCGTACTCGCCGAGCGCTGGTGGCGCGCCGAACGCAAGGCCTTTCAGATCGCGAGCGTGTTCGGCCGCGGCAACAGCCTGTCGCTCGACGTGCTTGCGGAGTTGCGGCTCATTCTGCGGCTGATGCGCTGGAAGCGCATGCGCGGGCATTTTCCGGTGATCGTCGCCGCGCTATGCGACCATGCTGTCACGATGGCGGCGGAATGATGCGGTGCGCGCGGCGATCAGCCGGGGCCGGGCGTGGCGAGGCGGATGTGCAATTCGCGCAGCTGCTTCGGCGTCGCCTCCGACGGCGCGCCCATCATCAGATCCTCGGCGCGCTGGTTCATCGGGAACAGCACGACTTCGCGCAGGTTTTCCTCGCCGCACAACAGCATGACGATGCGGTCGATGCCGGGCGCGATGCCGCCGTGCGGCGGCGCGCCGAGCGACAGCGCGTGCAGCATGCCGCCGAATTTCTGCTCCAGCACCGTCTCGTCATAGCCGGCGATGGCGAAGGCCTTCTTCATCACATCGGGACGGTGATTACGGATCGCGCCCGACGACAGCTCCACGCCGTTGCAAACGATGTCGTACTGGATCGCCTTAAGTCCAAGAATTTTATCGTGGTCACCGGCATCGAGTGCCACGAATTCCTCGGCGGGCAGATTCGGCATGGAAAACGGATTGTGGGAGAAGTCGATTTTCTTCTCCTCCTCGTTCCACTCGTACATCGGAAAGTCGACGATCCAGCAGAGCTCGAACCGATCCTTGTTGATCAGGTTGAGTTCCTCGGCGACCTTGGCGCGCGCCGCACCGGCAAACCTGAAGAAAGTCTGCGGCTCGCCGGCGACAAAGAATACGGCGTCCCCCTCTTTAAGGCCGAGTTGCCCGCGCAATGTCTCGGTGCGCTCGGCGCCGATATTGCTGGCAACGGGACCGCGGCCGACGACGGCGCCACCGTCGGCGGCAAAAATAATGTACCCGAGCCCGGGCTGGCCCTCACCCTGTGCCCACGAATTCATCCGGTCGCAGAACGCGCGCGAGCCACCGCCCGGCGCGGGGATCGCCCACACCGCGGCCTTGGCGCTGCCGTCCAGGATGCGGGCGAACACCTTGAAGCCCGAGCCGCGAAAAACCTCCGACACATTTGCCATCGCGATTGGATTGCGCAGATCGGGCTTGTCGGTGCCGTATTTCTCGATGGCCTCCCGATAGGGAATGCGCGGAAATTCCCTGGTCACCGGCTTGCCGTTGGCAAACTCCTCAAACACGCCGCGGATCACCGGCTCGACGGCGGCGAACACGTCGTCCTGGGTGACGAAGCTCATTTCCAGATCGAGCTGATAGAATTCGCCGGGCGAGCGGTCGGCGCGCGCGTCCTCGTCGCGGAAGCACGGCGCGATCTGAAAATAGCGATCGAAGCCCGACACCATGATCAATTGTTTGAACTGCTGCGGCGCCTGCGGCAGCGCGTAGAACTTTCCCGGATGCAGCCGCGACGGCACCAGATAATCGCGGGCGCCTTCGGGCGACGACGCGGTCAGAATCGGCGTCTGGAATTCGAAGAAGCCCTGTTCCTTCATGCGGCGCCGGATCGAATCGATGACCTGGCCGCGCAGCATGATGTTGTTGTGCAGCCGCTCGCGGCGCAGATCGAGGAAACGATATTTGAGCCGAATTTCCTCGGGGTATTCCTGATCGCCGAACACCGGCATCGGCAATTCGGCCGCCGGCCCCAGCACTTCGATCTCGCGCACGTAGACTTCGACCGCGCCGGTCGGCAGTTCCGAATTTTCGGTGCCGTCGGGCCGCCTGCGCACCTTGCCGTCGACCCGCACGACCCATTCGGAGCGCAGTGTTTCAGCCACCTTGAAGGCCGGGCTGTCCGGATCGGCCACCACCTGCGTGAGCCCGTAATGGTCGCGCAGGTCGATGAACAGCACACCGCCATGGTCGCGAATGCGATGGCACCAGCCCGAAAGCCGTACTTCAGTGCCGATGTCGCTCGCGCGCAGTTGGCCGCAGGTATGGCTGCGATAGCGGTGCATGCTCAATTCCGCCACGGGGTGAAAGGTGGCGCACAACCACAGGACCCCCGGCGATTTGTCAAGCGTTTGCCGCGCCTTGGCAGGCAGCACTGGCCCCTCGCCTCGACAGAGGCGCGCCAATCTGCACAGTGATGCCGCGACGAAGGGAGCGAGAATGCCCAAAAAGGTGGTCAAGAAACATAAGAAACCAGCCGGCGACCCGACTACGACGATGACCTCGGCCGAAGCCGTTGTCGCGACGCTGATCGGGCACGGCTTGGACACGATTTACGCTTTGCCGGGCGTGCAGAACGACCTGCTGTTCGAAGCGCTGTTCAAGTTCTCCGACCGGCTGCGCACGGTGCACACGCGGCACGAGCAGGGCGCGGCCTATATGGCGCTCGGCGCGGCGCTGGCGACCGGCAAGCCGCAGGCCTTCGCGGTGGTGCCGGGGCCGGGGCTGCTCAACGCCGGCGCGGCGCTGCTCACCGCGTTCGCCACCAACGCGCCGGTGCTTGGCTTGATCGGGCAGATTCCCGCTGCCGATATCGGCCGCGATCTTGGCCAATTGCACGAAATCCGCGACCAGGCCGGCATCGTCAAGCGGCTCGTCGGCCATGCCGAGCTGATCCGCAAACCGGAGCAGGCCTCACCGGCCACGGCGCGTGCGCTCCGCGCCATGCGCAGCGGCCGTCCCGGCCCGGCGGTGCTCGAATGCGCCATGGATGTCTGGGGCAAGCCCGGCAAGGTCACTGTGCAGGAGCCCCTGCCCGCTCCGGCAGTGAAGATCGACCGCGACGCGATCCGCAAGGCCGCGAAGCTCCTCGGCGACGCCAAGCGGCCGCTGATCATCTGCGGCGGCGGCGCGCAGGATTCGGCGGAAGAGATCACGGCGCTGTCGGCCATGCTGCAAGCGCCGGTGCTCGCCTTTCGCCGCGGCCGTGGCGTGCTCGACGGCCGCGACCCGTTCAGTGTGACGCTGCCGCTCGGCCGCGATCTGTGGGGCGAGGCCGACGTCGTGCTCGCTGTCGGCACGCGGCTCCTCATCCAGTTCCGGCAATGGGGCATCGACCGCGACCTGAAGATCGTGCGCATCGATGCCGATCCCAAGGAGCACAACCGCCTGCACAAGCCGGCGGTAGGGCTGACCGGCGACGCCAAACCCATCCTGCAAAGCCTGCTCGCCGAGCTGCCGCCGCACAATCTCAAACGCGCGCCCCGCAAGGCCGAGATGCAGGACCGTCAGGCGGCATGGCGCAAGCGCTTCGAAAAAATCGCGCCGCAGATCGCGTATCTGGAGGCGATCCGCGACGAGTTGCCGGAAGACGGCATCTTCGTCGAAGACATCACGCAGATGGTTTTTGCCGCGCGCGTGGCCTACCCGGTCTACAAGCCGCGCACCTATATCTCGCCCGGCTTCCAGGACCCGCTCGGCCTCGGCTTTGCCACGGCGCTTGGCGTGCAACACGCCCGGCCGGACGTGCCGGTCGTCGCCATCTGCGGCGACGGCGGCTTCATGTTCACCGCGACCGAAATGGCGACCGCGATGCGGCACCGCATTCCGCTGGTCACGATCGTGTTCAACGACGGCGCCTACGGCAATGTCCGGCGCATCCAGAAGGAACGGTACGGCAACCACCTCATCGGCAGCGATCTGCTCAACCCGGACTTTGTCGCCTTCGGCAAAAGCTTTGGGGCCGAAGCGACGCGCGTGAGAAGCCCGGCGGACCTGCGCCTCGCGCTGCGGCGCGCCTTTGCGCACCGCGATGGCCCGACTTTGATCGAAGTCCCGGTCGGCGAGTTGCCGAGTCCGTGGGAGTTCCTCAATATGGGCAAAATACGCGGTGTTTGATGCTTTGACGGCCAATTCTAGGCCTTGCCACAGCCGCCCGACCTGAAACACACTCCCCTCATGACTGTGGCGCTCGATTCTAAAAGCACCTCGCCCGTGCACCCGATCACCACAACAGCGGAACTTGCCGCCGCATGCGAGCGCATGGCCGCCTACCCGTTCGTGACCATCGATACGGAGTTCCTGCGCGAGACCACGTATTATCCGCTCTTGTGCGTCGCGCAGATGGCCTGCGCCGATGAGGCGGTGGTCATCGATGCGCTGGCGTCCGGCATCGATCTCGCGCCGTTCTATGCGCTGATGGCGAACGAGAAGGTGATGAAGGTGTTCCATGCCGCGCGGCAGGACATCGAAATCATCTGGCATGCGGCGAAACTCATTCCGCATCCGATCTTCGACACCCAGGTCGCCGCGATGGTGCTCGGCTACGGTGACTCGATTTCTTACGATCAGCTGGTCCAGCGCATCACCGGCGACGCGCTCGACAAGTCGCACCGTTTCACCGACTGGTCGCGCCGGCCACTGTCCGAGGCGCAGCTGCGCTACGCGATTTCCGACGTGACGCATCTGCGCGACGTCTATCTGGCGCTGGTCGAGGATCTCAAGCGGCGCGACCGCGCCGACTGGGTCGAGGACGAAATGGGTGTGCTCACCTCGCCCGACACCTATCGCATGGAGCCGGACAACGCCTGGCAGCGGCTCAAGACCCGCGTACGCAAGCCGAAGGAGCTTGCGGTTCTGATCGAGGTCGCGGCTTGGCGCGAACGCGAGGCGCAGACCCGCGACGTGCCGCGATCCCGCGTTCTCAAGGACGAGGCGATCGGCGACATCGCCGTGCACGCGCCGACCAGCCCCGACAAGCTCGCCCACCTGCGTTCGCTGCCCAGGGGCTTCGAACGTTCGCGCTGGGGCGAGGCGATCATTGCGGCAGTAGAGCGCGGTCTGGCGCGCGATCCGAAAACGCTGCCGTTGCAGCCGCGCGCGCCGCAGGCGGCGAACGGCGGCGCCGTCGTCGAACTATTGAAAGTACTGCTGCGCATGATCTCGGAACACCACCATGTCGCCCCAAAAGTGATCGCCACGGTCGACGACCTCGAGCGCATCGCCGCGAGCGACAAGGCCGACGTGCCCGCGCTCAAGGGCTGGCGCCGCGAATTGTTCGGCGACAAGGCGCTGGCGCTCAAGCACGGCAAACTCGCGCTCGCGATCGAACGGAACAAGGTGGCAACGGTGGAGCGGGGCTAGAACATTCGAACCGTCGGCAGTCTGAAGCTCAGATTCTCATCGGAGCTTCATTTCGCGGAGGCATACGCCAAGCAGGCGCGAATATCGTCCTCTTTCAGCTCGGGATAATCGGCCAGAATCTGTTCGTGAGACAATCCGGCGGCAAGCCAGCCAAGCACGTCCGCAACCGTTATCCGCAAAACCGCGAATGCACGGACGTCCGCCGCGCTTGCCCTCTTCGATGGTTATGATCTCTTGGTAATTCATCCCAAACCTCCGCCGGCTCTGGGGTGGCTACTCAAAAATATCTCGGAACGGCGCAATCTGTCATGGCACTGCCGCCAAGTTCGACGGTCGCCGACTCAAGGGGTCACCCCAACAGCATCACCGGCTCGCGGCCGATCAGGCGCGCGAGCGAGCGCAGCCGGGCGAGCACGCGCTCGCCGCCAAGCGGCGCATTCTGGCCCTTGAGCCGCAACGCCAGCCGGTGGCGCTCCACCGCAAGCGACGTCTTGGGCAGCACGCCTGGCATCGCCGCCGAGATGACGTAGGCAAGCCGCAACGCCGCGCCGAGCACGCGGGCACGATCGATCGTGCGGGTCGAGGCCAGTTCGCGCAGCCGCGGCGACAGTTCGTCTTCCGTTACCAGCCCGACGTGGCGATAGAATACCGAGAGCGCCAGATAGGCGCGGCCGGCGTGGTCGATGGCGGAGAAGCCGCCGTGGGCGATGATGTTGAGCGATTGCTCGCCGCGATAGTCTGGATGCGCGCGCCAGCCGATGTCGGCGAGCAGGCACGCCGCATGCCGCAGCCGGCGCTCCTCCGCAGTCTCGTCAAGGCCGGACGACGACATGAAGCGATCGGTCCACCCGATCAGCTCTTCGCCGTGGCGCGGCGAGCGCGAACGCAGCTGATTGAGTCCTCGCGCCGCTTCGATCAGCGCGTCCTTTTCCTTTTCGCGCTGCTTGAGGAGCGAATAAAGCAGCCCTTCGCGCACGCCGAGCGCGGAAAATACCACCTGCCGCGGCCTGCCCACCCGCAGGATATACTCCAGCACCAGCGCCGCGTAGGGCAACAAGGGACGCCGCGCACTCGCAACCACTTCAATGTCGGACAGTGTTTCAACGTCAACGCGGTGCAGCAGTTTGGCGAATTCCAGAGCCTCGGCCGCCGGGATCGCGTAGCCATGCATCACATGCAGCGGATAACCGGTCTGCCGCATATGCAGCCGACCGAGCGACCGCCACGTGCCGCCGACGGCATAAAAGTTGCGATGGTCGCAGCCCTTGAGTACCGGCAACGCCGAAAGTGTCTTCTTGACGAATTTTTCCGCCTTCTTGATCGACTTCGCCGAAATGTCGGCCAGCGCGAGACCGCCGAGCGGCCTGGTGAGCCCGTGCCGCGCGCGCGTGCCGCGCACGTCGACCAGTTCGAGCGAACCGCCGCCCAGATCGCCGACGACGCCGTCGGCGCGATGCACGCCGGAAATGACGCCGAGCGCGGTCAGCTCGGCCTCGCGGCCGCCAGTGAGGACCTCAATCGGCGCGCGGATGGTCTGTTCGGCGAGCCGGACAAAGGCCCGCCCGTTACGCGCGTCGCGGCAGGCCGCGGTCGCTATGGCCAGCACCTTTTTGGCGCCCATCGTGGTGCACAGTGCGCTAAATCGCTTGAGTGTAGCCAGCGCATGCTCGACGGCATCCGCAGCGAGCAGTCCAGTTGACTGCACTTCCCGGCCCAGCCCGCACAGCGCCTTCTCGTTGAACAGCGGCGTCGGGCTGCGGGTGAGCCCCTCATAGACCACGAGCCGCACCGAATTCGAGCCGATATCGACGACGGCAATCGGCGGCCCATCGTCGAGGCGTCCCTGCGCGTCGCTATTGATGCGGTTCATCGTGCCAAAAATACCAACTCCGGCGAGGTGGTGCCGGATTATCCGATTCGGCAGGCTGGATCACTGCTGGATCACTGCCAAATCACTTGCGCTCCGGACGCCGCAACCGGGGGACCTGGTCCTTAGGCGACTTGCCGCGGCCGGACAGACTCGGATTGGTCATGAAATAGGTCGTGGCGTTGAAAGCCTCTTCGCCGGGGCCGGGCTTGACGCGCGAGGTCGATCCGTCGGGCAGGAAAACCCAACTCTGCTCATTGTCCTTCAGATTGGCCACCATGATCTGATCGAGCACCTGCTCGTGCACGGTGGGATTGAGAATAGGACAGAGCGCCTCGACCCGGCGATCAAGGTTGCGCGGCATCATGTCGGCCGACGAGATGTAGACCGCGGCGCGCTGGTGCGGCAGGCCGTGTCCGGCGCCGAAGCAGTAGATGCGGCCGTGTTCCAAGAAGCGGCCGACAATCGATTTGATACGGATATTGTCCGACAGGCCGGGCACGCCGGGCCGCAGGCAGCAGATGCCGCGCACAATGAGCTCGATCGAAACACCGGCGGCGGAGGCGCGATAGAGCGCGTCGATGATGTCGGGATCGACCAACGCATTCATCTTCATCCAGATCGCAGCCGGGCGGCCGGCCTTGGCGTGGGCGATTTCCTCATCGATGTGAGCAGCGATGCGCTTGCGCAGATTGAGCGGCGAAACCGCCATGCGCTCGAGTCCGGCCGGATTGGCGTAGCCGGTGATGTAATTGAAGATGTGCGCAACGTCACGCCCGATGGCGGGATCGCACGTGAAATACGACAGGTCGGTGTAGATGCGCGCCGTCACCGGATGGTAATTGCCGGTGCCGACGTGAACGTATGAGACGAGCGCCGCGTCCTCACGGCGGACCACCAGCGAAAGCTTGGCGTGAGTTTTCAGCTCGATGAAGCCGTACACGACCTGCACGCCGGCGCGCTCGAGATCGCGCGCCCAGCGGATATTGGCCTCCTCGTCGAAGCGCGCCTTAAGCTCGACCACTGCGGTGACTGACTTGCCGGCCTCCGCGGCCTCCGCGAGCGCCTTGATAATCGGAGAATCCGCCGAGGTGCGGTAGAGCGTCTGCTTGATGGCGACCACGTCGGGATCGCGCGCCGCCTGCTGTAGGAAATTCACCACCACGTCGAACGATTCGTAGGGATGATGGACGATGAAGTCCTTCTGGTGGATTGCGGCGAAGCAGTCGCCGCCATGGTCGCGCACGCGTTCGGGGTAGCGCGGCGTGTAGGGCACGAACTCGAGGTCGGGCCGGTCGAGGTTGGCAAGCTGCGACATTTCATTGAGCGCCAGCACGCCATCCACGTTGAATACGGTTTCGTCGGAGGCGCCGAGCGCACGCTGTACGAAACTTTGCAGTTCGGCCGGCATCGGCGCTTCGATATCAAGCCGGATGACGATGCCGCGACGGCGGCGTTTGAGCGCGGTCTCGAACAGCCGCACCAGATCTTCGGCTTCTTCCAGAATTTCCACTTCCGAATCGCGAATGACCCGAAAGGCGCCTACTCCTTTCACCGCATAGCCGGGAAACAGCTTGCCGATAAACAGGCTGGTGGCGCCCTCAATCGAGATCAGCCGCGCTGGCGCACCATCGGCACCGTGCGGCAGGCGAACAAAGCGATCGATCCGCAACGGCATGCGGATCAGCGCATTCATCGCCTTGCCGTCCTTGGCGCGCGCAAGCTGGAGCGCGATCGTGAAACCGAGATTGGGGATGAAGGGGAATGGGTGCGCCGGGTCGATGGCGAGCGGCGTCAACAGCGGAAACACGTGCGCCAGGAAGTAATCTTCGAGCCAGGCCTTCTCGGCCTTGGTGACATCGGCGCCGTCGACCAGAACGATGCCCGCCTCGGCGAGCGCCACACGCAATTCGCGCCACTGCGCCTGCTGATCAGCCACCAATAGCGAGACGGCTTCGGCGATGCGGGCAAGCTGCTCCGCCGGCGTCAGGCCTTCCGGACTCTTTTCCGCAATCCCGGCGCGAACCTGAGCGCCCAGGCCGGCGACGCGGACCATGAAGAATTCATCGAGGTTGTTGGCGGAAATCGAGAGGAATTTCAGCCGCTCGAGCAGCGGATGCCCGGTGTTGGCCGATTCTTCCAGGACGCGGCGATTAAAATTCAGCCACGAGAGTTCCCGGTTAATGAAGCGCTCGGGACTTGAAGAGAGCACCGGTTCGGCTGCACGCGCGACCTCCTCCAGCCGCCGCGCAGCTCCAGATTCCAATGCAAGAACAGTGGCTTGGCCACGGTCCGCCATGTCCGATCTAATCTCCTCGAGGGCGATGGTCGCCTCCTTTCGTAACTATTTTATGACTTGATGCATTCAACTCCATGCGACAGATAACGAGGCGAAGCGCCATAGCGTCAAGCCTCCTTTCCATTATCCCTAAACAATCGCGCAGCGAGCGCACGGGTGACGGGGCGCCCCTGCCGTAACGCCTCGTTGTCGAGCGCGATCACCGCCGCGCGCACCGCCGCGAACGAGCGCTCCATGCGGCTCAACAGGTAGCGAACGACGCTCTCGTCGAGCACCAGCTGGCGGTCGGCGGCAAGCTTGATGATCACGCCACGCAGCATCGCATCGTCCGGCGCCTGCAGCGTGACGACCGGCAATGCGCGCAGCCGCGAGGCGAGGTCGGCAATGGCCACAGTCCAGAGCGTGGGCGCCGCGCGCGCCGTGAACAACAGGAATGATTCCTCTTCGCGCGCGAGGTTGATCAGGTGAAATAGCGCGCGCTCGTCTGCCGCCGCCGCGTCCTCGACCACCAGCGCGCCGGTCGCAAGCGACGCCAGCAAATCGCTGTCGCCAAGCGCGCGGCCCGATATCGTCCGCGCGCCGGACGCGTCCGCCCAGATTGATGCGAGGTGGGACTTGCCGGAGCCTTCTGGCCCGACCAGCGCGACCGCACCGGCCGGCCAATCGGGCCAGCTGTCGATCAACGTGAGCGCAGCGGCGTTACCGGGACCGGACAGGAAATCGTCGCGCGCATAGCTCTCAGCGTGGTCGAGCGCGAGCGCAAGCTGGCGCGGACGATTGGCCATGGCTGTCAGTTCGGTCCGTTGCCGCTCAGTGTCCTGCCGCGAACGAGTTCATATGTCGGAACCATTCGGCGAGATAGAAGGCAATCGAGAGCACGGTCAAGATCGCAACCAAAGCGATGCCGGCCGCTTCCACCGAAGCCGTGTTAAAGCCTATGCCTTTCTCGGCAAGCACAAGCGTGGCCAAGAGAATTTGAGCTACCGTATTCAGTTTGGACACGGGATGCGGCCGCACCGGCATCGGCTTGTTCACCAGCCATGCCAGCATAAAGCCCGATATGATCATGATGTCGCGCGACACTACGAGGATCACCAGCGAAATGGGCAGCTCCCGGGCGATGCCAAGCGCCACATAGATAGACATGATCAGCGCCTTGTCGGCGAGCGGGTCGAGATATGCGCCAAGTTCGCTGGCCATATGGAAACGCTTGGCGAGGAAGCCATCGACCGCATCGCTGATGCCGGCAACGAGAAACAAGGCGAAGGCGACGAGCATCTCTCCCGAAATGATCGCCCAAATCACCGCCGGCACCAGGATGATGCGCCCCAGAGTAATCAGGTTGGGAATGCTAACCACGCCCCGGCTCCGCGCGCCCCTGCTCTATTGGTCGGATACGGCGACGTTCGGTGACAGCCGCCCTGGATGATCCAACCCGCCTTTGGGGCGGCCCTCCTCCGTTCTCAATTATATCGCGCGCCACGCGCTTGCACACCCCGCGATTCCGCCGTACCGAGGCATCGAGCAAATCCTCCCCGCCGGGGAGGAACGATCATCTGTGCTAATTGGTGGTTCTCGTGGATGAGGCACGCTACGCGGCCGCGGGCGTCGATATCGATGCCGGCAACCGCATGGTGGAATTGATCAAGCCGCTGGTCCGCGGCACCGCGCGTCCCGGCGCCGATGCCGAGATTGGCGGCTTTGGCGGCCTGTTTGATCTCGCGGCCGCGGGATATAAGGACCCAATCCTGGTCGCGGCGACCGACGGCGTCGGCACCAAGGTCAAGATCGCGATCGAGACCGGGCGTCACGACACGATCGGCATCGATCTCGTCGCCATGTCGGTCAACGATCTTGTCGTCCAGGGCGCCGAGCCGCTGTTTTTTCTCGACTACTTTGCCTGCGGCAAGCTCGATCCGGCCACGGGGGCCGCAGTGGTTGCGGGCGTTGCGAGAGCCTGCCGGGAGGTGCGGTGCGCGCTGATCGGCGGCGAGACGGCGGAAATGCCGGGTCTCTATCAGCCCGGCGAATACGATCTCGCCGGTTTTGCAGTTGGCGCCGTCGGACGCGCCGACCTGCTTCCTCGCACCGATATTGCGGCGGGCGATGTCGTTGTCGGCCTCGCCTCGTCGGGCGTGCATTCGAATGGCTTTTCGCTGGTGCGCACGATCGTTACCGATGCCGGACTTGCTTGGACGGCGCCGGCTCCCTTCGAGCCGTCCCGCACGCTCGGCGAAGCCCTGCTGACGCCGACGCGGCTCTATGTGCATTCCTCTCTCGCCGCGGTCCGCCACACCAAAGCCGTCAAGGCGCTCGCCCACATCACCGGCGGCGGCTTTGTTGATAATATTCCACGCGTCCTCCCTCCGGGATTTTCGGTGGCCGTCGAACTCGACCGCGTGCCGGTGCTCCCGGTGTTCAAGTGGCTTGCCGGCACGGGCAAGGTCGGCGAACACGAGATGCTGCGCACCTTCAATTGCGGCATCGGCATGATCGCGATCCTGGACGCGCGCGGAGCCGACGCGGCGTGCGCGCAATTTGCCGCCAAGGGCGAAACCGTCATACGGCTCGGCGAAGTGGTCAAAGACAGCGGTGATCACGAAGTCGAGTTCCGCGGACGGCTCGATCTTGCCGGGTGACGGGATGACCGAACCGCGCGCCGAGAAACTGCGCGTCGCCATTGTTATTTCCGGCCGTGGCTCCAACATGGTGGCGCTGATCGAAGCCGCCAAGGCGGTCGATTATCCGGCCACGATTGTTCTCGTCATATCGAACAACCCCGATGCCGCCGGTCTCGCCTATGCGCGCGACGCCGGCATCGCGACCGCCGTCGTCGATCACCGGCCCTTCAAGGAAGACCGCGCGGCTTTCGAGCAAGCGCTCGATGCGCAACTAAGTGCGCACCGGATCGATCTGGTGTGCCTCGCCGGCTTCATGCGGCTGTTGACGCCGGACTTCGTGAGGCGCTGGAGTGGGCGGATGCTCAATATTCATCCGGCACTGCTGCCGCAATTCAAGGGCCTGCACACCCATCGCCGCGCGCTCGAAGCCGGCGTACGGGAACACGGCGCGACCGTGCATTTTGTTGTACCGGAAATGGATTCCGGGCCGATCATCCTGCAGGGTTCGGTTCCCGTGCGCGACGGCGACACCGAAGAGAGCCTCGCCCGCCGTGTGCTCGAAGTCGAGCACCGTATCTATCCGCAGGCGCTGCGCATGGTGGCGGAAGGCCGAACAAAATACACCGCCGCCGATGACGCCGGCGCGGCGCGCTGAAATCTCCGAAACTCAAAACAAAAACCCCCAGACGGATAATCCGGGGGCTACGAGATCCGGGGAAACCGGATCGCCTCACGCAACTTTCAGATTTTCCGCCGAGGTTCTGCCGCGGTTCGTAACCAGTTCGTACTCGACCACCTGGCCTTCATTGTGCGTGCGCAGACCCGCACGTTCTACAGCCGAAATGTGGACGAAAACATCCTTGTCGCCCGTTGCCGGTTTGATGAACCCGTAGCCTTTGGTCGGGTTGAACCATTTGACGGTGCCCTTCTGCATCGTCTGTCTCCTGAGTCAGTCCATATGCCACAGAAGACACGAGCCGCGACGCCAAAATGGCCGCCGCGCCCGCGCCACAACACAGATTTTGGAGGAGCCCGAAGCGATCGTTGACAAGACAGCACCGGCCGAATGGCCAAAATCCGATTGTCACGGCAGCAAAGCGGACGAATACGGCGCAAGGATGGCTACAATCGCCCCGCAATCGGCATTGGCGTCAGACTATGGAATGCAAATCATTTGTATGTTGATGCGGTTTGCTGAGAGCGAGGCGTCAACAAAATCTTTCATCAAGTCTATCCGTTTCGCGGCGACGCTCGGGAACTTGCGAGCCGCCAGCGTCGCCACAGCCCACCAAGCACGATGACAAGCACGGCTCCCGCACCGCCGGCGAACCATT
>Ga0335081_10005161_pt1 | contig 20660 bp, 22 predicted proteins | sample Lox_Sample_35_FD_206713 | JGI IMG/M metagenome (GOLD analysis project Ga0335081, IMG submission 206713) | Soil microbial communities from Loxahatchee National Wildlife Refuge, Florida, United States - Lox_Sample_3.5 | ecosystem: Environmental > Terrestrial > Soil > Wetlands | place: USA... | reverse complement strand
TGGCGCGCCCGTCGTGTCGATTTCATTCATCAGCTAGCGCTTGGGGTCGGGACAGCTGATTTCGCCGTCGCCGTCGCCGATGACGTGGCAGCTCAGCTGGCGCCCCCCCGGTAAGCCTGCCGGACGGGGCCCGCGCTGCAGATGTGAAGCGATGAAGATCAAGACGTTCGGCCCGGTTGACGCGCGCAGCCTCAAGCAGCTCGAGCGCTGTATGGCTGCGGGTGAGGCCGAGTACGGCGTCCTGTGCGCCGACCATCACCCGGGCTACAGCCAGCCAATCGGTGGCGCGATTGCCTACGAGAGGTACGTCTCGCCGTCGGGGGTGGGCTACGACATTGGCTGCGGCAACAAGGCCGTTCAGACCGGGCTGGCCCGCGCTGACCTGGAGGACATGGGGGGCGTCGAGCGGATCATGCGAGAGATCACGCGACGGGTCTCGTTCGGCGTGAGCGTGCCGGCGCGTGAGCGGGTTGATCACGAGGTGCTGGAAAAGATCCGCACGGCGGACTGCGACCCGCAGCGCAAGCTGGCCGGACTGGCAGAGTCGCAACTCGGCACGGTCGGTTCGGGCAACCACTACGTGAACCTGATGGAGGACGAGGAGGGGCACGTCTGGGTCGGGGTGCACTTCGGTTCGCGCGGCTTCGGCCATAAGACCGCATCGGGTTTCCTGGCGCTGGCTGAGGGTCTGCCGTTCGACGCTCGCGCCACCGCCGGCGAGATGGACTCGGCTCCGGTGCTGCTGGAGGTGGGGACGGAGCTCGGCGACACGTACATCGCGGCGATGCAGCTGGCGGGGGAGTACGCGTATGCGGGCCGCGATGTGGTCGTCGGCAAAGTGCTCGAGATCTTGGCGGCCGACGCGGTGCACGAGGTACACAACCACCACAATTTCGCGTGGCGGGAGGAGCACCTCGGCCGCGACTACTGGGTGATCCGCAAGGGGTGCACGCCGGCCCGCCCCGGCCAGGAGGGATTCGTCGGCGGCTCGATGGGCGACGAGTCGGTGATCCTGGAGGGCGTCGAGTCCGGTGAGGCTAAGGAGTCTCTGTTCTCCACGGTCCACGGCGCCGGCCGGGTGATGAGCCGCACGCAGGCCGCGGGCCGCGTTCGTCGCCGCAAGCGTTGGGTTTGCAGCGATCGCGATTGCTGCCGCGTGTTCGAAATCGACGCCATCAGCTCCCGGCCGAAGCACGGCGTTTGTCCTGATCACCCCCACGCCCGCCTGATGAAGGTGTGGGTCGAGGAGCAGGTCAAGCCGGGCCTGGTCGATTGGCCGGCCGTACAGGCGCGGCTGCGTGAGCAGGGCATCGTCCTGGTCGGTGGCGGCGCGGACGAGGCACCGGAGGTGTACAAGCGCCTGCCGGACGTCCTCGACGCGCACGCCGGCTCGATCTGGGTCAAGCACACCCTGCGCCCGCTGGGTGTGGCGATGGCGGGACGCGACATCCACGACCCGTACAAGGACTGAAGGGGCAGCAGGCGTCCCCCTCAATTCGTCCATCGATCGGTTGTGCGTCCGGGCGGGCGGGCGAACCCGACCGGCCGCCGATCGGCTTCTCTACCCGCGGCTCGTGATCTGAGACACTCGGCGCGGATCCCACACACCGCTCGAAAGGGAGACGACATGGCGAGCGCACGACTGGAGTGGAGCCATGCGAACCCTATCCTCAAGGTGTCCGACATGCCGCGCGCGGTCGCGTACTACCGGGATGTTCTCGGCCTGATTCCGGGATGGATGTGGGAAGAGCGCATCGGCGGGATGCATACGGAGCACGGCTCGATCGAGATCTACCTATCGCAGGCAGATTCGCCGTCGCCTTCGAGGCTCGCCGTGTTCGTCGATGACGCCGACGCCATCTACGAGGAGTACCGGGCGGCCGGCGCGAAGACCGTGGACGAACCCAAGACCGAACCGTGGGGCCTGCGAGGCTTCACCGTCCGAGACCTCGACGGGAATCTGATTGGGATTGCTCACGAGGTCTACAGTCCCCTCGATCGCGATGAGTACCGCGACCTGACCGCCGAACGGCGGTGAGCGATAAGCCGGTGGAACCCGCGTTCGCCGGGATCCGGGGCGCGACGCTGGCCATAACTCAGAGCGCTGGCTCGGTGCCGATTTCGAATAGGGCAGCCTCCATCGCCGAACCACACTCGGTGCCCTCTACGACAGCGTCGGACCCGGCGCTGGACGATCTCGCCCCGATCGAGCAGCTGCATGAGGACTCGGTCGTCGGAAAATTCGACGCCGCCGTCGTCGATCAAGAGAGCGGGAAGCCGCACATCGTGAAGCGCATGGACCGCCCACGGGTCCGGGTCGTTCCCGAAAGGCTCTGATCGTGGACGGCGAGCCGACACTCGCGAAGGCCTTCGACCAGGCGGTCACGACGGCGGACAAGGTGATCAAGCGCGACGTCGATGCCAGCACCGACGAGGTCGCCGGCGAGCTGCAGGAGGCTCTTAAGAGCTAGTCGGTTCGACCTTGGCGGCGACGGTGCGCCCGGCGACGGTGAGCGCTTGGTCGCCCTCGGCGGGCGCATAGACGTTTGGTGTGATCCCCGCGCCCTGCCGTGCACCACCGCCGCCGAGGTTCCTGCCGTCGGGGGTGAAGAACTGACCGATCGTGAGGTCGATGGCGCCACCGTTATTCAGCGGCTCGGTGATCTGGAACACGCCCTTGCCGTAGGTGTGCGTGCCGACAACCTCGGCTCGGCCGTGATCCTGGAGCGCAGCGGTGACGATCTCGGCCGACGACGCCGTCCCGTGGTCGACAAGCACCACTAGCGGGATATGGGCCGCGATCGCGTCACCGTTCGCCTCATATACCCGTCGGGGCTGGTTGCGCTCAACGGCGGACATGATCGTGCCGTGCTGGAGAAAGATGCTCACCGAGCAGGGTGGCGCGCAAGGCTCCTACACCGCGGCTGGCGATCACGATCAGCCGTGCACGCTCACGATCAGCGACCGACTCGAGAACCTCGGTCGGCGGTCCGGGCTCGACCACACCGACCGCGTCGACACCCGCAGCATCCCGGGCCTTCTTGATGACCTCGTCTGCCAGTTCCCGGACCGCGTCCTCCTGGCCGGTCACCGGCGGGGTTGCCGTGCTCGCTCCGGGATATGCCCTGACCGCTCTCAGATTCTGGCGAGCGTGCACGGCAACCAGCCGACAGCCGAGCCGCGTCGCCAGCCGACCGGCGAGCCTGGTCGCCGCGAATGCCTCATCGGAGCCGTCGACTCCGCACACGACGCTTGGGTCGCCGTCGTCGGCGCCGTCGTCGGCGCCGTCGTCCTTGCCCGGGGCGGGCACGCCGGATGGGACGATGACGACGGGCACCGCGCCTCGGCGGTGAGCTCGCGCGAGACGCTGCCGAGCGCCCCCGCACGCAGCGAACCGCGGCCACGCGAGCCTATGACGAGCAACTCGGCGCCCTCCTGGCCGACCATCTCCAGGATCGCGCGCGCAGGTGATCCCGTCGAGAAGACGTACCTCTGGCACGTCGCCGGCTCCCGCCAGCCTGGCGCGAACCGAGTCTGCATCCCCGTCGTCGCCCCCGCGAACGTAGACCGCGACCAAGCCCGCGCCCAACGCATCCGCTAACCCGCGGGCAGTCCCAAAAACCTGCCGCGCCGCGACGGAATCGTCGACCGCACACAAGATGGTCTCGGCCATCGTCGCTTCTACCTTCATCACGCAAGGCCCGAGCGAACCGGGCCATGCGCCGCTGAGAGTCTACCGCCGGCGGCATCGCCGGCGGTAGCCCTCGCACTACTTCTCCGGCTCGTCCTCCGTGGCGCCGAACGTGCCCTCATGGATGTGCGACTCCGCCTGCTGCCCCCGGGCGAAGCTGCCGAGCTTCGTGTCCTCGGGAAACTCTTCGACGTCTTCCTGCCCGGCGGCGAAGCTGGCTACGTTCTTGTCGGGCTTGAAATCCTCAGGGCTATTCTGGCCCTCGGCAAACCCGCCGCCCGTGGCCCCAAAGGGGCGGGCGGGGTGCGTCCCCCGGCGATCGCTCACGTCGTCTCCTTGTCCTAGTGGATGGAAGCTTGGCCCCAGCTTAACGCGGCCGTCAGCCCGTGGCTAGTCCTCGAAACGCGTGGGATCTCGAGGTCACGAGTCCGCCGACCCGATGAAACCGGGCTGCGCGTATGCGGGGTCCGGGTAGGTGTAGAAGCCCCGGCCGGCCTTGACACCGACATCACCGCGATCGACGTACTCCTTGAGGAACGCGGCGTTGGCGCGCAGTTGGGCGTCGCCCAGCTGGCGTGCCCAGTAGTCCGTGATCGTCCACACCGTGTCCAGGCCGACCGCGTCGAGCGCGCCGAGTGGCCCCACGGGCGCCTTGGTGATATGCATCCAAGACCGATCTATGTCCTCGATCGACGCAACGCCCCGCTGGGCGAGCGTGATCGCGGCGCTGTTGAGCGCGCTGTACATCGAGTTGAACACGTACCCGTTGTGCTCGCGGTGGAGCTCGATCGGAACCTGACCGATGCGCCGCGCGAACGCCAACACGAGCGGCGTCACCTCGGGCGCCGTACCGGGGTGCGGCATGACATCGACGAGGTTGTTGATCCAAACCGGAAGGTGAAAGTGGAGCGCCAACAGGCGGTCGCCACGCCCGGATGCCTTCGCGAACTGGGAAGGGAGAAGCGTCGACGTGTTTGTCATGAAGATCGTTCGCGCCGGGCAGACGGCGTTGAACTCGGCGAGAACGCGTCCTTTGAGGTCGGGGTCCTCGGACACCGCCTCGCTCAGCATGTCGGCGTCCCGCGCGGCGGTGGGGATCTCCGTCGTCAGCTCCATCCGCGCCCGTGCGGCAGACCGCACCTCTGACGGGATCGATCCGCCGGCCTCGAGGCCTTCCGCATAGGCATCGATGCGCTTCTCAGCAGAATCCAACGCCGCCGGGTCGTTGTCGTAGAGCACGACGTCGTAGCCGTGGCCCGCGCACTGAAACCCGATCTGCTGGCCCATCGTGCCGGCGCCGACGATCGCGACGCGGCGCACGTCCTCGATCCGCATCGAGCGGGAGTATCCCAACCCGAACTATCCGACCGCAGCCGCGGCCTCATCCGACGACGTCTGGCTCTCGGACAGAGCGGCGCCCGTCTCGAGCAGCGTCTTGAGGTTGGAGAGGATGTGCGGCCACCCCTGGCTGATGGTCTCGAGCACCTTGCTTCCAGGCTCGAAGCCGCCGTGGATCACCGTGAGCTTGACGAACCCGCCGAGGTCGTCGATCTCGAAGGCGACCCTGGAGCGTGGCTCCGCGGCCACGCGCTCGAGGAAATCCTTCGGGAACCCGACTCGCTCGGCCGCTTGCTCCCGCCATTCCGGCGTGAACGCGTGCCAGGTGTAGGAGAGTCGCCGGTAGGGCTCGGATTCGAGCACGACCTGGTCCGGATGGCGATGGTCAGACCCCACTGACGGAGGGTCATCGCCGAGCCGCGATTCCAGTCCGAGTCGAATGCGACACCCCAGTAGCGCTCGGTGAAGGCCGGATCGGTCAGAGCCTGCCACGGGCGCTCGGGCGTGGTGTGGATGTAGGTGGTGTAGACGAAAGAGGGCTGATCCATGGGGTGATCCTCCAAGGCTCGTTTGAGGTCCGACAGGGCGCGGATGCGGTCACGGTCGTACTGGTCGATCCACCGCTCCGAGATCTCGTTGATGGGTGCCGGGTTGAGGTAATGGAGCTTCTCCCGGCCGCGCCACACCGTGGTCACGAGCTGAGCGGTCTCGAGCACCGCGAGGTGCTTTGAAACGGACTGGCGGGCCATGTCCATCTCGGCGCGCAACTCGCGCAGCGTCTGCCCGCTCCGGGCGTTGAGGCTGTCCAGCAACCGGCGGCGGCTGCCTGTCAAGGGATCGCTGGGTCATCCACACCCGGTCAAGGACGACGGCCGGATCAGTCAGTCGTACGACTGCGTTTTCTGTTCGTGCGCGCTGAGCACCATTGTGTGCGCTGGCGGTCCCGACATGATCGTCTCGCGATCGACCTCGAGATCTGGCCCGACATGGATGAGCTCGCCCGGCTGGATCTCCTCCCAGCCGGGCTCGTCGCTGATCCGTTCGCTGGCAATCGCCACCAGCGGCGCACAAGCGACACGTTGCCGGTGCTGGCGTAACGCAGGTGAACCAGCATCTCGGCCGCGTCGAGCCGGCGAGCGACATGGCGATAAGCCGCATCTTCGGATGCCTGCACCGGGTTACAGATCAAGATCATTCCCCGCCTTGCCGTCAACCGCCGCCATCCCATAACCGTCGGCGTTCCTCTCGCTCTGGCGGGCGATCGAGGTCGGCGCATCGAGCAGTAAGAACTCAGCAGCGACGTCCCGCTCGCCTGCGCGCAGCGCGAAGAGCCGGCACATGAGCGCAGTCTACGGTTACGGCGACACGCGGTTGAGCGCGCGTACCACCCCGAGCACGTCGCCTTGTTTGTAGAAGTCGACGGCGACCAGGTTCGGGAGTCTGTGGCGGATCCGTTGACACGTCTCAGTGCGTCGCAGGAGCGCAGAGTGTGCGTTCACGACTGTCGCCATCGACAGGCGCGGGACCGGGGTTGTGTCGACCCAGTTGTTGACCAGGAACAGCGGGGCCGAGGCCGGACCACGGTTGGGGCGACAGCTCTCGGCCAGCCGCGAGGAGTCGGTGAGCGCCGCGGAGCTCCTGAAGGTGAACGGGGTTTCCTGTAACGCGTTGCGGTAGGCCAGGGGATACCACGGGATGTCGCCGGCGTCGTTCTCAGCCATCACGACGAGCCGTTGTCCGGAGTCGATCATCTGTCGAAGGGTCGGAAACGGCCCGAACGGTCCACGGTAGACAACATCGAGCAATCCGGCCCGGGCGAACGCCTGCTCGATGTCGGTCGGCGTGACGCCTTCGTCCTGGTTGATGATGATGACCACCTCGCCGGGGTTTGAGACGAGGAACGCGCGTAGCTCAGCCAAGGTCGCGCTGAGAGTCACCGCGCCGAGTTCACAGAACCCGTGGCAAAGGTAGATCTGGCGCGGGCCGAGGTTCTTGTCTCCCAGCCGCGATCGGATGCGCTCGGCGGCTTTCACGGCCGGCTCGCCGACTTCCTGCACCGCGACCTCACGCTTGGGCAGGCTCGAGAGGTCGGTACGGACTCCGCCTCTCACCGGGAAGCCATAGTAGCTGTCGATCAGCAGCCCACGAATCCCATAATCGAGTTGCTCTTGAATCGTCCCGTCCTGCTGTCCAAACAGCCAGGACGGGATCGTGACCGATGCCATCGAATTGTGGGTGGCGGCGAACGCGACCTCGTTGAGCGGCCGGCTGCACAGCGCCGCATATCCGTTACACGTAGCCGGAGTCACCGCGGCGGCTTCGTCTTCGCCGCCGGTGGCGATGATTGCCGCCACCGCTCCCACGGCCGCGATCGCGATCGCCGGGCCGGCGAGCCGAGTAACCATCCGCCCGGCACGATGCTCGCCCGATCGCCGCGCCCTCGCCGAGGCCGCCCCGACGTCGATGACGCCGCGGACGCCGATGTACACCAGGAACAGACCCGCGGCCGACACCGCGACCGTCACAGCCGGACCGGGCTCAAGCACGATCACCACTCCGGCCGCGATCGCCAGCAGCGAGCGGCCCACGCGGGCGCGCGACGTCAGCCGCCCGCGGTCGGCTGACTCGTCGCTCGGAGGCCGCTCCGCCGCCGCGGCGACCGCCGCAAGGATCGCCCCCGCGCCGGCGAGCAACAGCGCCTGCACGAGGAGACCGTGCCAGAACGTCGTCCACGCCGCGGTCACGACGCCGGCTCGGCCGGAGGCGGCGAGACGTGCGCCAATGTCGCCTCCGAACGCGTACAGAGCCGCGATCGTGAGGCCGCCGATCACAAGCCCGATTCCCAACTGTTGGGCGGTGCGTCGTCGCTCGCGCGACAGCCAGAAGGCGAGGAGCGCAAGGACGATCGACGCCGCGGCCGGCGCCCATGCAATCGTGTAGACACGTCGGGCAAGGCGCACCACTGCGAGCACCGTGCCCCCGGGATGCAGCGTGCCGAGGCTGGCAAGTCGATCGGATCCCACCCGGCGGGCCGCGTCGGGCGCGAGCCGCTCGAGCGCGCCCTGGACCAGGACGCCCGCGTCGGCGACGGTGAGGAGCGCCGATCCGCCTTGTCCCGACACGAGCGAGGCGTGAAGCTCCAGCGCCGCCCGGCGGAATACCGCGGCAAAAGCCCCGCTACCGACGATCGCGCCGGTGACCGCGCGCACCAGGGGTCGCACCGACACGAGGTCCCCGCGCCCTTGGCGTACCACGACGTCGGTCAGGTGATCTGCGACATCGGCCTGCACCGCCGGGGTTCTCAGGGTGGCGACCGCGCGATCGGCAAAGGGCCCGGGCTGGAGCACCGCTCGCCCGGCGTAGGACAGCACGAGCGCCAGGACCGCGAACAGCACCGCAAGGCCCGCCAGTGGCCCAGCTAGCCTGCCGCGACGACCCGAACTCTTAGCCGGCATGCCGGCTACACAATTCCACGGCGGGAGACCCAGCCACCCACCGACGTCACGATATTCCTACTGGCGGCCGACCGGCGAGCGGGGCTTGACGATCAAGATGAGCGACTGCGTCGCGACATTCATCGGGTGCGCGCGGTCGGTCACCTTGACCCGGATGTGGAACGTCCCCCGCTGGACCGGGATCCCGCCGAGGATGCCCGTCCGGGCGTCGAGTCTTAGTCCACGGGGCAGATGGGCGTGCGGGATCGTCCAGCGATACCGACCGATGCCGAACGTGGCGATCAAACGCGCGCGATACGGCCGCGCCACTCGCGCTGCCCGCAGCGTGTGGGTGAGGATTGACAGCGGCGGGCTGACCGCGAGATGTTCGGGAGCGGCCAGGCCGGTCGGCGACCCGCTCAGCGTCGCCGTTGGGGCGGCGTTGTCGCGGGCGGCCGAGGCGTACACCGTGATCGTGTTCGCGAACAGGTTGGAGACGTAGATGTTGCCGGCGGCGTCGACGTCAACCCCGTCCGGGAAATCCAGTCCCGTGTTTGAGCCCGAGATCGAGTAGATCGGGGGATCGTCGCCGTTGTCGGTCGGGGCGTAGGCGGTGATGGCGCTCGAATACTCATCCGCCGCCAGGATGTTCCCAGCCGCGTCCATGGTCAAGGCTTGCGGGCCGTTGAGCAGAGTGGCTGCACCGCTGATCGTCGCCGACGGGTGCGTGTCCGTGGGAGCGAAGCGCTCGAGGCTGTTCGCGAATTGACTCGCGACCCACAGGTTTCCGGCGCCGTCGACGACCAGTCCGCTTGGGCCGTCGAGACCCGTGATCGTTCGAATGGGAGCGGCGTCGCCGTTCGCGCCGGGGGCATAGACGGTGACAGTGCCGGCGGCCGCATTGGCCACGTAGAGGCGGGACTGGGCGTCGAGCGCGACCGCCGAGGGGTTCGCCAGGCCCGTGTCCGGGCCCGAGATCACGGACATCGGCGGCGTATTGCCGGTCGCGTCGCCACGGTAGACGGTGATCGATTCGGAATCGCTGTTCACGACGTACAGGTCGCCGAACTTGTCAAGGGCCACAGCGGCCGTACCGTCGAGCTGAGTGTTCGAGCCGGCGAGGGTGGTCGCCGGGGTCTGGTTCGCCGCCAGCGGCAACTTGAACGACCGGACCGAGCTGTTGCCTCCGTTGCCCACGTACACCGCGGCGGGTAGCGCGAGCGCCTGGACACCCATTCCGCTCAGGGCGGCGGTTTGTAATGTTGCCCCCGAGCCATCGGTCAGTGTGACGGTCCCGGTCGCCCTGCCCGCCGTGGCGGGCGCGAACCGGATCGTGATCGTGCACTGCCCCGCGGGGACGAGGTTGACGGTCGTGCAGGTCGTGCCCGCCAGCGCGAAGCCGCTTCCGCTCACCGAGGCCGAGCCGAAGGCGAACGGGACGATGCCGGTATTGGTGAGTTGAAGGGTCAGCTCAGAGCTGCCCTGGGTCGCGACCCAGCCGAAGTCGACCGTCGACGGAGTCAGTGTCGCGGCGGGAGCGGGATTGGCGACCTGGATGACGCTCGCCGGCGTCCAAGCCGGAGCGCCCGCGACGGTGCCCAGCTGATCCACCTCGACGGGTCCTTGCTGCAGGTCGCCGTCCGCGGCGAACGCGATCGAACCATCGGCGCCGGTGAATGCCGTTCGCCTTAGCGCTGCGATGACCGCGTTGCGGAACGCGGTGGCGCTCGAGCCCGATGTTGCCGGAGCTTTCCCACCGCCTGCGATCGCCGACTTGATTGCGAGGAGCAGCGCCTGCGCGCTGTCGTAGCCGCGCGCGGCGTCAGTGCTCGAAGCCGTGCCGAACTTGGCCTGATACCGGCTGCTGAAGCTTGCGGCCGACGCCAGCTGGCCCAGCTGAGGCTCTGGAGCGACGGTCCACACCTGGCCGCCGGTGACGCCGACTGTCTGGAGGAACGCCGCCGTGTGGACGCTCGACGTGCCGGCGAACGCCGTCCTTTGCAGGGCGGGGACCTGGACCATCTGCTGACGCAGCATCGCGCCCTCGACCTCGTCCTGGCCGGTGTAGACGATCACGTCCGGCTTATTCGCCGCGATCTTCGTGAGGAGGTTGATGTAGTCGGGGGTCGGCGGCACCGACGTATGGCCGGTGAGATTCCCGCCGTCTAGCTGCCAGCGACTCGTGAACGTAGTTGCTTGCGCCGTCCCAGCGGCGCTGCCGTCGTCGATCACCCACGCCGTTCGGTAGAAGCGGCTCTTGAACAGGAAGTCGGCCAGCGCCGCGCCCTGCAGAGCGTCCGCAGGAGCGACACGGAAGAAGGTCGTGCGTTCTGTCGGCTCCACGGTCGACAGCTCGGCTGAGCTGCCGGTACAGTCGAGCGCGCCCGTGATCGTCAGGCATGTGTCGGTCGCCGACGGCGAGACTGTCGCGAGCGGCGCAGCATTGCTCAACGGCAGCTCGCCCAGGGCGGTTGCGGTGTCGAACGGCGCCACCACACCGGCGATAAGTCCGTTGCCGATCAATCCCTTGATCTGGGTCGCCCCGGTTGCGCCGTCCGGAGTGCCCGCCGTCCCGACGTCGCTCTTGGCCACGAGGCTGAAGGTCACGCCGGGTACGAGCTTGCCGGTGTTCGCCCCTTGCACGGCCAGCTGGGCGCCGTTGTTGGCGGCCTGTCCTGACGGGGCCGAGATGCCGTTCAGCGGCAGGACGAGGCCGAGCTTCACCGCCGTGGTGGCTGCCGCCGCGCTCGCCGCGGCGATCGTGGATCCGAAGCACGCGATCAGGACCGCGATCGCGGCCCGCGTAATCATCTGGTGGCGCCTACGATGTGGGCGCGGGCTGCGGCTGTTCGTCATCATCGATCCTTCCCGGCTGGCTGTAATCGGAGCTCGGCCGGGATGATGTGACTAAAGGCGGGCTCGCCACATCGGGCGAACGCCTATTTCTCCGCGCGGGGTGTTTAGACAGCCGCGTGGACCAGCGATGGCTCTGACGACGTCCATCGCTCACCCGCTGCGGCCGACGCCCTGTGGCTGATTACCTCGAGAACTGGAAGACGGTTGATGTGTTGAACGTCTCGCCCGCGTCCAGTTCGGTTGATGGGAAGTTGGGTTGGTTCGGCGAGTTCGGGAAGTGCTGGGTTTCGAATGTGTAGGTGGCGCCCTGCCGGTATGCGTGGCCACTGGTGCCCACGAGCGTGCCGTTCAGGAAGTTGCTCGTGTAGAGCTGTACTCCTTCGGTCCACACTGTGAGCTGCCGCCCGCTGACGGGATCAAACGCGCGAGCCGCCAGGTTCAGCCCATCGGGCCCGTGGTGGCCGGCGTCTGCTGGTTCAGCACCCAGTTGTGGTCGTATCCCTGGGCGATGAGCAGCTGGTTTGGCGGGGTTGCCGTCAATCCGGGACCCGACGGTGCATCCGTTGGGGCAGCCGGGCGAGCCTGCCGCGCCCGACTGGTCGCCGTTTGGGCTGACCAGTGTGGCTGGACGCCGACGTAGCCTGGCCCTGGACTTGCTGGTCCGCCCAGATGTGGTTTCCGAAGCCAACGAGACCTCCGTGGAGACTGAGTCCTGCAGCGTCGGAAAGCCGAGGACCACGTCGGCGACGTGGCCGCGCCGGTCGGGCACGTTGATCGACCGGACGATCCCGCCGTGGGTAAGGATCTGCACGCTCATACCGCGACTATTCGTGAGCGTGTACCGGTAGACGTTGGTCTCAACTCCGGTGTACGGCTCGGGTGTCTGACCGAACAGCTCCTTCGTGACCGTCAAGTTGCCGCCCGCCCCCCATCCATCGCCGGCCCGGGGGAGGTCGGTGTGTTAAACAGCCGTGGCCGACGGCGCCGTATTTGTCCGGCTCTGCTACTGGCCCGGCGCGCGGAAGCTCACGTCCTTGGCAGTGGCGGCGTCGAATTCCTCGGGTGTCATGAGGACAACGGTCTCGGCTGTCAGCCCTTCGCTCACGTTCGCAGCAAGCGAGAGAGCCGCGGCGCTTTGGTTGTCCGGCAGGTCACCGATCACGTACACATCAGCCTCGCCGAAGGCGAAGTAGACCGCCTCGAGCTGACCACCGAGGCTCTCGATCGCGTGCCTGACGGCGTCGCGCCTAGAGCTCGCGCCCTCGTTCGCGACTCCTCTCACGCCCGCCTTCGTATACGAGACCTTCCACATGTACTTGGGCACCGGGCCACCTCCAGCTTGGATGGCTTGACGGCGTCATCCTCGCGGCGTGCCGCCGGATGCGCAAGCTCTCTGCTGCGCCGCGCTGTCGGTCTGCGTGACTACTCGGTCGGATCCTCCCCGGGAAGCTCTCCGACCTCGTCGCCCTGGGTCGGATCGTCGTACGGATTCCCTGAGCCTTGCGGCCCGGCCGTCGGATCCTCGGCCGCCGTCGCTCCAACCTCGGCGCCCTGCGTGGGATCGGCCGATACCGCCGGCTCAGCCATTCCGCGGGTCGGGTCGTCGCCGGGAATCGCGCCCTGAGTGGGGTCCTCGCTGAACGACATTGCGTTCCTCCTGTTCGTGCCCTGCACCCTCGTGCTGCTGCTGTGGGCTTCGGTTTACCACCGTCGGAGGGGCTTGGCAAATGCCCGCGCCCGTCCTCGGTCAATTCGGCTGGGGTGGGCGGCATTTGGGCACCTGGAGAGCGGCGGATGCTTTCGCGCTGCCCTCGGGCGGAAGGAGCCGTCCACCCTACCCAGGTGACGCCGTTCCTAGCGCGGGCGGCGACAGCGCCGATCAGTTGGACTGTGGAACGACGATGCCCCTGACGTCCGCCATGTAGCGTCCCGCGATCGCGGTGGCCTCCTCCGAGCTCTTTCCGCGTTCCCGAGCGTCCAGGTACGCGGCGTACCAGTCCCACCAGTCGTGTGGCGGGGCGACGGCCTCGAACAACCCATGATGCTCGGACGTCTCGTGCAGTAGATCCGCCAGCGTGGCGACGTCGACTTCAGTCGCCCATTCCCGGTCCGGAAGCTGGCTGGTGATCTCCTGGAGGAACCACGTGTTGGCGTCGGGGTCCTTGAACGATGCGTAGGTGAAGTACGAGCGCGACTTGTTCGGGTCTGGCCCTGGGACGCGAGACTCCAGCTCGCCGGCGTGACCCGGCTGCCTGTTGTAGTGGTAGATGTCGCTGACCTCGGCGCCGCCGCGGGTGAGCTCAGCGCGGGCGGCGTCGATGTCGTTCACCACGAGGAACAGCCGATCCGCGGAGCCGGGCTGAGCCTTCGTGACGCCCTCGCCGAACTGGATCGAGCACCCGGAATAAGGCGGCGTTAGCTGGACTAAGCGAAAGTCATCGCCGACCATGATGTCGGCATCGAGCCGCCACCCGAGGCCCAGGTAGAAGCTCTTGGCTCGCTCGACATCGGCGACGGGCAGGGTCACGACCTCGAGATCGAAGTCCACCATGTCGACCTCGGGCGCCGGCGTTGCGGTCCCACTGCTGGTGTCGGTGCTGGCCATGCTGCCCTCCATCGATCGGTGTGGGCGGGAGCGTGACGCGTTCGCCTCGCGCTTCGCGCCCGTGGAGTCCCTAGTCGGTCGCTGGACTAGGGTCTTGACCCGGGGGTCGCACGGGCGCGAGGCTCCCTAGCAACGCGCGACCGTACCCAAACACGACTTCAACCGGAGGACGCGATGAGCAGCACGGGCACGAGCAACGACTACGACGTGATCGTCCTCGGGGCGGGCGCTCCGGGCGAGCACTGCGCCGGTGCACTCGCGGCGCGCGGCCTGCGGGTCGCCATCGTCGAGCGAGAGCTGATCGGGGGCGAGTGCTCGTACTGGGCGTGCATCCCGTCGAAGTCGCTGCTGCGCCCGGGAGAAGCGGTGCGCGGCGCGCTCGAGGCCGCGGCACACGCCGAGGTCGACGTCGATGCCGCGCTGGCGTGGCGGGACTTCATGGTCTCGAACCACACGGACACCGGTCAGGAGCGCTGGCTCGCCTCCCGGGGGATTGATCTGTTCCGCGGGACCGGCCGGCTCGCCGGCACCGGCGTGGTTGAGGTCGACGGCGTCCGACACACCGCGCAGCACATCGTTGTGGCGACTGGCTCGGACCCGGTCGTGCCGCCGCTGCCTGGGCTCCGTGACCTCGAGGGCGTGTGGGGCACGCGCGAGGCGACGAGCATGACGGCCGTTCCGCGTCGACTGCTGGTGCTCGGTGGCGGCTCCGCCGGCGTCGAGCTTGCCCAGGTCGTGCGGCGGCTCGGGGGTGAGGCGGTGATCGTCGAGGGTGCCGAGCGTGTGCTTCCGCGCGAGGCCGGCCCGGTCGGCGACGCGCTCGGGGAGGCGCTGCAGCGCGACGGCATCGAGTTGCACCTCGGTATGCACGCGAGCGCCGCCCGCCGGGACGGCGACGAGTTCGTGCTCGAGTTCGAGGCCGGACCGGAGTTGCGGGGCGACCGGCTGCTCGTGGCGACCGGCAGGCGACCGCGCGTCGACGGGATCGGTCTCGAGACAGTCGGCGTCGAGGCGAACCCGCGCGGGATCCGGGTCGACGAATGCATGCGCGCGGGAGAGCGCGTGTGGGCGATCGGAGACGTCACCGGAATCTGGCCGCTCACCCACGTCGGGGAATACGAGGGCGACGTGGTCGCGGACAACATTGCAGGCGTGCCGCGCCAGGCGAACTACGAGGCCGTTCCCCGCGTCACCTACACCGACCCACAGGCCGCGGCGGTAGGAGCCCTCGAGGCGCAGTACAGCGGCACCGCGCTCGTTTCGGAGGTGCCGAAGACGGCGACGTACACGCACGCCTACGCCGACTCGAACGGGTTCATGACGCTGCTCTCGGATGGGGAGCGACTGACCGGTGCCTACGCCGTCGGGCCCGAGGCCGGGGAGTGGATGCAACAGGCGACGCTCGCGATCCGCGCCCACGTGCCGCTCGACGTATTGAACGACACGATCCAGCCGTTCCCGAGCTTCTCCGGCATCTACGACACGGCCGTGATCGCGCTCCGGATGGAGATCGCCGACAAGCCGCGGCCGGCCGGGCCCATGGACGCCCAAATGGCGACCCTCTCCAGCTGAGGAGGAATCATGACCGCGACGAGCCCCGACGTTTCCAGCGAACGCAAGCCGGAGTTGCTCGGGCAGACGGTTGTGTTGATCGGCGGCAGCGCCGGGATCGGGCTTGAGACCGCCCGACGCGCGCGCGCCGAAGGCGCGGAGGTGGTCCTGACCGGGCGGCGCGCCGAGCGGCTCGAGGACGCCACGCGGGAGGTCGGCGCGCGCAGCACCGCCGCGTTCGACGCCACCGACTCGGGCGCGCTGGAGCGTTTCTTCGACGACCTGCCTGCTCCGATCGATCATGTCCTGGTCACCGCCGGCGGCCCGACCTACGGTCCGTTGCTCGAGATGACAGCGGACGAGGTGCGCGACGCGCTCAGCGGCCACATCGTGCAGGCGTTGGAAGTGGCGCGCTACGCCGCCCCGAAGATGCGACCGTCCGGGACGTTGATCTTGATGAGCGGCACAGGGGGGCGGAAGATCAGCGCCGCCGGCGGGATCGTGTCGGCGGCGACAGCGGCGACCCCGCCGTTCGCGGCGGCGCTGGCGTTGGAGCTTGCGCCGGTGCGCGTCAACGTGATCGCCGCCGGGTTCGTAGACACGCCGTTGTCGGCATCGATCCTCGGGGATCAGCTCGACGCACGCCGGGACGAACTGCGCAGGACGCTGCCGATCGGCCGGGTCGTCCAGCCGCAGGACGTCGGCGCTCTGGCCGTCCACATCATGTGCAACACCGCGCTTACCGGCGCGACGTTCGACATCGACGGCGGCCAGCAGCTCGTCAGCTGACGACCGCTTGACCGCGAGGAGGAGATTCCGCGGTGCGCCCAGACATCGTCCCCGGCGCGACTTTTTCCCGACTACGAGTTCCCTGACAACGAGCCGAAGATGATGTGGGGCACACCAGGATGGTCACGATCTCGACCGATGCCACACCATGCGAGCTTGGAGTTTCGGCGCTCGGGAGACGGGGAAGCGGGCCGTCGCTGACCCGAAGCGCTAGAGCGGCGGGTTGACGTCGTCGTAGGTGCGAGCCGCCGCAAGCTTGCCGCTCTCGCCGCGCAGGTAGACAGCCATCCCGGCCTCCGGGGGCAGGTCCGTCTTGCCCCATCGGACGAGGTTGTACTCGAGCACGCACGCCCGGCCGTCGTCGACGACCGCGCACTGCTCGAGCTGGATGCCGCCGCCGTTCGAGAACCTTCGCTCGTAGAACGCGCGAAGGGCATTCGGCCCTCTGTGAACGCGGTCGGCGCCGCCGGGTTCACGGGCGTAGCCGTCGGGCTCGAATGCGGCCACGATGGCGTCGACGTCGCCCGCCGTCAGCGCGCGCTGGTAATCGGCGATCACATCTGACGTGCGTACGTCGGGATCCGGTTGCAACAACGGGGGGCGGTTCAAGTGGGTACCCAACAGCGGCCGGCTGCTGTAGTAGATGCGGAGCTCGACGATCCGCCCGTCGGGAAGCCGGTTGCCCGTGATCGCAACCGGAAGACTGATGCGTTCGTGGTCGCCGTCGAGGTGGAGTACCACCTCCTCGAAGCCGCCTCGCCCCCGAACGATGTGCTCCACGTCTTCGATCGCGATGTTGCGCTCGCTGAGCCACGCACTTGTGTCGTCCAGGTACTGGCGGAAGGCACGCTCGCCCCTGATGCGTCCGCGTATGGGGTGATACACCTCAGGCTCACCGGCGAACGATTCGACCAGCGCGTCGAACTGCCCGGTGATTACGCCGTCGAAGTACGGCACGGTCTCGAACCGGCGATGCCGCTTCTCCTCCAACTGCTGTAGCGCCGGTACGGTGAACAGCTCGGGCATCCACGGCACGTGGCAAGCATCCCACACCCGCGCTCGGTCAAGTACGTTCTCTGAGATGGCGATCTGGCTGAACCGTGCCGTGATGTGCGCCGCCGCGGCCGTCGTCGCCGGAAGCGCGGTGAGCCCGGCGTCTGCCGCCGCGCCGGTTCCCCCGATTGCGCGCACGGTGCCCCGCGCCGGGTGGAAATACGTGAACCCGCTCCGGGAAGTCGCGAACCTCGAGCCGAGCCGGATCGACATGGGCGTCGACTATTCGGGTTCGGGCCCGATCCTGGCGCTCGGCCGCGCGAAGGTTGTACTGGCCACCGACAAGCTCGCCGGCCCGGAGAGCTGCTGGGGAAAGACGTGCGTGCCGCCCCCCGGGGACATGATCGTCTACCAGCTTCTGGCCGGGCCGTTTGCCGGCAAGTACGTCTATGTCGTCGAGCACATCACGATAGGCGTCAAGGCTGGGGAGACGGTGACGGCCGGAGAGAAGATCGCGACGCTCCACGAGGGTTCCCCGAACCTCGAGATGGGGTGGGCATCGGGCCGCGGCGCCCAGACGCTCGCGGTCGCGCGTGGGCACCAGGGACGGGGCAGCGATCCCGGCGGCTGGTCGTCGATCGAGGGGCGGAACTTCAACAACCTCATGGTCCGGCTGGGGGCGCCGGCCGGATACGTGACGACGATCCCGCCCAATCAGGCGATGCCGTCGGCCTGGCCGTCGCTGCCCGCCCGCCGGCGCGGCGCTTAGCGGACCGCGGCTTCGTGAGCGACCCGCTCGGTGGCGGTCTGCGCCGCCTGCCCGACGCGCTCGTGGGCAGGATCCCGATCGACCCCGAGTGCGCGCAGGAGATCGGCGGCGGTCGCCTGCGGGTACGCGATCAGCACTGAAAGCGAGAGGCTCTGTCCGGCCGGGGCGAGCTCGGTCGCCGAGACGACGGCTTCGAGCGCCGGCGCGGTGACTTCCGGGTGGTCCTCGACGGCCCCGATTCGCGTGGCCAGTGCATCGGTGGCACCCGCGAGACTTTCAAGCGCGGCCGACAATCGGGGCGGGATTGGATCGCCGAGCCTCAGCGCACGCACGGCGCCGCGCGCGAGCACGGTGACGTCACCGACGATGAGATCCAGCGGGCGGCCGATATCCCGGTACACGCCGAGTGGACCGCGCTGGCGGCGGCGCACCGGGGCGAACCGCGCCTCCTCTCCGCCCATGTCGAGTGCTTGCTCGAATCGGCCCCACGCCGCTGAGATCCTCCGGGCGCGCTCGAGCACCGCCTCCGCCTGATCCCGGTCCCGGCGCTCGAGGGCATCGGCGATCGCTCGCAGCGTGTCGGCGAGTTCGCGCACGATCGCTTCGGCCGCGCTCCGGACCAGCTTCACGGGATGCACCGGGAAGAGAAGCTGGCTGAAGACGAGTGCGATCGCCCCGCCGAGCAGCACGTCGAGTAGGCGAGCGGGCGGAAAGCCGGCCGTCGTCGCCTGCAGGGTCGCCACCAGCGTCGCCGAGACGGCGGCCTCGCTGAGCATCACCAGCCCGGCGCCGAGCGAGACCGCGGCCGCCATCGCCAGGCCGACGATCACTGCCAGCTGCCAGACGCCGACCCCAATCACGCTCGTGAGCAGGTCGCCGGCCGTGATCCCGACCGAGACGCCCAGCATCAACTCGATGGCACGGCGCGCCCGCTGGCCTCGCGTTGCGCCCAACGACACGATCGCGGCGATCGGCGCGAACACCGGATTGGCGTGCCCGAAAACGGTGTTCGCCACAAGCCAGGCCAGCGCGGCCGCCCCCGCGGTCTGGGCGATCGGCAACCAGTTCTCGCGCAGCCGCGCCCGTACCCCGCGCGAGGACAGTCTGCCGCGCGCCGCGGCCGCTTCGATCAGCTCGCGACGCCGTTCGCTGCTCAGCCGCTCGACCGGTGCGCCGAGCCAGCGCAGCGCCCAGCGCCTCTCATCCCGATTCGACATCGCGGTAGTGCTACCCCGACCGACCGGGGCAACACGTCCACCGCGGTGCAGCGGCGCGCCCTCGATCACGCAGTACGGAAACCGCGCAGCTCAGGCGACACCTCGATCGTCGACAGTCACTCGGATCGTCTCGAGCTTGGGGTCCGCGGGGTCGGGGAGGACCATGCCCGCCTGGAGCCCGGTGAGCAGGTAGTCGATCACCTCGCGATTGATCCGCTCGCCGGGCACGACGACCGGGATGCCCGGCGGGTAGGGCGTGATCTGCTCGGCGCCGATGCGCCCCACGGCCTCGTCGACGGACACCTGCTCGGCCGGTCCGAAGAAGGCGTCGCGTGGACGCTCGACGGCGTCGAGCTGGAACGCGGAAGGCTTTGGCAGCTTGATCGGAGTCGGGCTCGGCAGGTTGGGAGCCGCAGCGACGAGCGCTTCGAGCCCGGCTCTCAGCCGGCGTGCGGTGCCTTCGTCGTCGGCCATCGAGATGGTCGCGAGGATGCGTCCGTGGTCGCTCAGGCCGACGTCGATCCGCTCGTGCTCGCGAAGCCAATCGGCTGCCTGGTAGCCGGTGATTCCCACCCCGGTGACGTCGATCAGCACCTGGAGCTCGTCGAGGTCGTGCGAGGCCTCGCGTGAGACGAGCTCCCGTTGGAGCACGTGCAGGCCAGGAACCTGATCTAAGTCGCGGCGAACGCCCCTGGCCAGCTCGAGCGCAGCACCGAGCAGCGACTCGCCGTGCTCAACCATCTGGCGCCGCCAGCCGTCGAGAGCGGTGTAAATCAGGACATTCGGACTCGTCGTCATCAGCAGGTCGGCCCACGCCGCGATGTGCGACGGGTCGACAAGATCTCCCTGGACGTGGAACACAGACCCCTGCTCGAAGCCCGCGCCCATCTTGTGGACGCTGACGACGCACACGTCCGCGCCGGCGTCCATGGCCCAAGTGGGGCTCCGGATGAAACGGCAGGTGCGCGCCCCATGCCTCATCGACGATCAGGGGACGCCCTCGTCGTGGCATACCCGGGCGATGCCGGCGATGTCCGCGCATGTTCCATAGGGAGTGGGGCTGACCACTAGGGCGGCGGTCGCGTCCGGCTCACGCTCCCAGGCCTCGGCGAACTGCTCGGGTGAAGGCGGATGGGCGATGTGGAGGTCCGGGTCCCAGAGCGGAGTGACCCATCCCAACGCGGCCGCAGCCCGGAGAAGATCAACCCCGCCACGACGGACTTGTGGGCATCGCGGGGAAGCAACAGTTCGCCCTTGTGACCGGCGACCGCCGGCATCGCTGACTTGACCGACAGCGAGCTGCCGCAGGTCGAGAAGAAGGCGTGCTCGGCGCCGACGGCGTCGGCCATCAGCTGCTCGGCTTCCTTCAGGTAGCCGCCCGAGGAAGACCGGTCGTCGAGTCCGGCGCTCGCGAGCA
>Ga0335081_10005159_pt1 | contig 20663 bp, 18 predicted proteins | sample Lox_Sample_35_FD_206713 | JGI IMG/M metagenome (GOLD analysis project Ga0335081, IMG submission 206713) | Soil microbial communities from Loxahatchee National Wildlife Refuge, Florida, United States - Lox_Sample_3.5 | ecosystem: Environmental > Terrestrial > Soil > Wetlands | place: USA... | reverse complement strand
ACCCCCGGCCCCTGCTCATTTTATTCCTGCTCTCAGCCGGCTCAACTCCTCCGGCGTGAACTGAAACATGTAGCGCACCAGCAATTCGGCATGGTCCTTCGAATAGCCGTTAAAGCTGGGCGGCGTGGGCCCGGCGAACACCATGCGGTCGGCATCGGGGCGGAACAGGCCGCTCGGCATGGCGGTGCCGGGGCTCATCAAGGCCGGGTCCAGAATCCAACGGCGAGTCCAGCCGGGCTGCAATCTTTCTTTGGCCACGGTGAAATTGGGAGCGGTGGCCTTGGCGTCGTGTTTGGCGTCGCCATCCATGTGGCACTTCAGGCAGGGCGCGCCTTCGCTCGAAAACAGTTGCCGCGCCATGGTGCGTTCCTGCTCCGTGAGCGGCTCCAGCCTCTGCGTGATGAACGGCTCGCGCTGCGCCGAAAGGGCTTCGAAGAAGCGCACCAGCTTGCGGATTTCGCCATTGGAAAAACTGAAGGTGGGCATACGCGCGTGCAGGTACTGGCGCACGCCGTCGCGATTGGTGTCGGTGTCGCTCAGCGACGGATTGTTCAGGAAGCGCATCAGCCACTCGGGATTGACGCGCGCGCCCTCGCCGATAAGTGTGGGCGGCTTCTGGTCCTTCCAGTCCGGATCCATGTAGCGGGGCAGCGTGTCGAAAATGGTGGTCTGGCCCACGTGCACGCGGTGGCAGCCCATGCAATTGTATTTGCGCACCACCCACCAGCCCTCGACAATGTCCTGGCGCTGGTCGGCGGGCGCGTAGAAATAGCGCGCCGGCATGGTGGAATCCACCGAGCCCTGCAGGAAGGTGCTGACGGCGTCAATCTCCGGCTTGGCCAGGTTGAAGTTCGGCATCTTCAACTTGTCCTGCTTGGCCTTTTCCTTGCCCTGGTCATAGACGGCGGGGTCGGCCAGTTTGTGATCGAAAAAGCCCTTGTGGGTGTACCAGCCTTCTCGTTCCGCCTGGTGGCCGAGCAAGGCGAAATCAAGGCGCTCGATGGGCTTGCTGCCCTCCTTGGTGAGCTCGGTCCCGATGCGCGCCTCTTCTTCCAGTCCGGAGATCTCGTGGCAGCCGGCGCAGCCGTAATTGCGCACCAGCGCGAGTCCCTTGTTCTTCAGCGCCGGATCGTCCATGTAACCGGCATCGGGGTAGGCGAAGTTGTCATGCTTGCGCGTCATGAGGTAGCTGGCGATGTCGCGGGCTTCGTCTTCGGTCAGGCGCAGGCTGGGCATGGGGGTCATCTGCTGCACCTGCAACTGGTGGCCGTCGTTGGGGCACTTGTCGTGGTCCAGATCGAAGAGGAACGGCTGATTGTGGCGCGCGTAATCTTCGGCGGTGATGTCTTTCTTCTCGAACGCGCAGTAGGGCAGGGTACGCTGGCGCGGATTATGCACCCAGCGGACCAGGTAATCGTAATTGGCCTTTTCGCCCTCGCGGCTCAGGTTGGCGGCAAAGGTTCCGCCCTGTTTGGCGCCGCCTTCGCCCATGGAGTGGCAGGCCATGCAGCCGCGCGTCTCGAATGCCTCTTTGCCGCGTTCGGGATCGCCCGGTTTTTGCTGCGGCAACTGGCCCTGAACGCCGGATTGCCAGATGAAAGCGGCGATCGCCTGGCGGTCTTCCCGATCCAGACGGAAGGTGGGCATCTTGGTGCCCTCGCGCCATTTGTGCGGGTCCTCCAGCCACACCGGAATCCATTCCTTGCGCAGTTTCATGCGCACTTCCTTGAGGCTGGGACCGACCTTCTTGACCTCCTTCACCAACTCGACCGAGCGCATGTCGAGTTGCTCGAGTTGGGCATCGAGGCCGCTGGAACGCACGCGCAGATCGTTGGCATGGGCGAACAGCCGCTTGGCCTCGGCGTCGCTGGTGCGGGGATTGTTGGCCTTCTGTTCGCTGAAACCGATTTCCCGCTTCCATTCGGCCTTCTGGCCTTCGAGCGTGCGGATCTGCTGAGTCACCGACGTCATTTCATCGGCCTCGCGGTCGAAACTCTCGTAGCGATGGCAGCCCATGCAGCCGCGCAGGCGGAAAGTCTCGCGGCCGGCATTGAGCGTGTCGGCCATCTCGGTGACGATCTCTTTGGCGTGGCACTGCTGGCAGCCGGCGTCGATGTTTTCCTGGTGGTGCAGCGGCCACAGCCAGTGCTCGTTATAGCCGTGCGCCTTCTCGATGGAAGAAACCGCGGCGCCGTTGCCGCCATGGCAGGGCGTGCAGCCGAAGCGATCGGGGTCGTGGATCTTGAGCAGCTCCTTGTCGCCGGGGTGGCTGGCAAACACTGCCTGGCCGCCCATGGAGGCCGCCGTCAGGCTGACCGGCTCGCGGGTTCCCAGGTGGCAGGATTCGCAGCGGTCCACCAAGTCGACGTCCTTGATGTGAATCTGCCGAATTTGAATATCGAACTTATCGAGCCCGCGCTCGACTCCGGCCAGCGTGTCCATGCTGGCACCGGCGACGCGGTCGGAAAGATATTTATCGCGCGCGGTGCGCAAATCGGTGGCGGGCTTCATCAGCGCCACCCGTTCTTCAAGCTTCTGCGCCTTCTCCGCTTTCCACTGTTGCAGCAGCTTGTCCATCTGGTCGTAGGTGTAAGGCTTCTTGTCGGATTCGCCCGGCAGGGCGACGTATTTCACTTCCTGCTTGAGCTCGGCGATCTGTTTGCGCAGCGAATCCTTGGTGCTTTGGCTGGAAGTGGTCTCGATCTGATAAGTGAGCGCGCCGATATGGCTGCGAACTTCCTGGAAGGGATCGTTCATCGCCATGACGTTGGGCACCAGAACGCTGTTGACCTCGTGGTCTATGGCGGCAACTTGCGGGAACACGGCTTTTTCCGCCGCCTGCATTTCGCGGTCGAGCCGCTGGTATTCCGGCTGCGATTTGATTTGGCGCTCCACCGCCGCTTCGCCGCCCATCTGCTGCTTGAGGAAACGGCTGTAGAGCTTTTCGAAACGCGCCTCATAGCCCTTCCACGGGCGGATGCCGTACATCTCGTCGTACAGGCTCCAGACGAGCGAAAGCACCAGCAGAATGGACGCAATGTACAGCGGCGTGCTGAGCGATGAACTGACTACCGGATCTTTCTCTTGATCGTTCCTGTTTGGCTCGCTCATATGTTAAACCACGGAGTCACCCAAATGTACTTGATGCGGAACAGCAGCCGGATGAAAATCTTCACCGGCAGGGCCAGCATGATGATTAGAAACGTCTGCATGACGACGTATTGCAACACGCTCATGCGCTTGTAGATCTTCTTATTGAATGGGCTCCAGGTGATCAGCTTGTGAATCAGCATGGAGGCGGCAATGGCATAGGCGGCCACCACGAATCCGCCGAAGAAGATTTTGGGAACGCGCCCCTTGATGCCGAACAGGTCCGGCAGATCGCGGTTCACTTCGAAGATGAGGCGGTTGTGGTCCCAGGTGGTGCCCGGCCAGAACCACATCCATCCGGGACCGCGAATGAGCGTGCCGATGATGATCATCATCACCCACAGCACCTCGAAGCCGAAGATGAACGTCAGGATGGCGAACTTCCGCTGCTTGAACGTGTAGTAGCCGCTGCCCAGCGGATTGGTATCGATATAGGGAATCACCATCAGCCCGATGATGATGAGTGAGGGCATCACCACGCCGGCCATCCACGGGTCGAAATAGACCAGCATTTCCTGCAAGCCCAGGAAGTACCACGGCGCCTTGGCGGGGTTCATGGTGAGGGTGGGGTTGGCCGGTTCTTCCAGCGGCGCGTTGAGCGTGATCGACCAGACGATCAGGATGACGGTCACGATGATCGCGGCCAGAAGCTCGATGCGCAGCAGGTACGGCCAGACGTGCACTTCCTTCGCCCAGCCCGGCTTGTAGGGCTGGACTTTGCGATGGTGTGTTTTGGCCATCGCCGGGTCGGCTTCGAGCTGTGTGATCAGCTTGTCGTTGGCGAACGCCTGTCGCAGCGCGTACCAGGTATAGAACGGCACCACAAATAACAGCAGCACGATAGGAACGTTGTCCGGCGTGCTGAAGATGGTCCAAAGCTGGTGAAAGTCCATATGTGAACCTTATAAACGCCTATCGCGGAGACGCGGAAAAGCGGAGACGCGGAGAAAACCTATCAAGGTCTTGCTTCTCTCGGCTCCTCCGCGTCTCTGCGGTGCCCTCATATCTTCCTCGGTTCCTTAACTTCGCTTTCCAACACCACCGGCGCCGGGCCGGAGATGCCGCCGTCTTTGCGCACGCGCCAGAAATGCACCACCATTAGTGCCGAGGCGATGATCGGAATCGCCACGCAGTGCCAGATGTAGGCGCGTAACAGCGCGTTGGCGTCCACAATGGAGCCTCCCAACAGGCCGAAGCGCACGTCGTTGAACGGCGTCATGCCGAGCTGCGATCCGAACGGGCCGTCGTGCCCTAATAGCGGCGTGGCACGCGCCATGTTGGTTCCCACGGTGACCGCCCAGAAACCGAGCTGATCGTCCGGCAGCAGGTAGCCGGTAAAACTGAGCAGCAGCGTCAGCACCAACAGAAGCACGCCCACCACCCAATTGAATTCGCGCGGCTTCTTATACGACCCGGTGAGAAACACGCGGAACATGTGCAGCTCCACCATGATCACCATCAGGTGCGCGCCCCAGCGGTGCATGTTGCGCAGCAGCTTGCCGAAGGGAACGTCGTTTTCCAGGTAAAGGATGTCGCGGAACGCCACCACCTTGGAAGGATGGTAGTAGAACATCAGCAGCGTGCCGGTGAATACCAGCGTGATATAGACGTAGAACGTCATGCCGCCCATGCCCCAGGTATAGTTGTATGCCACCGCGTCGCGGTTGAGCTTGGCCGGGTGCAGGTGCAGGAAGACGTTGCTGAGCACACCCAGCGCGCGGCTGCGCGGCGTTTCGTCGTGCTTGACGCGCAGCACGGATTTCCAGACATCCGTCTTTTCGGGCGCTTTAACGGTCTCCTTGATCTCCTCCACGGCGCGCGTGCGCACGGCTTTGGCCCCGGCCAGCACCGCCGCCATCTTGCTGCCGTTGCCGTTGCCGCTCCCATTGCCGCCGCCGCTTCCATTGCCGGCCGGGGGTGTGCCGGCCCCGCCGGTGGTGGGTTTGCCGTCGTGTCCGTTGGTTTCAGCCATGGTGGAACCTCACACTCGAAGAATCGCGCCGGGATCGTTGAACTGGTCGCGGTCGCCCTTGGGCCAGCGGTAGAGATGGCTGAGGTCCACCTCGATCTGGCCGTCGGGAGTCAGTTCCACGTGAGCGCGGTCCATGGGCCGGGGGGCCGGCCCTTCGAAGTTAATGCCTTCGGAATCGTAGCCGCTGCCGTGGCAGGGGCACTTGAATTTGTTCTCCGCCGGCTTCCAGTCGGGCGTGCAGCCCAGGTGGGTGCAGATGGCGGAGATGACGAAGATGCCTTCGGTGTTGCGCACCACCCAGATGCGAAACTGGTTCTGAAACTTGGTATCCACGCCGAAACCGAAATCGGTCGGATAGCCGATCTTGAATTTGGTACGCGGTTCGTAAAGCGCTCGGGGGAAGAAGAAGCGCAGGAACATCAGGAAGTTGACGCTGAGGGTGCCCAGCACGGCCGCCATCACAAACTTACGGCGGCGTGCGATGCGCCGGGCTTCGTCAGCGTCTTCTTCGGTTTTGGAAAAGAGCGCGCGCAGAGCCTGCACTAGGGACGGCTTCGGTGCTGGCTCCTTCGCCGCCCCTCCGGGTTCGTTGGTAGGATTCGCCATCTTGTCCCCTTTGGTCAGGGGGTCGCCCTGGCCGGATTCTTCTGAGTATCCGGAACAGCTGCCGCGAGACGCTACACCGAGCGCCGGACCAGCCAAGATGGCAGGCTCGCCACAATCCGCACCAATTCCTGCGTGGGAATATTGGCCCTAGAATCTTTACCTGAAGTTTTACGAGCCTGTCAGCCTACATCGTCCTAGCATCCCGTATTCGCATCCCTCGACTAACTTTGTTCAGCAGCTATCTTATAACAGAATTTCCCGTTTGCAAGCACGGGGCAAAAAAATTGTCAAGCGAAGAACACACAAAAAGGAGGGCTGCGGTAATCAAAAGCCCGGTGCCGCCCATCAGGGGTTCGCGGCCGTCCCTCAGGCCGATATCCGCTGGGGGGAAGCGGGTGCCGAACTCGTACGTACGAGATTGAAGACTCGTACGTGCTAGAATGGAGGAGCATGAGGATCACCGCTTCCAAACTGCGAGAGAACGTGTATCGCATTCTTGACGAGGCGCTGGAAACGGGAACGCCGGTCGAGGTGGTGCGCAAGGGCAAGGTGCTGAAGATCGTGCCGGAAGAGCCTGTGTCGAAGCTGGCGAAGCTCAAAAAACGGAAAAACGTCTTTGTGGGCGACCCCGACGATATCATCCATATCGATTGGATGAAGGAATGGCGTGAGGAAAATCTGGGTTGATCTTTCTCGATACACATGCACTCGTCTGGTTGTACAAGGGCGAAGCCGACAAGCTCGGGTTCGCGGCAAAGAAGGCGATTGACCAGGGAGACCTGATCGCTCCCGCGGCGGCCGTTCTCGAACTGGAACTCCTGCACGAAATCGGGCGGCTCAAGGTGGCTGCCCTATCGCTGATTGCGGAGCTGGCGGCGGATATTGGGCTGCAAGTTTCGAATCTATCCTGTGCCACGCTTGCGGAGTACGCGGTGAAAGAGAAATGGACCCGGGATCCCTTCGACCGGCTGATCGTAGCCAACGCCCGCGCGGCCAATGCCCGCCTGGTGACGAAAGATGAGCGGATGCACCGCCATTACACCGGTGCAATCTGGTAAAACCGCCGGACCGTTACTGCTCGAAAAACGGCGTCACCCATAAGGAGAAAGCTCGCATGTCGAAACGGCCGCACTACACCATGGGAGTGTCCAACGGGAAGTACGCACAGTAATTCCTGGCTCGCCGGCTGCAAGACTGCCGGCGTCACCGGCGCGCGGCCAGAGCTTCTTCCAGTTTCCGCCGGGGCAGCGGGTCATCCGGATTCGCCGCCACTACCTGGCGCAGATTCGAGATGGCTTCGTCCAGTTCGCCGGCCTTGAGCTGCGAATTGGCCAGATTGAAACGCGCCGCCACATAATCGGGTCGCAGTTTGAGGGCAATCTGGTACTCCGCCAAGGCCTCGGCATTGCGGCCCACGCGTTCCAGCGCCAACCCCAGCATGTTGCGCGCCTCGGCGCGCGCGGGTCCGGCGGCCACGGCGGTTTCCAGCGCGCTCACCGCGCCCGCCGCGTTCAAGCGCGCCAGCAGCACCGCTCCCAGATTGAAATTGGCCGCGAAATCCTTAGGGTTCTTCTCCAGCCGGTGTCGCATGACGGCTTCCTCCAGTTCGCGGCGCCGGTCGCCGGGGCCGCGCGGCAGCAGTTCCAGCCAAAGGTGGGCCATCTCATCGATGGACCGGTCGCCGCCCTTGACGCGCTCGGGCGGCTGGTGCGGGTTGCGCACGTTGGCCGCGGAATTGTCGTAGTGGTAGCGCATCGAGATCACCGTGCCCTTGGGCAGAAAGACGGGCTCGCGATAATAGAAAACCGCCTGCCAATCGGGGTTCCAGTCGGGAATGCGGATCAGCCAGCGGCGTTCGCCGCCGGGCAGCGTAGCATAGGCTTCCAGCCGTTTGCCCAAATAGTGCGCATGCGGATAGACCGCCAGCGCATCGGTGTCCAGCGGCAGTTGAAAATCGTCTTTCACTTCGAAATCGCGCGCGCCGGCGGGAATATCCAGCGCCTCGTCGTTTTCGATCTGCACCAGCAGAGGGAATTTGGTGGGCGGCTGGTCCGTGAAGTACAGGCCGATGGCGGGGCGAACTTCCTCCGGCTTGCCGGTGGGATGCAGGTGAACGTTGAGCACAAGTTCGTCGCCGGGATCGAGCCGCCAGGCAAGCCCCTCGGGCTCCTGGTGCGGCACGCTGCCAGGTTTCCAAAACAGCAGATGGCCGGGCGGGTCGAACGGGCTGCGCATGATCTCCAGGTCCATGCCGGGGAAACCCTTGCCGGGAGCGACTTCGCGCGCGTGCGAAGCGGCCCAGCGGTCCACCAGCAGATTGGCGTGGTGCACCAGCTTGCGGTCGCCGGGGCGGATTTCGATGGCCCGCACGTAACGGGTGGACGGCTGATTCGGTGTCAGAACGAAATTCCAGTAGACGTCGGGACCGGAGGCGGGAACCGCGAAGGGCGCGGGCGCTTGCAGGATGAGGTCGGGCGTGCCGGATTGCCAGCCGGCGCGGAAACTCGGCGGCGGCGGAACTTCGGCCGGAGGTCCTTCGGGCGCGCCCGCGGCTGCCCAGTCGCAGATTGTGCGGATCTCCTCGTCGGTGAGCCTGCGCGTTCCTTCGAAGTTGTCGGGAGCGTCGGGCAGCCACGGCGGCATGTAACGGTTGTGCGTCACCGCGGCGATTTGTGCCGCCCACTTTCTGGCATCGCCGTACGAGAGCAGGGAGAACGGTCCGGTTTCGCCCGGGCGATGGCACCCGGCACAGGCGCGATACAGGATTGGCGCGACGTCATGCGCGAAATCGGGAGGGCCGGCGGCGAGGGCTCGCGGCAAAGCAGTCGCCAGCAGGGCGATTACCGGCAGGAAACGGGAACCAGACATCTATAGTCTCATTCTAAGACCTCACAGCCATTGCTCACCTGTGGTAGAACGACCGAACACCAGATGAACGGACAGAACGCGCGCTTCCTGAACAATCGTGAAGTTTACCTCGAACTCTTCGGGCCAATTGTCGCCGGCAACCCGTCTGTCGGCGCTCCGCGCTACAATCCCGTCGATGCCTGACTTTGCCTCTTTGTTCCGGCTGGATGGCCGAGTTGCTTTCGTAGCGGGAGCGGCTTCCGGTATAGGCCTTGCGGCGGCGGAGGGACTTGCCGCGGCGGGCGCCTTCACAGTCTGCGCCGACATCAATGGTCCAGGCGCGGAAAAGACCGCGGCCGGGATTCGCGCCGATGGAGGTCAGGCGGAATCCTTTGCGCTGGACGTTACCGATTCGGCGGCGGTCGCCCAAGCCTTTCGGGCCATGGAAGAGAAGCACGGACAGATTCACGCCGTAGTCAGCACGCCGGCAGTCAATATTCGCAAGCGGCTGCTGGACTATACCGCCGCCGATTTCGATAAGGTGCTGAGACTGAATCTGGCGGGCGGTTTCCATGTGCTCCAGGCCGCTGGGCGTCACATGCTCGCCAAAAAGAGCGGCAGCATCATCCTTTGCTCGTCAATGCGCGCCGTAACGGTGGAACCGGGACAATCGATCTACGCGACGACAAAGGCGGGGCTGATCCAGATGGTGCGCGGCCTTGCCTCGGAGCTGGGGCCGGCCGGAATCCGCGTCAACTGCATCGCTCCGGGCGTTGTGGAGACCCCACTCACCGCCCCCATCAAAAACAAGCCGGAGTGGTATCAGGCGTACGCCGAGCGGAACGCTTTAAAGCGCTGGGCCACAGCGGACGAAATGGCAGGGCCAGTGGTGTTTCTTGCCTCGGATGCCAGCAGCTACGTCACCGGCACCGTGCTGTTTGTAGATGGCGGCTGGACTGCCATCGACGGGCGTTTCGCGCCGCCAGTGTAGCGCGCCTCGTCGTCAATACACCGTTCGGGACTGCGCCGGGAGCTTGGTTGCCAACGAAAACCGTGGCTCCGCGTCACTTCCGTCCAGGATGCGGGCGCTCGCGTGCTCGCCGACCGCCGGCCCGTGCTTAAATCCGTGGCCCGACCCGCCGCCGAGCAACCATACATTTTCCAGTTCGGGATGCTGGTCGATCAGAAAGTCGCCGTTGGACGTATTCTCGTATTGGCAGACGCGGAACTCGGCCAGCGGTGCATCCCGCAGCGCGGGAAAACGCTCCGCAAGGAAAGCATGCGCTTCCGCTACGCTTCCTGTGCAAGCCCGGCGATCGCCTGAATCCGGATCGAATGGGCCGCCGTGCCGGTCAAAGGCGAGTTTGCAACCGCGTCCTTCCAGATTCGGGAATCCATAGGGACCCCGCGGGTCCGTGAAGTCGATCCACACCGGCAGGTGAGGCGGCAAGAATCGACGGTCGCCGGCAGGCGGCGCGAAGAACCACACCTCCTGGCGAGTGGGGTGAATAAGCGTTCCCAGGATATCGGGAAACAATTTCGGCAACCATCCGCCGCAGGCAAACACGAAAGCGCCGGCGCCGATCTCTTCCCCGTCGGTTGTCCGCACCGAAGCCAACGCCCTGTTGCCCGCCGGAGGCAAGACGGCGGCGGTCGCATACTCCCCTCCCTGGCGCACCAGATCTTCCACCAACGCGGCGATCGCCCGGCGCGCCATTAAGGCCCCGCTCTGGGGTTCGAGAATACCGAAGGTGAGCGGGTCGGCTAAAACCATCTGCGGGTAACGCCGGGCGAGTTCCGAAGCCGGCAGAATCTCCGTCAGCACCCCGGCCCTTTGCAATACGCTGCGGGTAGACTCGCTGTACGGGTCGCCGGCGCGGGCGATCCAGAGGACGCCGGTGCGATGGAATAACGGCTGGCGGGTCGCCTGGAACAGTTCCTGCCAGAGCGCCAGGGAACGCTGCGCCATGCGCGTATAAATCTCGTCCGCGCCGTAACCCATGCGGATGATGCGGCTCTCACCGCCCGAACTGGAGCGGGAATGGCCCGGGCCCCAACCATCGATCAGGAGCACGGATGCACCCCTGCGGCGCAGTTGCCACGCGGTCCATGCGCCGAACGCCCCGGCGCCAATCACGACGATATCCCGGGTGACCATCCGTTCATCTTAGCGGCATCGGGAGGCACTCCCGCGCCGCCGCATCGCGATATCATGAACAAACATGAACCGTCGTCATTTTTTCGGCGCGGCAGCGGGCGCGTGGATAGCGGCGTCGGCGCGCGCCAAAACATTGAACCTGAAAATCACCGGCCTCAAAACGTTCGTGGTGAACGCCGGCAGCCTGAACTGGGTCTTCTGCAAGATCTACACCAATGACGGCCTGATCGGGCTCGGTGAAGGCTCGGTGACGAGCAAGGAAGCCACGGTCGCCGAAGGCATCATGGAGCACGAGCGTTTCCTTGTAGGCAAAGACCCTACCGATATCGAATACCTGTGGCAAAGCATGTTTCGCGTGCCGCGGTGGCGCGGCGGCCCGATTTTGAATTCCGCCATCAGCGCCGTGGAGATCGCTTTGTGGGACATCCTTGGGCAGGCGCTGGGCGTCCCCATTTACAAACTCCTCGGGGGCGCCGCGCGGACCCGCATCCGCATGTACCTTGACGTGGGCTCGACGCCGGAGGACTTCCTGCGCGCCAAGGAGTTGGGATATAACGCGGCCAAAACCACTCCGCTCGCGCCCGAAAACAACGTGGTGACGCCCGGCGCCATGGTGCGCGACGGCGTGCGCAAAATCGCCGCCATCCGTAAGGCCGTGGGCGATGATTTCGATATCGCCGTGGACGCGCACGGCCGCTGCACCACCGCCATGGCCATCGATTTCTGCACCCGAGTGGAGGAGTTCGGCCTGCTCTTCGTGGAAGAACCGACGCAACTGGAAGATCTGGGGGAACTCGCTTTGTTGCGCGAAAAGACGAAGACGCATCTCGCCACCGGTGAGCGGTCGTTCACCAAGTACGGCTTCGCGGATTTCTGCTCGCGCCACCTGGTGGATTACATTCAGCCAGACGTCTGCCATGCCGGCGGAATTCTGGAGTTGAAGAAGATCGGCGCACTGGCGGAGACGTACCGCATTAACCTGGCGCCGCATAACCCGCAGAGCCGGGTGAGCACCATGGCATCGCTGCACGTAGATGCGACCACCCCCAGCGCCGCCATTCAGGAATCCACGCTGAGCCGGACGCCTTGGATTGACGACCTGTTCGAAGGCAGCGGTCCAACCATCACGGGAGGCTATGCCGAGTTGCCTACGCGCCCCGGCTTAGGAGCCACGCTGAACGAGAAGGTGGCCGCGCAGCATCCCTATAAGCCGGCCAATCGGGCCGAATATCGTTTTGGCGATGGCTCCGTGACCGATCAGTAGCGCTGCTGTCCTTCGTGCGAAAATAATAGGATCGCAAGCGCTGACACCAAATGGTTCAACATTCACGCTGATGATGGCTACGATACTCGAAGGTATTCATTCGCCCGAGCAGGTACGGAAGCTCTCCCTTGCCGAACTCGAGCAACTCGCGGAGGAAATACGCGAACGGTTGATCACCGTCCTTTCCAGCAACGGTGGGCACCTTGGGCCGAACCTGGGTGTAGTGGAACTCACGATCGCGCTGCATTACGTGTTCAATACTCCGGGCGATAGCCTGCTGTTTGACGTGAGCCACCAGGCCTACGTGCACAAGCTGCTCACCGGACGCCAGGACCGGTTCCACACCATACGAACCCCGGGCGGGCTGAACGGGTTTATGCTCCGCACCGAAAGTCCGCACGATTGCTACGGCGCGGGGCATGCCGGCACGGCTCTGTCGGCAGCGCTCGGCATGGCCGTTGCCCGCGACAAGACGGGGGGCAAGGAGCACGTAGTAGCGGTTGCCGGCGATGCGGCGTTCACTTGCGGAATTACCTACGAGGCCCTCAACAACATCGCCCATCACACCAAGCGGCTGATCGTAGTCCTGAACGATAACGAGTGGTCCATCGACAAGAACGTGGGCGCGATTGCCAGCTACCTCAACAAAATCGTCACCAGCCCGCGGTTCGATTATCTGCATGACCGCGCCGGAAAACTCGTCGCCAAATTGGGCGGCGTGGCGGCCCTACGCATGGCGCGCAGAGCCGAAGAGGTCGCCAAGGGAATGCTGTGGCCCAGTGTCATCTTTGAGGACCTGGGGCTGAAGTATTTTGGCCCCATCGACGGGCACGAAATCGCCACCTTAATCAAAACTTTCGAATTCCTCAAGAAGCAGGACCGGCCCGTGCTGCTGCATGTGCTCACCCAAAAGGGTAAAGGCTTCGCGCCGGCCATCGAGAAACAGAAGAAGTTTCATGGGCTTGGTCCCTACGATCCAGGGACCGGCGAGACGAAACCGCTGGGCCGCCGCACATACTCCGAGGTGTTCGCCGATACCCTGGTGAAGCTGGCCAACTCCGATCCGAAGGTTGTGGCCATCACGGCCGCCATGCCCAACGGAACCGGTCTCGACCGCTTCCAGCCCCATCATCCGGACAAGTATTTCGATGTGGGGATCGCCGAGGAGCACGCGGTGCTGTTCGCCGCCGGGCTGGCGGCAAAGGGTTTCAAACCTTTTTGCGCCATCTATTCCACGTTCCTGCAGCGTGCTTTCGATCCTATCGTGCACGATGTCTGTCTGCAAAACCTGCCGGTCGTCTTCTGCATGGATCGGGGAGGACTCTCCGCCGACGACGGTCCTACGCACCACGGTCTTTTCGACATCAGTTATCTGCGCGCCATCCCCAACCTGGTGCACATGGTTCCTAAAGACGAGGACGAACTAGCCGACATGCTGTTCACCGCCATGCAGTGGAACGGCCCCATCGCGGTGCGCTATCCGCGTGGCTTGGGACCGGGCACGCCGGTGAAGGACGTTCCCCGCGTCATCCCGGTCGGCCAGGCCGAGGTGCTCCAGAACAGCGACAGCGACCGGGTTGCCATCTTCGCTCTCGGCTCGCTGGTTCCAATGGCCGAAGAGATCGCCCGCAAACTGGAGGGCGAAGGTATCGCAGCGGCGGTGATCAATGCACGCTTCGTCAAGCCGATCGACAGCGTGACGCTGGGGTTCTTCGCGGGCACGGTCGATGTAATCCTGACACTGGAAGATCACGTTCTCCGGGGAGGGTTCGGAAGCGCTGTGCTGGAGGACCTGAACGTCATGGGAATGAACACGCCAGTAGTGCGCATCGGCTGGCCGGACCGCTTCATCGAGCACGGGAAGCTGGATGCCCTACGCACGAAGTACGGGATCACTCCTGACGCCGCCATCGAAAAACTCCGCCCTTATCTGAAGGTCCATCAACCGCAACCGGTGTAGCGCGCCGTATTCTTGCAGCCAACCGATATTCCGTCCTTGTGCCGCCAAAAGCAGGGGGAAACTCGCAAGTCGCGTGACTATAACAGTAGAGGACAAGGCCTTTGGAACCCTCAGAGGAGTTGGCTGCCGCATCCGCCGGTGACCGCGATGCCCAGGCGGAAGAGCGAAAGCTAGTAGTTGCGATTCTGCAAAAGGATCGCAAGGCGACAGCAGAGTTTATCGCAAGGTACACCGATCCGGTCTATCGGTACGTACGCTCTCGCCTCGTTCCCCGGCTGGACCTCGTGGATGACCTGGTGCAAGAGGTTTTCCTTGCGGCATGGGAAAACCTGGCTGCTTACCGCGGTGATTCTCCCATGGGTTCCTGGCTCCTGGGCATTGCGCGACATAAGGTGGAAAACTACTACCGCACTCGCCTGCGGGCTCCGTTACCGCTTGAGGAGGCCAGTCTGAAAGCCCCGAAGGTGACCATGGAATTGGATATCAACGAGCTTTTGGACCACCGGCGTTTGCAGGAAAAGGCGCACAGTGTGCTGGCAACTTTGCCGGAAACCTACCGCCTGGCTCTGCTCTGGCGTTATTGGGAACAGCGGTCGGCCCAGCAGATGGCGACGGAAACGGGCAAGACGGAAAAAGCGATTGAGAGGCTCCTGGCGCGTGCGCGAGAGATGTTCCGAGAGAGGTGGAAAAATGACTAGCCGGATTCCCGAAGAGGAGTTCTTTGAGCTTGTCGCGGCTGGCGCGGAGCCCGGCTCGGCAGCGGTTACGGCGCCGACAAAGTTAAAATCCCGGATTTACTCCGCACTGATGCTTCGCCAGGCAGCCGGCGGACCGCTTGCCAGCCTCACTCGGACCAAGGCTGCCGGACACGCGCTCTGCGTGTTTGAAGAACTGGTGCAGATTGCGCCGCTGGGGGAGCAAGTGAAATCGCTGAACTTCTGCCGCGTGTGCCACGCGCGCGTAGCGGCCGAATATTGGGAGAAAGCTCCCATCTATTGGCCGAATTGTCCCTACGTAAAATTTCAGGGCCGTTGATGCGGAGGTCAGAAGGTCTTCACAAACCCCCAGAGGTTTTGAAAATTCTTGAGCGCTCTCGGTCCGGGGGGCGACAACTGATCGCTGATGGGATTAGAAGAAATGGTTTCACTGAAGCTGTACCGGAATGAAAAGCCGCTCCGGATCTTCACATCGATGCCCACGGCAACACGCAGCCCGGGAGTGTTCGACGAGAAGTCGCGTGGAGGTAACATCGGGGACCCGGAGACCGAATCGAGCTCTTGTTGGGAACTCTTCAGGTGAACAATGCCAATGCCGGTGGACAGGTAAGGACGAAGCCGGCTGCCTCGATCGCGGAAAAACACAAGCACATCGCCGACCGCGCTGGATTGCGAAGAGCTGCGCGTTTCACTATAGAAACTTACTCCTTGCGGCCCGACGCTGTTCGAAGCCAGTGTCAGGCCGTTGGCGTTCCAGATGAAGTTGCCCTGGACGCTGACGTAGTTCCCCAGAAACCGTCCGAGGAACAGGTTCACAGCCGGGCCGTTTTCCGGTTTATACAGGGACACCTGTGATGCGCTCGCGGTGACGATGGACTGTCCGTCGGCCGAAAGTGTTGCCACGGCCGCAATGCCTCCGGCGTAGTAGTCTCCGGCCGCCCATAGAAGGGAAGTTCCCAAACACGAAAACCCAATTACACCTCGAAGAAATCTCCGCACCGTCCCTCCCTTTGGATTATGCCTGTGCGAGCCGGCACGTTCCAGTTTTCTTCGGCCGGAGATCCGATAAAAAAATCCGCGGGGGATTCTTCTTCCGCGCGCGACTATTCAGGTCGCAAGGCAGGAGTAGCGGCCTCGCATACAGAATTCCATCAAGCGCATTGACAAAGGAGAGTGTAACTTGAAAGCCAATCTGTGTTATCGCGCCGGAGCAGTGCTGGCGGTTATGTTGCTGACGGCCGTGTTCGCGGCCGCGGCTGACAACGGGGACGGCATCTTCGTGCTGACGAGCACGAATAGCGCGTCCAACAACGATGTTGTTGTCTTCAAATTGAATACGGCGGGGACGCCCACGCTATCCCTTGTGAACATGCTGCCAACAGGAGGCGCCGGCGGAGCCAGCGGAAACGCCGGTGCGGTGCAGTTCGGAGATGACTTCGGCGCGGTTGCGAATTTCGGCTCCAATAGTGTGAGCCAACTGGTCCGGCAGGGCGGCTCCATCAGCGTTGCCGGAACCATCAAACTGGCGCCAGGTTGTGTCAAACCCGCGTCCGTCGCGCTCGCCGGAAATCAGCTGTTCGTGGTGGGCGCCAATTGCGCCGAGAGCCACAAATTTCCATCGGGTAACGTGGATGGCCCGGTTGTCGCCCTCACCGATCCTTCGGCGGCACAAATAGCCGTCGGCCAGAGTTGGGCAGCCGTCACAATGACGTCCGGGTCGGTCCTGCAACTGCTGCTCAACGGAGAAGGCACGCTCAATGGGACCACCGCAAAGGTGACGCTCCCGAGCGCGGCAAATAACACGGCCCTGGGAGCCGCTTTTTGGGGGGACATCCTGGGATTCAATCCGGCGCACAGTCCAGACAGCTTTGCCCTGGTGAACAAGAACAGGAACGTCTTCCCGGTCGTTGGGCCGCAACCGCCCTATCCGACGAACGCGCCGTGCTGGCTGGCCAAGGGACCCGGAAGCCTCTGGTATTCGGGCAATTCACCGGGCCAGGCCATCTCCATATTCTTCAGCGATGGCCAGGGCGGGACGTTCTATAAGTCGGTGTCTCTGCCGGGTACGCCGACGGACATAACGGTGTCTCGCGACCGCCAGTGGCTCGCGGTTATTTATACCGCGGCGGACGGCAGTGGCGGGCGTGTCGCCGTCTTCGCCATCGACGCCCACGGCGACCTTTCGCCAGTGGCGACTTCGAGCTCGATCGGCGTCGCCGCCTTTAGCGGAGTGGCGTTCAGTCAATAGACCGACCGCCTCTTGCGGTGCGCGGGCCGCCGCTTAGTCGGCAGCTTGGGCGGTTGCCGGCACCGCATTCGCCGTCTTCGCAGCAGATTTCTTAACCGCCGCTCGCCTCTTTGCCGCCTTGGCAGCCGGAGCCCTTACAGCCGCTCTCTTACCTGGGGCTTGCTTTTGGGCTCCTGCCGCTTTCCTGGCCGTCGCCGGCTTTGCCTTGGCAGCTTCGGCGCGCTTCAGCGCCCACCGTTTCTTCGTGGCGGCGATGATTCTTTTCAACCCTTCTTCGCTGATCCGGCGTCGTGTCCCGGACTTCGATTCGGGGGCTGATGCCGGCGGTTCCGATTCTCCGCGAACCCTGGCCCATCTCGCCTTTTGAGCGAGGGCCATCCTCCGGCGCGCGGCGGCGCTAACCCTCTTGCGTTTCGGCGAGACGCTTTCGGATGGGGCGGTTTGTGACTCGCCGCCCGGTAGCATTGACCGGAGGTCGGCGATTTTAGCGTCGATCTGGCTCTTCTGCTGCTCGAAACCGGCGATCGCGGCAGTGATGATTTCAGGACTTAGTTTTTGTGGCATTAGAGGTGTCCGCTATATTGAATCCTTCCACTACATGCTACAACTTGCGGCGATAACTTTGTGGACGGGCGACTGTAATGAGTTGCACCTGCGCCCGGACTACGCGGGTTGGCGAGTGACTACATCCCGCCGATCAACTGAAAGGCTCTGGAACAAACTTGCTGCGTTATCGTAGAAGCAGGTGGAGGAGCCTGGAAATGTATTGTGACCGATGCGGTGCTCCGTTGGTGGAAACCAACCGTTTCTGTCCCACCTGTGGGAAGCCGGTTGTAGGCAATATGCCGTTGATGCCCATTCAGAGCCGCATCGCCGGTCATGTTCGTATGCTGGGAATCCTCTGGTTAGCCCTCTCGGGTATGCTGCTCGTGGGTGGCGCCGTAATGCGCGCGATTTTTCGAGGCAGCATTATGGGCGAAGCAGGATTTCCGCCTGGAGCGCCGCCGTTCGTGCACGATATCCTGAGTCTCATCAGCATATTGCTGCTCGGAGGCGGAGTGCTGGGAATCATTGCCGGATGGGGGCTGCTGGATCGGCAGGCGTGGGCGCGTACACTGGCCATCGTGCTCGCCTGCTTCGCCCTGCTGCTGTTCGTACCCGTCGGAACGCTGCTGGGGATCTACACGCTTTGGGTCCTGTTGCCGGCGCAATCCGAAGAGGAATATCGCAAAATCTCGCGCCCTGCTTAGGGGATGCCTTGTTATACTGACTGCCGGAATCGGGCGCAGCCGGAGGCCCGGCACCACTGCAGAACAGAAACCGCCACAGTGCTTCTGCCGTTGACCTGCGGTAAACTCAAAGAGCCAAACACGTGCCGGAGTGGCGGAACTGGCAGACGCACGGGACTCAAAAGCCAAAACAAAGGATCGCCCAGGATTAAACGGCTTGCCCAGCCTATGCCTTACGCGAGTTCGGTCCACGCCAAGTTAGAGCGCATTTACCTCCAGACCACTAGAAAACCACTACAGTCGTGGGGCTCTGACAGATCCTGAACGAGAGCTTATCAAACTGGATCTGGCAGCGTAAGAAGTCTCTTCCTAGTCAAAAACAACCGACGTTCCAACGGCTTCAGCTCGGTAGCGCCCTTTCATTTGCACGAGGTCCTGAATGCATACTCCTCCCAGCACGAAAAGGGTGTCGGACCCTGGTGGACGAATATGGCGGGGAAGCCGTGGGCACCGGCCGGAATCGTCTATGAGGCCACTCATCGTTAGCGAAAGGTCAAAGGGAGCCCGTTGTTTTCTCTGTGGAGAAGAAAGGTTCCAGCGGCCGATTCTGGGCTCGCGCAACCGACGGCGCCGGAGGTAACCCAATGAATCTGGCAGGCTTCACGCCCCCTAAGAGCGATGTGCGGGAGGTCGATACGTTCGCAGCGTATCTGGCCATTATCGATTTCATTGATAATGACATGCCAAAACTCCGGTCGATTGCGGAGTTGCGCACGGCGCTTGTGATCTGGCGGCAGACACATGGATGGCACAAGCTGAGCGACCAGATCGGCATTACGCAACTTGCGAAAAAGACGCAAACAGATCCAAAAGCGATTGGCCGCGCATTGTCCGGCAAGCGGCCAGGCGGCAAAGCCGGTACACCGCTGGCTGAAAAGATTGGCATCTTTCGGCAGCAGGAGCGTGATGCGGCGGGCGATCTAGCGCGGACCCCTTATACCTGGCCGATTAATGACCGGGTGCGCGCACAGTTGGAAAAGGCCACTGAAAGTAGACCGACGGCGAGCGGTGTGGGTGCTCGATGCCGACATTCGCAAGTTCTTGGATCGTGTTCCATACTGCCCCCTGGTTATTGAAAAAGTTGTGGCTGCGGATCGACGACTTTGATTCGCAAGCCCTTATGCCGGCCTTGCCGCACGAGTACCGCCTTCAACTCGCCGCGCTTGACACGCTGCAACACGGTCTGACGCGAAACACCGAGTTTCGCGGTGGCGACGATCATGGGCACGTAGTCTGATGGCGCCTACTGCACGACGCGCGACCGCAGTTCATCATTGATGCGAATCTGCCAAGGCGCACCCGGTGTGACCTGCTCGCCGGCGATGAAACCATCTGCCAGCCAGCGATGAATGCTGCTCGTGTTCATGCCCAAAATCTGCGCCGCTTTGCGAATGGTGACCAGTTCTCCATTGGGCGGCGCGGCTGGCGGTTGATAGCGCGGGATACCGCGATACCGTCGCAAGCTGCCGACTTGGTTGGCGGTGAAGCGGTCTCCCGTTGCAGTCTTTCGTCCTTGCCGATTGAAGATACCGGCGATCACCTCATCGGGGTAGAGCCTAGCCAGGCGCGGCAGTAGAGAAAGCGTGCCTCCTATGCCGCATGCGGCATAGTGCAGAGCATTTTTAGCCCACCGCCGCGGCGATCAAGATTTGCCGATTCCTCGAACTGTCGCGCGCCGCGCCGCCGGGCCAAAAATGCTTTGCATTATCTTGAGCACCAGATAACGCGCAGAGCGACGGTGATTCACGAGACGCTTACAAATACTCAAGATTCTCTATGCCCGTCAGATTCTTGTAGAGATTGACCTGCTCCGGGATGTAGGCGATGAATCGCTTGGTTTCGAGCGGATGCAGAACCACGTCCATGCCGTTGATCGTCCCGGTCCCGGAGGTCGGCGGGATGAAGTTAAGAAACAGATTGATGGTTGTTGTTTTGCCCGCGCCATTGGCGCCAAGCAAACAGAAAGTCTCGCCGGGTGTAATGGTGAGGCACAACGAGTCGAGCGCAGTCGTGCTGCCGCAGAGCTTCGTTAAATTTGTCGCCGAAAGATACCAATCGCAATGCGCCCGCAGTCGGGGGATAATTCTATATAGGGCTTCGTGTCGCCCGTTTTTATGACAGGCCGCGGCGATTTATTCGCGGATTCGGTGCGTCTCGATATTGAGAGCTTCCGCGCTGGTTCATAATACCGTGTTGTAGCTTGACCGCCAACTCATTTCTCACGAACGGAATGCGGGGAGCGCAAACGGGCTGACCTAGAGAGCGAGCGGTCCCGACACGGCCGTTTCGTCCCCAACTATTTCCGGCATGCGCCCGCGCCGAGTTGGAACCGTGAGACGTTCGGCGACGCAGGCTGGAAGCGTGGGACGCAAGCCCGTGCCCGCTCGTCTCAATTTCACACCCGTTGGCGGTTTCCATGATGCATTCGCGAGAATTTCTTTTGAAATCTGGCA
>Ga0335081_10005155_pt1 | contig 20667 bp, 19 predicted proteins | sample Lox_Sample_35_FD_206713 | JGI IMG/M metagenome (GOLD analysis project Ga0335081, IMG submission 206713) | Soil microbial communities from Loxahatchee National Wildlife Refuge, Florida, United States - Lox_Sample_3.5 | ecosystem: Environmental > Terrestrial > Soil > Wetlands | place: USA... | reverse complement strand
AACAACTGCTTGCGCGCTTCGTCGAACAAACCCTCAGCGATGAATTTCTTGCGCCGCTCTTCGAGCAGCGCCATCAGCGCGCCGAGTCCGGCCGGCTCGATGGTGTCGACCACGATCTGATACTGCGAGCGGCCCGGATAGGTGGTGAGTCGGCCGGTGATCACGACTTCAAGGCCGGCTTCGAGGCGAAGCTTGATGCGCATCGCGGTCGAGCGCCAGATCACGCCGGCGATCGAGGCGCGGTCGTCCTTGAGATCGAAATAGACGTGGCCGTTGCCGTGGTAGCTCACCTTGCCAAGCTCGCCGCGGACCCGGACATAGCCGTAGGCGTCCTCGATGGTGCGCTTGAGCGCCGCCGACAGTTCGGAGACGGTCAGCTCCGGCAGATTGAGCCGCGGCTCTTCGAGGGTCATGGTCCGGACCGGCCGCTCATGGCGCCGCGACGCTCGCAAGCGTCGGGCATTGCCGCTTGTCGGCCGGCTGATCGAACGGCGCGTAATTGGTCTTGTCGACCACCGTCGCCTTGAGCATGACCTCCTTCGGCACCGCTTCTTCCTTGCGCACGCTGCGCACCGCCATTTCCAGCGCGACGCATCCCAAGGCGAAGGTGTCGTAGTCGCCGCTGCCGGCGATGTCGCCGGATTTGATCAGCTCCATGGCCTCGCGGCTGGCATTGATGCCCACGACCTGCGCCTTGCGACCGGCAGCTTTGAGCGCATCGACAGCGCCGATCGCCATCGGATCGTTGGCGGCGAGGATGCCGTCGATCTGCGGATAGGCGCGCAGCAACTGCGTGGTAACGTCCTTGCCGGTTGCGCGGGCGTAATTGGCCGGTTTGCCGGCAAGGAGCTTGACGTCGGGAAACTCCTTGATGGCGTCGCGGAAGCCCTGGGCGCGGCCCTGGGCAGTACGATTGCCGTCGGGGCCGTCGAGGATCACGACGTTGCCTTTGCCGTTCAGCGACTTGATGAGATAGCGGCCGGTGTCTCTTGCCAGCGTAACGTCGTCGATGCCGACATAGCCGGCGATGGTGCCGGCCTTGAGCCGTTCGTCGGCATTGAACAGCGGGATCTGCGCGGCGTTGATCTTGTCGACAGCGCCTTGGGCCTTGCTGAAATCGACCGGGTCGAACACGATGGCCGCGGGCTTGTCCTTGATGGCGTCGTCGACGAGCTTGTTCTGATCGGCCACGTTGTCCGCGGTCGACGGCACGTAGTGAATCACCTCGACGCCGAGTGCCTTCCCCGCGACGCCCGCGCCGGCGCGCAGCGCGGCGAAGATCGGGCTGCCCTGGCTCTTGGTGAAGACCGCAATGGTCTCGGCCTGCGCGGACGCGGCCCCGCAAAGGCCGAGCGCCAGCGCAAGGGCGGCGGCCATTCGGAGTGTGGACGGGCGGGCTCGGTCCATGGGCATTTGCCTTCGAGCCGATTAGTGTTGTGCGTCGCGGGCGCGGGTCAAGGCCCTAGAATCGGCCCGCGCACACCAACCCGCCTATTATGCGTTTTGCCACATGAACATCCTTCTGTTGGGCTCGGGCGGGCGCGAGCATGCGCTGGCCTGGAAAATGGCGGCAAGTCCGCTCACCGAGCGGCTTTTCTGCACGCCGGGCAATGCCGGCATCGCGCAGGAGGCCGAATGCGTCGCGCTCGATATCGCCGACCACGCCGAGGTGATCGCGTTTTGCCGCAACAGCAAAATCGATCTGGTCGTGGTCGGCCCCGAAGCGCCGCTCTGCGCCGGCATCGTCGACGATCTGGAAGCGGCCGGCATCAAAACCTTCGGTCCGACCAAGGCCGCCGCCCGGCTCGAAGGCTCCAAGGGCTTCACCAAGGACTTGTGCCGGGCGAACGGCATTCCGACCGCGGCCTATGAGCGCTTCAACGCCGCCGCGCCCGCCAAGGCTTATCTGCGCACGCGCGGCGCACCCATCGTGGTCAAGGCCGACGGGCTTGCCGCCGGCAAGGGCGTCGTCGTGGCGCAAACGCTTGCGGAGGCCGAAGCCGCGGTCGACATGATGTTCGGTGGCAGCTTGGGCGCGGCCGGCGGCGAAGTCGTCATCGAGGAGTTCCTCACCGGCGAGGAAGCCTCCTTCTTCGCCCTGTGCGACGGCGAGACCGCCATCACGCTGACCACGGCGCAGGACCACAAGCGCGCCTTCGACGGCGACGAGGGCCCCAATACCGGCGGCATGGGCGCCTATTCGCCGGCGCCGAATATCAACGCCGCCATGGCCGACCGCGTTATGGCCGAGATCGTGATGCCGACCCTGCGGGCCATGAAGGCCATGGGCGCGCCGTACAAGGGCGTGCTCTATGCCGGACTGATGATCACCGCCGACGGGCCGAAGCTGATCGAATACAACGCCCGCTTCGGTGATCCGGAGACGCAGGTGCTGATGCTGCGGCTGATGTCGGATCTGGTCCCGGCGCTGCAGGCAAGCCGCGACGGCCAGCTCAAGGCGTTCGATCTGCGCTGGTATCCGGAACCGGCGCTGACCGTGGTGATGGCGGCCAAGGGCTATCCCGGCAACTATGCGCGCGGCTCGGCGATCGAGGGCCTCGACGACGCCGCCAAGGTCGAGGGCGTGGAAATCTTCCACGCCGGCACCAAGGCCGAGGGCGGGAAAATCCTCGCCGATGGCGGCCGCGTGCTCAATGTCTCGGCCGTCGGCAAGACCGTGCGACAGGCGCAGGCGCGCGCCTACGACGCGATCGCGCGTATCCGTTGGCCTGAAGGCTTCTACCGCCACGACATCGGCTGGCGCGCGATCGAGCGGGAAAAAGCCTAATGCCCGACCTCGCCGACCTTTATCCGGGCTACGCGTCGCGCTGGATCGACACGTCAGCCGGCAAAATCTTTGCCCGAGTCGGCGGCAGCGGGCCGCCGCTTCTGTTGCTGCATGGTCATCCGCAGAGCAACGTGATGTGGCACCGCGTGGCGCCGGACCTTGCGCCGCATTTCACGTTGGTGATCGCCGACCTGCCCGGCTACGGCTGGTCGGCGGCGCTGCCGTCCGACGCCGCCCACGCGCCCTATACCAAGCGCGCCATGGCCGCCGCCATGATCGAGGTGATGGAGGCGCTCGGCTTCGTGCGCTTTCGGCTTGCCGGTCACGACCGCGGCGGCCGGGTCGGCTATCGGCTCGCGCTCGATCATCCTGGCCGCGTCGAGCAACTCGCCGTGCTCGACATCATCACCACCTGGAACATGTGGCACGGCATGGACGACCGGATGGCGATGCGGGCGTGGCATTGGATGTTCCTCGCGCTACCCGAGCCGTTTCCCGAAACCCTGATCGGGCAAAATCCGACGTTCTTCTTCGACTCGCGGGCACGCGCCGGGTCCAAGGCCAAGGACGTCGCCATCTTCGATCCGCGGGCGCTCGCGCACTACCACGCCGCCTATTCGGATCCGCTGCGCATCCACGCCATGTGCGAGGATTACCGCGCCGGCCGCACCACCGACCTCGCTCACGACGAGGCCGACCGCGCAGCCGGCAAAACGATCGCCTGCCCGGTGCTGGCGATCTGGGGAACGAGCGGCTTGCCGGCGAATGCCGGCGTCGATCCGCTTGCGCTATGGCGCGACTGGGCGCCAGACCTGCGCGGCTTTGCCATCGAGAGCGGTCACTATCTGCCGGAGGAGAACCCGGCGGCGACGGCGCGGGCATTGCTGGAGTTCTTCGCCGCGCGTTAGACTCCGCGTGCCATGGCCACGACCATCGACCGGCAAGACGCCTTTTCCGGCACGCGCGAGGTTGCCGATCGGCTGCGCTTCGACGAGGCGCGACTCGCCGATTATCTGCGCGCCAACGTCAAAAGCTTCGCCGGCCCGGTCGCAGTGCGCCAGTTCAAGGGCGGCCAGTCCAATCCGACCTATCTGATCGAGACGCCGCAGCGGCGCTACGTGCTGCGGCGCAAGCCGCCCGGAAAGCTGCTGCCCTCGGCCCATGCCGTCGACCGCGAGCACCGCATCATCAGCGCGCTCTACGCCCAAGGATTCCCCGTCGCCGAGCCGGTGCTCTATTGCGCCGACGAGGCGATCGTCGGCACCGCGTTCTTCGTCATGGGCTTCGTCGACGGCCGCGTGTTCTGGGAGCCGCAGATGCCGGCCTCTCAACCGGCCGAGCGCGCGCAAGTCTATGACGCCATGAACGCGACGATCGCGCGGCTGCACAGCTTCGAGCCGGCGCAGATCGGCTTGGGCGACTACGGCCGCGGCGAGAACTATGTAGCGCGCCAGGTCGAGCGCTGGTCAAAGCAGTACCGAGCGTCTGAGACCGAAAAGATCGAGGACATGGAGCGGCTGATCGCCTGGCTGCCGGCACATCTGCCGCCAGCGCAGCCGGCGCGCGCGGTGCACGGCGACTACCGGCTCGACAACATCATCCTCGCGCCCGATTCGCCGAAGATCACGGCCGTGCTCGATTGGGAGCTCTCGACGCTCGGTGATCCGCTCGCCGATTTCACCTACCACCTGATGCAGTGGCACATGCCGCCGCACGATGCCGGCACCGGCTCCCTGCTCGGTCTCGATCTCGCCGCGCTCGGCATTCCGTCGCTGGAAACTTACGTCGACGCCTACGTCGCGCGCACCGGGCTCGATCCGCGGCCGCATCTGCCGGTCTACTTCGCCTACAATTTCTTCCGCCTCGCCGCGATCCTGCAGGGCATCGTCGGCCGGGTGCGCGACGGCACCGCGACGAGCGCGTTTGCCGCGGCCAAGGCCGAGATGGTCGGGCCGCTTGCCGCCAAGGCCTGGGAGTTCGCCCGCAAGGCCGGCGCATGAAGACCGTGGCGCTCGCGCTCGGCGGCGGCGGCGCGCGCGGGCTTGCCCACATCCCGGTGCTCGAGGCGCTCGACGAGATGGGCGTGGCGCCCACGGCCATCGCCGGGACCTCCATCGGCGCGCTGGTCGGCGCCGCCTATGCCGCCGGCCTGAGCGGCCGCGACATCCGCCGCTACGTGATCGGCCTCGCCCATAACCGCGGCGAGATCATGCGCCGCGTGCTCGCGGCGCGCGCCGGCACGCTCGCCGACCTGTTCGCCGGCGCTTTCGGCCAGGCGACCTCGCTCGACGCCGAGCGGTTCTGCGCGCAGTTTCTGCCCGAAGCGGTGCCGGAGGATTTCGCCGTGCTGAAAATTCCGCTCATCGTCATGGCGACCGATCTGCACCGGCGCGAGGAGGTCGCGTTCACGACGGGGGCGCTGCGGCCGGCGCTCGCCGCTTCCATCGCCATTCCCGGCCTGTTCCGGCCGATGGCGCTCGATGGCTGCATCCTGGTCGACGGCGGCGCCACCAATCCGCTGCCGTTTGACCGGCTGCCGGATCGCGCCGACCTCATTGTCGCGGTCGACGTGTTCGGCATCCCCGACACCGAGCGCACCGACATGCCGAGCGCCTGGGAGGCCATGTTCACGACGCTTTTGATCATGGGCTCGACCATCGTCGCGGCAAAGCACAAGCACCGCGCGCCGGACCTGATGATCAAGCCCAACGTGGCGATCTTCCGGACGCTCGATTTTTATCAGGCGACCGCCATCCTGCGCACCGCCGATGCGGTGAAGGCGGAGGTGAAGGAGAAGCTGGGCGCGCTTCTTAAAGCTTAGCGCCGCTCTTGAAAAAACTCCTTGAGCAAGGCGCTTGCTTCGGCTTCAGCCAATCCGCCGTAGACTTCGGGGCGATGATGGCACGTTGGCGCGGCGAAGAACTTGACGCCGTTGTCGACCGCGCCGCCCTTCGGATCGGCGGCGCCGTAATAAAGCCTCCGCACGCGGGCGAAGGCGATGGCGCCGGCGCACATGGCGCACGGCTCGAGCGTGACATAGAGGTCGCAGTCTTCGAGCCGCTCGGAGGCAAGGGCTGTACCGGCTGAGCGAATCGCGACAAGCTCGGCGTGTCCAGTCGGATCGTGCGCAGCCATCACGCGGTTGCCGGCTCGTGCGATCACCTTGCCGTCGCGCACGATCACGCAGCCGACCGGCACCTCGCCGCTGCGGCCGGCGGCGCGGGCCTCGTCGAGCGCCATGTCCATGAAAGAGGTCATGGTCCCCTGCGATGGGCTCTGCTATCAGCCGGACTATGGACGGCAATGGCGGACAGCACAAATCGGGCGAGCGCATCGCCAAGGTGATCGCACGCGCCGGGCTTGCCTCGCGGCGCGAGGCCGAAGGCCTCATCGCCGCCGGGCGCGTCGCCGTCAACGGCGCGGTGATCCGGACGCCAGCCTGCAATGTCACCGACGCCGACCGCGTCACCGTCGACGGCGAACCGCTGCCGGCGCGCGAGCGCACGCGGCTGTTCCTGTATCACAAGCCGCGCGGCTTGATGACGACGCACGCCGATCCGCAAGGCCGGCCGACCATCTTCCAGCGCCTGCCGAAAGACCTGCCGCGGCTGATCAGCGTCGGTCGTCTCGATTTCAACACCGAGGGGCTGTTGCTCCTGACCAATGACGGCGCGCTCGCCCGCGCGCTGGAGCTGCCGTCGACCGGCTGGCTGCGCCGCTACCGTGTGCGCGCCCACGGCACCGTGACGCAAACGCAGCTCGATGCGCTGCGCCAAGGGGTGACCATTTCGGGCATCCGCTACGGGCCGATCGAGACCGCGCTCGAGCGCATGCAGGGCGCGAACCTGTGGCTGACCTTTGCCATCCGCGAGGGCAAGAACCGCGAAGTGCGCAACGTGCTCGGCCATCTCGGCCTCGAGGTCACAAGGCTCATTCGCGTGTCGTTCGGTCCGTTCCAGCTCGGCGAGCTTGCGCAAGGCGCGGTCGAGGAAGTGCGCACCCGGACCCTGCGCGAGCAGCTCGGCGAGCGTCTCACGGACAGCACGGATGTGGATTTTTCCACGCCGCTTGCCCCGCGTCCGCCGCGGCCAACCAAAGACGCCGCGCGTGAACGCGCGGCGCCGAAAGCGCCGAGCCATTCCTGGCGCATCCACCAGGAAGAGCGCCCGGGCAGGAAATTGCGCCGCAAATATCACGGCGCGCGGCGCGACGAGGCAGCGCGGCAGCGCCCGGAGGGAAAGGCGCGTGCCGGCCTCGTCACCGACCGCAAAGGCCGCAGCATCGCGGTCGAGCGCCACGGCGAGCCGCCGCGTGAACCGTTGCAGCAAAGCTTCACCAAACGCGGTGAGCCGAAGCGCTTCCAGCGGGGCCGCCGCCGCGCGCCCGACCGCGTCGCCGGCCCGCGGCCGCGCCATCCCAAAGGCCGGCGCTGATGCGCGTCGTCGGCGGGGCTTTGCGCGGGCGCACGCTCGCCGCGCCGAAGTCGCAAGGCATACGACCGACCATCGACCGCCTGCGCGAAGCGCTGTTCAACATCCTCGTTCATGCCTATGGCGATCCCGTCGGCGGCGCGCGCGTGCTCGATCTTTTTGCCGGTACCGGCGCGTTCGGCATCGAGGCGCTGTCGCGGGGCGCGGCGTTTGCGCTGTTCGTCGACGACGGCGCCGAGGCGCGCGCGCTTTTGCGCGAGAATATCGCGACGCTCGGCCTGGGCGGCGTCTCGCGCATCTTCCGCCGCGACGCCACCAAGCTCGGGCCGGCGCATCCGATCGAGCCGTTCTCGCTCGTGTTTCTCGATCCGCCCTACGGCCAAGGCCTCGCCGAAAAGGCGTTAGCCTCCGCCCGCGCCGGCGGCTGGCTCACGGCGGACGCATTGATTGTCGTCGAGGAAGCCGCCAAGGCCGACTTCACGGCACCGGAGGGATTTGTCGCACTGGAGCGCCGGCGCTACGACGACACCGAGTTCAATTTCCTCAAGCCGTCGTGATGGCGCGCCGACGCCCTGCAGGCACTAGCGCCGCCCGAACAGCCGCTCGATGTCGGTGAGTTTCAGCTCGACGTAAGTCGGGCGGCCGTGATTGCACTGGCCGGTATTGGGCGTCGCCTCCATCTCGCGCAGAAGCGCGTTCATCTCCTCAGGTCTGAGCCGCCGCCCGGCGCGCACCGAGCCGTGGCACGCCATCGAGGAGGCAACCTGCATGAGCCGGCGCTCGAGCGGCAAGGTCTCGTCCCATTCGCTGATGTGCTCGGCGAGATCGCGCAGAAGGCCCACGCCGTCGATTTCGCCAAGGATCGATGGCGTCTCGCGCAGCGCCACGGCACCGGGGCCGAACGGCTCGATGACAAGACCGAAGCGGGAGAGTTCCTCAACTCGGGCGCTGAGCCGCTCGACGTCGGCCTCGTCGAGCTCGACGATTTCCGGGATCAGCAGAATCTGCCGCGCGACGCCGGATTTATCGATGGCGGCTTTAAGCTTCTCGTAGACGATGCGCTCGTGGGCGGCGTGCTGATCGACGATGACCAGGCCGTCGCGGGTTTGCGCCACGATATAGGTCTCGTGCACCTGCGCGCGCGCCGCCCCGAGCGGCCGGTCGACCAATTCGGCGGCCGGCTCGCTCGCTTCGACGCGCAGGTCCGCAGCCGGCGTGCCGACGTCAAACGCCGCCTGCGCGGCTTCGGCAAATACGCCGCCGCGCAGCGGCACGACCGGCCGCGCCGGCGATCTTCGCCAGTCCCAAGCACGTTGCGGCACCGTTGCCGCCGGACGAAACGCCGCGATGGTCGCCGAGCCGCCGGTGGTCGCGGCACGCGTCGTCTCCCGCGCCAGCGCCGCTTTCAGCGCCGACACGATCAGCGCGCGGACGAGGCCCGCATTGCGGAAGCGCACCTCGGCCTTGGCCGGATGCACGTTGACGTCGACCTCGCGCGGCTCGAGCGTGACGAACAGCGCCACGAGCGGATGCCGATCGCGCGGCAGATAATCGGCATAGGCGCCGCGCACCGCGCCAAGCAGCAGCTTGTCGCGCACCGGCCGGCCGTTGACGAAGAGATATTGGCCGAGCGTGTTGGCCCGCGTCAGCGTCGGCAGCGCGGCAAAGCCTTCGATCGCGATACCCTCGCGGTCGGCCACGATCTCGACCGCATTGGCGCGGAAGTCCGAGCCGAGCACATCGCCGAGCCGCGTCAGCCGTCCGGTCGCGCCGGGCAGCGCGGCGGCGAAGGTCACCGGCGCCCGCTCCTCGCCGGCAAGCGTGAACGCGACGTCGGGCCGGCTCATGGCGAGACGGCGCACCACGTCGCGCACCGCTTCGGCCTCGGTGCGGTCGAGCTTCAGAAACTTCAGCCGTGCCGGCGTGGCGTAGAACAGGTCGCGCACCTCGACGCGGGTGCCTTGGCTCAGCGCTGCCGGCTTGAGGTCGGACTTCACCCCGGCATCGACCTCGATGGCCCAGGCGTGGGGCTCGCTAGCGTGTCGCGTCGCGATCGACAGTCGCGCCACCGCGCCGATCGAAGGCAGCGCCTCGCCGCGGAAGCCGAGCGTGCGGATCGACACGAGATCGTCGTCGGCAAGCTTAGAGGTGGCGTGGCGCTCGACCGCAAGCGCAAGATCGGCGCGCATCATGCCCTCGCCGTCGTCGGCGATGCGGATGAGCCGCCGGCCGCCGCCGTCGGTGAGCACATCGATGCGGCGGGCGCCGGCATCGAGCGCGTTTTCGACGAGTTCCTTGACCACGCTCGCGGGCCGCTCGACCACCTCGCCCGCGGCGATGCGGTTGACGACGGCTTCCGAAAGCTGACGAACGGGCATGGGCGACTCAGAGCGCGCTGGCGGCGCCACCGTAGCCCGGATCGCCGACGAGCGAAATTACAAGCCTAATTGGGTCGCGGCGCAGCGCCGCAGCCCTGTGGATTGAACACGCGCCGCGTCGAAGCCGGATTTTTCAAAAGCTTCGCCGGCGGCCGGATCGGGCGCGGCGCGAAATTGCCGCTGCAATTAGGACAGACGCCGTTGAGCCGCTTCTCGACGCAGTCGCGGCAGAACGTGCACTCGAAGGTGCAGATCATGGCGTCGGTCGCCTGCGGCGGCAGCGCCTTGTCGCAGCACTCGCAGCTTGGGCGCAATTCCAGCATCGGTCGCCTCCTTCGTCGCGATTCATCTGGCCGCGGCGGCGGCGCCATGATAAGCCGGCACCGAAGGTGGCAGCCATGTCGAAAACCGGGCGAAATCTGCCAGCGCGCCGCGTCGTGTTCCTGGCCTATGACGGCGTGCAGATCCTGGACATTGCCGGGCCGGCGCAGGCCTTCAGCACGGCCAACGACGAGGCGGTGACGGCGCCCTACGAGGTCAGCGTCGCGGCGCTCACCCCCGGCGCGGTCGCGACCGCGTCGCATTTCGACATCGTGGCGGTGCCGCTGCCGCGCGCGGGCCTAATCGACACGCTGATCGTTCCCGGCGGCACGGGCGTGCATCCGCTGCGGGAGAATGCGGCGGCGGTCGAGGAGTTGCGCAAGCTTGCGGGGCGCGCCACGCGCGTCTGCGCGGTCTGCACCGGCGCCTTTGCGCTGGCCGCGACCGGGCTTCTTGCCGGCCGGCGCGCGGTGACCCATTGGCGCGCCTGCGCGCGGCTCGCCCGCGAGTTTCCCGACATCGCCGTCGACCCCGAGCCGCTGTTCATCCGTGACGGCAATATCTGGACCACGGCCGGGGTCACCGCCGGCATCGATCTCGCGCTGTCCTTGATCGAGGACGATCACGGCGCCCAGGTGGCGGCGCGGGTGGCGCGCCGCCTGGTGGTCTATATGCGCCGCCCCGGCGGCCAGCGGCAGTTCAGCGAGCCGCTCGCGCTGCAGAACGGCAGCGCCGCGCCCTATGACGGGCTTATTTCGAAGATTGCCGCCCGGCCGCAGGCGCCGTGGACGGTGGAGAAGATGGCCGGCGAAGCGCGGCAATCGGAACGCACGTTCCATCGCCGCTTCGTGGCGCAGACCGGCACCACGCCGGCGCACGCAGTCGAGCGCGTGCGCTGCGAGCTGGTGCGCTCGCTCCTGCAGACAAGCGAGGCGAAGCTTGCCCAAATCGCCGCCAAGACCGGCTTCGGCTCGGAAAGTGCCATGCGCCGCGCGCTCAAGCGGCAATTCGGCGTCTCGGCGCGCGAACTGCGCGAGCGCTTTCACGCGGGCGCGTCATGATCCGCGTCACCGGGCATATCACGATCGACGAGCGCGAGATCGAAGAGAGCTTCGTGCGGGCCTCGGGGCCAGGCGGGCAGAATGTCAACAAGCTCGCGACCGCCGTGCAGCTTCGCTTCGACGTGCGAGGCTCGCCGTCACTCCCGGACGAGGTGCGGGCGCGATTGGAGCGGCTCGCCGGCAGCCGGCTCACGGGCGACGGCGTGCTGGTGATCATCGCGCAGCGGCACCGCACCCAAGGCCGCAATCGCGCCGACGCGCGCGAGCGCTTGCTCGATTTGATCCGCCAGGCGGCGGTGCGCCCGGTCAAGCGCCGGCCGACCAGGCCGACCAAGGCGTCGCGCGAGCGCCGCATCGAGGGCAAGAAACACCGCGCCGGGATCAAGGCGCAGCGCCGCTCCAGGCCGAATTACGACTGAGCGCGGCTTTTACGGCTTCGCTTCGTTCGGAGTGGCGCCGGTCAACGCGACGCCCGCGGGCTTGCCGACCACGGTGACCAGCATGCCGCCGTCGAGCAGGCGCTTGGCGACACGGCGGGCATCGTCGAGGGTGACGGCTGCGATCATCGCCGGCCGCCGCGCGATATAGTCGATGCCGAGCCTGTCGCGCTGCAATTGCACCATGAGCGATGCGATCTTTGCCGAAGTGTCGAGATTGAGCGCAAACGAGGCGTTGAGATACGCCTTGGACTTGGCGAGCTCTTCGGCCGTCGGGCCTTCGGCGGCAAGCCGGCGAATTTCCTTGTCGATCACGTCGAGGGTTTCACCGGCACGATCGGCCCGCGTCGCGGTCGAGCCCAGGATCAGCGCCGTGTGGTCGTACCACACCAGGCTGTCGGACACCGAGTAAGCAAGCCCGCGCTTCTCGCGCACCTCGCGGTAGAGCCGCGACGAGAACGTGCCGCCGCCGAGGATGTGGTTGACGATATAGGCGGCGAAGAAATCGGGGTCGCTGCGGGCGATACCGGTGCCCCCGAACTCGATCACGGTCTGCGGCACGTCGAGATTGGCGACGATGCGGCGGCCGAGCCCGCTCGGCGTCGCGACCGGGATCGCCGCCAGCTCGGGCTTGGCCGGCAGCCCGCCGAACGCGCGGTCGAGCATGATCCTGACGGTGGCGGCGTCGATGTCGCCGACCACGGCGATCTTGACGTTCTGCCGCGCCAGCACCTGCCGGGTATAGGTCTTCAGATCGTCGATGGTGATGCTCGGCATCGATTCCAGCGTGCCGGTGATTGGCCGGCCGTAGGGATGGCCGGCAAACGCGGTCTCCCACCAGCGTCGGTTGGCGATGTCGGTCGGGCTCGTCGAATCGCGGCGCAGCGTCGACATGATCTGGGCGCGGTTGAGCTCGACGTCGGCCGAATCGAACCGCGCCGCGGTCAGGCACAGCCGCAGATAATCGAACGCCTCGTCGCGGTTCTCGGTTAGCGTGCGCAACGTGCCGCGCAGCGTGTCGCGATCGGCGGTGAAGTTGATCTCGATCGCCTTGCGCTCGAGCCGGGCATGAAAGGTCTTGGAATCGAACTCACCGACACCGTCGTTAAGGGTCGCCGAGACCAGATAGGCGGTGCCCGCCTTGCCGGGCGGATCCTGCGCGGCGCCGCCGTCGAAGGCGAAGTCGATGGCGATCAGCGGCACTGCCGGCTCGCGGACGAGCCAGGCCTCGATGCCAGAAGCGCTGACCACGCGCTCGATCGTGGTCGCCGATGCCGGCGCCGGCAAGGCGAGTGCCAAGAACGGCGCCAACAACGGTGCGATCGCCGCCACCGCGATGCGGTGCGAAACCGGCTTCGACAGAGCGCGTGCGATTGCGTTCACGAATGCTTCTCCTCGGACTGTAAGCGCTGGACCAGATAGCCAGTGACCGAATGGCGGCGGTCGAGCCACTGCTTCGCCGCCTGCTGCACTGCTTCGGCGCTGACGGCGTGGATGCGATCGGGCCAGGTTTTGACCATGTCGACGGTCTCGCCGCAGGTGATCGCCGCGCCGTACCAGCGTGCGAGCGTCGCCTGATTATCCTGGGCATAGACCGCGTCGGCGATCAGGCGGTTCTTGGCGCTGTCGAGTTCGTCGGCACTGACGCCGTGCTCGATGATGTCGGCGAGCACCGCATCGATGCCGTCCTCGACCTGATGCAGCGTCACGCCGGGCTTCGGCGCGCCGTAGACGCCGAGCTTGGCGTAGTCGAGCGCGGTGCCCGAATAGTAGGCGCCGGCATTGAGCGCGATGCCCTTGTCGACCACGAGCGTGCGATAGAGCCTGCTGTCGGAGCCCGAGCCGAGCACGCGGGCGAGCACGTCGAGCGCTTCGCTCTCGCCGGGCTTGGCGGTCGTTTCCGACGGCACGAGATAGTTGCGCGTCACGGTCGGCTGCTCGACCCGCGGGTCGGCGAGCGTCACCATGCGCGGCGCCTCCTGCACCGGCTCTTTCGGCCGTTGCCGCAGATTGGTCGGCGCGCGCTGCGCTACTTTGCCGTAGGTTTCCTCGGCGAAAGTTTTGACCTCGTCGGCGCTGACGTCGCCTGCGATCACCACCACGGCGTTGTTCGGCGTATAGAAGCGCCGGTAGAAGGAAAGCGCGTCCTCGCGGTCGAGCGTCTCGATCTCGCCGCGCCAGCCAATCGCCGGCCGGTGATACGGATGATTGAGATAAAGCGCCGCGTCCATCTGCTCGCCGAGCCGGCCGACCGGATTGTTGGCGACCCGCATGTTCTGCTCTTCGAGCACGACGTTGAGCTCGGGCTTGACCACGTCGTCGGTGAGGACCAGGCCGGTCATGCGGTCGGCTTCGAGCGCCATCATCTCCTTGAGATGCTCGCGCGGCACGCGTTGGAAGAAGCCGGTGTAGTCGCTGGAGGTGAACGCGTTCTCCTGGCCGCCGATCTCGGCGACGTCCTGCGAGAACGAGTCGCCCGGGTTCTTCTCGGTGCCCTTGAACATCAGGTGTTCGAGGAAATGCGCCAGGCCGGATTTACCCGCCGTCTCGTCGGCGGAGCCGACTTTGTACCAGATCATGTGGGTGACGACCGGAGCGCGGTGATCGGGGATCACCACGACCTCGAGGCCGTTGGCGAGCTTGAAATCGCTGACCGTGGGCGCGGCCATGGCGCGCGTCGCGCCCGCAAGGGTTACGGCAAGCGCAACGGCGACGATCGGCATTCTGGTCACGGGCTTAGCCTCCGCGGGTTGATCGGCAGCATAGCCGCGCACATGTCCCGCGCTGCGCGGCGGTACGGCACTTGTCCCGATTCAGTCGGAAACAACTTCGCGCCGGAGTTTTCTTTTGCGTCGGCGTTTTAGCGAAACGGGCTCGTTTCGCAACACCGGCTTCGGGATCATGCCTAACGCGTCGGCTCGACCCGTTCGCCGACCGACTTAACCTTGTACTGCGCCGACGACTGGCCGACGCCGTAGGGCTGGTCGGGCGACGGGGTGAGATAGCCGGGCGGCGGGTCGGTCAGGGTCTCGCGGCTCGGCTCGCCGGTAAACGTGGCGTATTCGTTCTTCTTGCTGAAGATGCCGCTGAAAAGGCTCTTCGTGGCGCCGTGGTCACGCGGATCGCGCATCAGTTGATCCGCTGACGAATCGCCGTCGCCGGCGGCACTCGGCGTCGGCCTGTTGGGCAGGTTGAACTGGTCGGGCCGCAGCGGCCGGCTCGATTCCGACTGGTAGTCGCCGTGCGGCGTGACCTTCTTGCTCTCGGCCTTGGCCTTGGCCCGCCGAGCCAGGTCCTGATCTTTGGGCCAGTCCGGCGCGGGCGCCGCATTGGCGGTCTGCGGCGGCGGCAGGTCGCGGGTCGGCGGCACGACGAGCGGCGAGCGCTCGTTATAGTCGATGCCGGCATAGGCGCCGTGAGGGCCTTGGAGGCCGATGCCCTGCAGAATGGTGCCCAGCATCGTCGGGCCGTCATCGTCGTCGCCGGCGCGGGCCGCGGTGTTGGCGCATACGATGGCGGCTGCCAAGCCTGCGCCAAACGTGGCGCGCAACAGCACGCTAGCCTTGCGGTCGCAAACCTTAATCTGCGGCATTACCCTCACCCCGAGGCAGCGGAACCGTGCGTCCCGGACGGCAGTCCCTTAAAAGACCAGCATAACCCCCACTAACTCCTATTTTTATAGTCCAGATCAGGGCGCTTTTGCGGCATGAGTGCCGATCAGCGATTCCCAGAGAAGAGCCCCCACCCCGGCCACGATCGCCGCGTCGGCGAGGTTAAAGACGTACCAGCGGAAGCTAAATCCGGGCGATTCCGCGTGCCAGAGCACGAAATCGAGCACGCCGGGCCAATGCAGCCGGTCGATGGCATTACCGAGGGCCCCGCCGATGATTAGGCCCAGCGCTGCGGCGGTCAGCCGCGATTGGGCCCGGGCCAGCCATATCCACAGGAAGGCGACCGCCGCCACCTTGAACGCGAGCAGCCCCCATTGGCCGAGCGGTCCCTGTTGGGGGAACAGGCCGTAGCTGATGCCGGTGTTCCAAGTCAGGACGAAGTCGGTGAACGGCGCTACCGGCACGCTGCCGCGGGAACCCAGATCGAACACGTCGAGCAGCCAGACCTTCGAGCCCTGGTCGAGCGCACAGGCGACCACGGCGATGGTCAGCCCGAAGGCGCTAAACCGGCCCCAACCATAGGGGCGATCCGCCATGCGAGGTGCTTGCTCGATCAAGCGGCTACCCCCTTTGCCCCCTACTCGGCCGCCTTGCGCATCGCCTCCCATTCGCGCAGGGCCTGCGCGTCGCGCGGGGTCACGTCGGGAAAGTGCGGGTCGGCGCCGACGGCGGGCGAGATTTTCCAGGAGCGGGCGCATTTTTTACCTTCGGCCCGGCGCGGCTCGACCGCGACGCCGCGCACGTCGTCGAGCCGGAATGCTTCGGCCGGGCCCTGCCCTTCGACAAGCTGCGCCGCCGAGGTGATGCAGAGTTCGGCCAGATCGGCGTCGACCGCGACCGCGAACAGGTCCGGATCGGCGACATGAACCACGGGCGCCGCTTCGAGCGAGGAGCCGACGCGCTTGGCGGCGCGCTCGAGCTCCAGCGCGCCGGTGACGACGCGGCGAATGTTGCGGAGCTTCCGCCATTTCTCCGCAAGCGCCTCGTCGCGCCAAGCGGTCGGCACGTCCGGGAACGGTTCGAGATGCACCGACTGCGCCTCGGGATAGCGCGCGAGCCACGCCTCCTCGGCGGTGAAGCACAGCATCGGCGCGAGCCATGTCACCGTGGCGCGGAACAACTGATCGAGCACGGTGAGGCAGGCCTTGCGCGTCAGCGACGAATAAGGGTCGCAATAGAGCGCGTCCTTGCGGATGTCGAAATAGAACGCCGAGAGGTCGACCGTCATGAACGCGTTAAGCGCCGCGAAGATGCGCTTATAATCGAAGTCGGCATAGGCTTGGCGGATCAGCGGATCGAGCTCGGCGAGCCGGTGCAGCATTAGCCGCTCGAGCTCCGGCATTTTTTCAAACGCAACCCTGTCGGTCGCCTCGAAGTGCGCGAGATTGCCGAGCATCCAGCGCAGGGTGTTGCGCAGCTTGCGATAGGTCTCGACCGTGGTCTTGAGGATTTCCGGGCCGATGCGCAGATCATCGGCGTAATCGGCAGCGCACACCCACATGCGCAGAATGTCGGCGCCGGAGTCCTTGATCACGTCCTGCGGCGCGGTGACGTTGCCGAGCGACTTCGACATTTTATAGCCGTGCTCGTCGAGCACGAAGCCGTGGGTCAGCACAACATCGAACGGCGCGCGGCCGCGGGTGCCGCAGCTTTCCAGGAGCGACGACTGGAACCAGCCGCGGTGCTGGTCGGAGCCTTCGAGATACATCGCCGTCTCCGGCCCGCCGTCAATCTTGCGCTTGATGTGGACGAGCGCAGGAAAGTGCCGCGGGTCTTCGAGCACGAAGGCGTGCGTCGAGCCGGAATCGAACCAGACGTCGAGAATGTCGTCGACCTTCTGCCAGGCGTCGTTGGCAAGCTTGCCGAGGAAGCGCTCGCGCGCGCCCGGCGCGTACCAGGCGTCGGCGCCTTCTTTCTCGAACGCCTCGACGATGCGGACATTGACCTCGGGGTCGTTGAGGATCTCGACGGAGCCGTCGGGCTTTTCCTTGACGAATACCGTGATCGGCACGCCCCAGGCGCGCTGCCGCGAGATCACCCAGTCGGGCCGGCTTTCGATCATGCCGTTGATGCGGTTCTCGCCGGCCGCCGGCACCCAGCGCGTCGCCGCAATCGCCGCTTGCGCGAGCTGCCGCAGCGTGCGGTCGTGCTGCGCCGTGCCGCTGACCGCTGCAATGGGCCTATCCATGGCGATGAACCATTGCGGCGTGTTGCGGAAGATGATCGGCTTCTTCGAGCGCCACGAATGCGGATATTGGTGCTTCAACCGGCCGCGCGCGATCAGCATGCCGGCGTCGACCAAGGCCTTGATCACCGCCTCGTTGGCGTCGCCCTTCTCGCCCTTGTCGGTGATGACGCGCTTGCCGGCAAATCCCGGCGCCTGTTCGGTGAAGCGCCCGTCGGCGTCGACGGTGTAAGGAATGGCCGTGTTGATGCCCTGCGCCGAGAGTTCGCGCTGATGCGCTATCCAGACTTCGAAATCGTCTCGACCGTGGCCAGGTGCCGTATGAACAAACCCCGTACCAACATCGTCTGTTACGTGTTCTCCGCGCAGAAGCGGTACTTCAAAGTCGTAGTCATCGGCAAAGCCATGTAACGGGTGTGAACAAGAGATGATTTGAGTGGGCGAAACCTCGCGAACTTCTCGATACGCGAGCACCCGAGCCTGCCGCATCACGTCAATGGCAAGCTTTCGAGCGAGCACAAATTTTTCGCCCTTCTTCGCCCAATTCCCATCGGGGGCATCCGTCACTTCAAATATCGCGTACTCAATCTTCGGCGAGTAGCTGATTGCTCTATTTCCAGGAACGGTCCAAGGCGTGGTCGTCCAAATTACGACTGATGCATCACGGAGATCGTCGGAGCCGGCAACCGTGCCTGCAACAGGAAACTTCACCCACACCTGGTCCGAGACATAATCCTCGTATTCGACCTCGGCTTCGGCGAGCGCGGTCTTCTCCACCACCGACCACATCACCGGCTTCGAGCCACGATAGAGCGTGCCGTTGGCCGCGAACTTCATCAGCTCGCGGGCGATCTGCGCCTCGGCGGGAAAGCTCATGGTCGTGTACGGATGCTTCCAGTCGCCGACCACGCCGAGCCGCTCGAATTCGCCGCGCTGCACCTTGATCCAGTGTTCGGCGAAGGTGCGGCACTCCTTGCGGAATTCCACCAGTGCCGCGGCATCGGCGAAATCCGGCTTTGGCTTGCCCTTGGCGCGGTAATTCTCCTCCTCGATCTTCCATTCGATCGGCAGGCCGTGGCAGTCCCAGCCCGGCACGTAGTTGGAATCGAAGCCGAGCATCTGCTGGCTGCGCGTCACCACGTCCTTGAGGATCTTGTTGAGCGCGTGGCCGATATGGATGTTGCCGTTGGCGTAGGGCGGCCCGTCGTGAAGGATGAAGCGCGGCCGGCCCTTCGCGGCGGCGCGCAACTTGCCGTAGAGGTCGATCTCGTGCCATCGCGCCAAGAGGCCCGGCTCCTTCTGCGGCAGGCCGGCGCGCATCGGGAAATCGGTCTTGGGCAGAAACAGCGTTTCCGAATAGTCGCGCGCCTTTGTCGCCGAGTCGCTCATGGCTGCGCCTTCTAACAAGCCGTTTGCAGTGCGGAAAGGGCTTAAGGCCGCCGCCGCGGAACCAGCCGCTTCGACGCCGCGTTGGGCATCCGGGATCGGCCGCCTGGCCGATGCGGGGCGACGGAGGGTCGCGTGGAATTCATCCGCGCCCGGCGCGAACTGCGCCATGCGCTCGTCATCTCGGACCCGCTGCCGGTCGACAACGTCAGGATCGTGTGGGCGTCGGCCGGCCAGGCCGCGATCATCGGCATCTTCCTGATCCTGTTCGGCGCCTTCCTCTATGTCGGCCGCGCCATTTTGCTGCCGATCCTGGCGGCCGCCATCGTCGCCTTGACCATGGCGCCGCTAATCAAGGCGGCCAGGCGCTACGGGCTTCCGCCGTGGGTCACGGGCCTCGTCATCGTCGCATTCTTTCTCGGCCTCGTCAGCGTCGCCGCCACCGCGCTCGCCGGCCCGGTCAGCCAATGGATCGGTCGCGCGCCGGAGATCGGCGCCATCATCAAGGAGCGGCTCGCCGTACTCGACCAGCCGCTCGCCGCGCTGCAACAGCTCAAGACCTCCTTGTTCGGCGGCGACGCCGGCGGCGCCAACGTCAACACCCCCGACATCGTGTTGCCGGTGGTCGCTTTCGTCACGCCGGCGGCGGGCGAGCTGCTGCTGTTCTTCGGCACGCTGCTGTTCTTTCTGATCGGCCAGATCGACCTGCGCAGTTCCCTCGTTTCGATCTTCGGCAACCGCGACACCAAGCTGCGGTTTCTGAAAATCATGCGCGACATCGAGCGTAACCTCGCCGGCTATCTTGCGGTGGTGACGATCATCAACACAGTGCTCGGCGTCATCGTCGCCGTCGGCACCTGGCTGATCGGCTATCCGAACCCGGTGATCTTCGGCGTGCTGGCGGGGCTGTTGAACTACGTGCCCTATGTCGGCCCCGGCGTCATGGTGGTGGCGCTGTTCGGCGTCGGTTTGGTCAGCTTTCCGTCGATCGGCCACGCGCTGATCGCGCCACTCGGCCTGATCGCGCTCACCACGCTCGAGGGACATTTCGTCACGCCGACCGTGATCGGCCGCCGCTTGACGCTTAATCCGCTGCTCGTGCTGCTGGCGCTTGCGTTCTGGACCTGGATGTGGGGTCCATTCGGCGCCTTTCTCGCCGTGCCGCTTTCGATCGTGGGCCTTGTCGTCTTCAATCACCTGCTGCCACCCGACGACGTCAAGTTGCCGGAGTGACGGAACTTTCACGCCCTGCTCCGAATTGTTTCGATAGCTGGTTTCTTCCGAGACATGGAGAGTACGCATGACTACCGGCTCGACCGCCCAAAGCGCTCGCGATACCGTCAAGGACGCCCGCGAAGGCTTACGCGAAGTGCGCAAAGCGGCCAGCGAAGCGTCCGGCGACATCGACAGCGATCTGAAAGCGCTGCGCGACGATTTCGGGCGCCTCGCCGAACAGGTCGCCGACATTCTCGCCGGCAAGGGCCAGGCGGCATGGCGCCGTGCCCGCGGCAGCGTCGACGACGCCGTCGCCGGTGCCCAGGACAAGGGCCGCGAGGCGGTCGACGCGATGCGCGACGTCTCCGACAGTTTTGTCGACGCGGTCGACGAATCGATCGCAAAGCGGCCCTACACGACACTGGCGCTGGTCGCGGCCATCGGCTTCGTCTTCGGCGCCACTTGGCGGCGTTGAGGATCGTGCGGCTTCGCGTAACGCGAGCACGCCATGATGAAAAGCATAAGGCGCGAAGTAGGGCTTGCGGTGCAGGCCCGAAGCGGCGCCAGCGCCGCGGTGCTGGCTTGGCTCGCGCTCGTTGCGCTCGCCGTTCTGACAGCCTTCGGCTTTCTCTGCCTTGCCGCCTATGCGTGGCTTTCGCTGCAGATCGGCAGCGTCTTCGCTGCACTGATCATGGCGGCAATTTTCGTGTTGATTGCCGCGATCGCCGCAACCATCTGCGCCGTGGCGCGCCGGCACGCCCGCGAGCGCGCCATCCTCGAACGCACCGCCCGCGC
>Ga0335081_10005154_pt1 | contig 20668 bp, 21 predicted proteins | sample Lox_Sample_35_FD_206713 | JGI IMG/M metagenome (GOLD analysis project Ga0335081, IMG submission 206713) | Soil microbial communities from Loxahatchee National Wildlife Refuge, Florida, United States - Lox_Sample_3.5 | ecosystem: Environmental > Terrestrial > Soil > Wetlands | place: USA... | reverse complement strand
CCCCGCGCACCAGCGTCACGAAGCGCATCTGATCTTCGCTATTGTCGCGGAAGGTGCCGAGAAACCGCGTCGTCACCGTCGAGACGCCGGGCTTGGCGACGCCGCGGATGGACATGCAGGTATGCTCGGCCTCGAGCAGCACCGCGACGCCGCGCGGCTTGAGCACTTCATCGATGGCGACGGCGATCTGCGACGTCAGGTGCTCCTGGGTCTGCAGGCGCCGCGCATAGACGTCGACGAGGCGCGCCAGTTTCGACAGGCCGACCACGCGTTCGACCGGCCGGTAGGCGACATGGGCCTTGCCGTGAAACGCCATCATGTGGTGCTCGCAATGCGAGGTGAAGCCGATGTCGCGGATCAGCACGAAGTCGTCGTAGGCCTCGGTCTCGCCAAAGGTGCGGGCGAGCGCATCGGCGGGAATCTCGCGGTAGCCGCGGTACAGCTCGTCGAGCGCCGCGACGACGCGCTTAGGGGTCGCGGCCAGGCCCTCGCGCGTGGGGTCGTCGCCGAGATAGGCGATCAGCGCGCGGACGGCGGCCTCGGCTTCGTCCCGCGTCGGTCGGTCGTCGACGGGCGCCGGTGCAGTCCGGACATGATCCGCATGCGGCTCACGAGGCCATTTTTTGATGACGGCGTCCATTCCCACTCCAATCGCCAGCGCATAGTGGCCGGAACTTCAATTCAACTACGGCAGCGCCTATATAGTGGATTGCCGGGCAGACTCAACAAACCCGGATAAGTTGCCGATCTGCCATGCTAAACGAGGTCTACAATCGCCGGATCATCGAGCTCGCGGGCACCATCCCGCGGATCGGCCGGCTGCCCGCTCCCGACGCCACGGCTACCGCGCTGTCGAAACTGTGCGGCTCGACCGTCACCATCGACCTGAAGATGGACGGCGACACCGTGACCGATTTCGCCCATGAGGTGAAAGCCTGCGCGCTCGGTCAGGCCTCGTCTTCGATCATGGCGCGCAACATCATCGGCGCCAAGGCCGGCGAATTGCGCGAATTGCGCGAGACGGTGCGCAAAATGCTCAAGGAGAACGGCGCGCCGCCGCACGAAGGCAAATGGGCGGATATCGCCGTGCTCGAGCCGGTGCGCGATTACAAGGCGCGCCACGCCTCGACGCTGCTCACCTTCGATGCCGTGGTCGATGCCATCGGCCAGATCGAGGCGAAGCGCGGCGCCGCGGCGGCAGCAAAATAGCCCGCTTCTCTTGAGTTGAGCGTTATCGATAACATAACCTAAAGTTGCAATCACTGAGACTTCCTGCGACAGTCCCTCATCCGGGCACGGCGATCGGATTTCCGATCGGCGGGCAGCCAATGGGGGGAGCGTCATGCCGATTAAGCGCGTTGCGGATTTCAACAGGGACCTTGTTCCAACCGTCGTCTGCGTCAACAAGTCGACGCTCGATCTTGGCGTCGATTTCGACGACTTGGTCCCGGCATTACAAAGATTTCTCGATGAACTCTTTGTTCCGGTCTGGGGCACGCCGGCAAAGCTGGTCAAATCCAAAGATCCCCAGCCCGGCTGCTGGCATCTGATCTTTCTAAATGACGCCGACGAGAAGGGCTCCAGCAGCTTTCATGACATTACCTATGAGGGAATGCCGATCGCCAAAGTGTTCGTGCGGCCGGCCAAAAAGTCCGGCGAAGTGATCAGCGTGACCGCCTGCCACGAGTTACTCGAAATGCTGGTCGATCCTTCGGCGGCGCTGTGGACCGACGGCCCCCGCGGCACGGTATGGGCCTATGAGGTCTGCGACGTGGTGGAGGACGACAAGATCGATTTCGACGGCATCCAGATGAGCGACTTTGTCTATCCGGCCTATTTCGACATGTTCCGCCTCAAAAAGGGAGCGAAGCCGGCGCAATACGATTATCTGAAAAGGGTCGAACGGCCATTCCAGATACTTGAAGGCGGCTATTCGGATATTCACAAGCGGACAGGCGGCGTCACCACAAAATGGGGCTCGCCGGAAAAGAAAAAGCACTTCTTGCAGGAAGATCGGCGCTATCATCGCAGCGAATACCGCCGCAAACGGGTTAAGTCGCGCAAGAAATGAAACTTGACGAATTATTCGATGCGTCGCGACAGGTTTCGCGACATGCGCCACGGCGCGCCGGCCGCGGCTTGATTTGGGCGTATCGTGTCACGCTGTCGCCGCTCGTCGGCTTTCGCTGCCGGCATCTGCCGACCTGCTCGCAATATGCCGATGAGGCGCTGGATCGTTTCGGGCTGTGGGCCGGCGGCTGGATGACGCTGGCGCGGCTTCTGCGTTGCCAGCCGTTCGGCACCTCGGGACTCGACTTCGTGCCGCAGGCGGCGCCGCCGAACGCGCGGTGGTGGGCGCCGTGGCGCTATGCGCACTGGCGCGGGACCAATGGTGGGCCGCCGCCTTCCGAAACCCGCTAATCCCTCACATGCAGGCCTTTGCGGCAGTGGAATCTTCGGCTTTGAGCGCGCAGCCGAGTTTAGTCCAATTTTCCCCCACGCAAAGCTGGCCGTCCAGATAAGCTTGCACCGGCTGCGACAACCACCAGCTCATCGAAACGGTTTTCATCCTTGGCGCGGTGGTACTAGCCGAGCGGCAAACCGGACTGGCAGTCTCCTGCAACGGATAAACGTCGATCTTTAAGAATACACCCTTGTCATCGAGCACGCTCCGGATGTGTTGAGTTTCGTCGTCTTCGTGACCGGACCGCGTGGCGAGCAGGCCCTCCGCGATGGAAAGATAGACATCGAACAACGCGCGTTCGCTGCTGTTCGGCAAATCGGGGCCTTCGCGATCGAGCTTGCGATCGGACGCAAGCGCTTCAACGGGTTCGTTTCGGATTCGAAGCACGATCGGGTGAAGACCTTGTTCTTCCAACGCCTGGACCACGTCCGCGGCAGTGGCCACCCCGTCGTTTTCGAAATAGCCACCGTCCACTATGCGATCGATAATGCTGCCGTTCCGGTCGCGGATTATGCCGTCCGGCGAGATAACCGGGAAACGGCAACTCGTCGTCGCCGCGCTCGATAGAAACATCTCGGTCGAGACGTCGTTGGGATCCGGCTTTTAAGCCGCGCAATTCGCCGATGTCGTAAGCAAGCTGAATGAGCGGCGTCGCATTGACGGGGCTGCCCGCACCGACGTCGCTGGTGACGATACGGCGACCTGTCGAAACTGACGTGCCATTTATGAACAGCAAAGGCAGCCAGGCGCCGGCGATCTTGGGGTCGGGATGGTGACCAAAACGGCGGCACAGTCCATTCGACACTGCATCGGTGCAGGCCGTGGCGCCTTTTCCTGTGACATCATAATAGCGGCGCTCGAAGGCCTGTTCGAGGAGGACACCGCGGTCCGACCAGAATGCGCGCCCCGTGAATGGATTTCCCAGAGGCCCATTATCGCGATAGGCGAGTCCAACCATCACAGCCGACAGGAAATCGCCCGCCAGCAATTGCTGGAAACAGTTCCGCCAATATTTTCCGGCATTGTACGCCGGATCCTTTTCTCGGTTCGCGGCGACGCCGTACCACGCGCCCGAATCGTGGTTCCGGCAGGGCGGCACGTCAGGGGTGCCGTCCTCGGCTGCGTCCGTAAGCGCTGCGCGGATGACGGCGCCGACCGAGCTGCCGGACACCGTCGAAAGCGCGAAGATTCGATTGCGAAGATTCCCGTAGCTCGGGTCCTGCAAGCCGAGATCAATGAGCGCTCCAACGACCGTTGCAGTTTGAAATGCGGCGCGACTTGCACCGCCAGCACCGGCGATGACAATCGGGCTGGGGCAGGTTTGGTCGCAACTGTTGGCAGCCTTCCAGCGCGCCACGGCTTCCGCAAAGGAAATTTCAAGGTCTTTGCCGACGACTTTTGATGGCGCCGGCGTAGTGGTCCAGCGCACGTCGTCGTAATGCCAGCTCAAATAGCCGAAAATTCCGCCGACCGCGACAAGCACCAGCAGGAGCGGTGTTTCCCAGCGGTGCGACAGCGCCGCAATCTCCCCGATCAGCAAGACGCCGCCGCCGAGGAGCACCGGCAGAAAGAGCGCGCGCGGCAGCCATTCGGCGACAAAGGCCGGATTGATCAAGGCAAAAATAAAGATCGCTCCCACCACGATCCAGGCCGCAAGCAACAATTTGTCGAGCTTCGGCGCGGCGCGCAGAAGCGCCCTGGTTTGGTGCCTGCGCGGATACAAGAGGAGCGCCAGCAGCGGGACTTTGTTCGCTAGCAGAGGGGGATCACGATCCCCATTCAGCATCCGGGCGCGAATGTCTCGCCGATACCATACAGCAACACCGTAGAGGGCCGCGAGCGAGAGCGTAACAAAAAGGAGCGCCAAGATAAGCTCTGAAGCAGCTCCTGCTTCCGGAATGCCGAGCGCGCTTTGCAAGTTGCGCCGCGCATTGTACAGGGCGCAAGCGACGCACACGAATACCGCAAGCCCGAGCAGGCGCGGGATAACGAGCGCCGGCCAGTAAAACTGGTCGCTCAATTCACTGCGGCGATTCGCATCCAATCCGTTCTGCTGCCTACCCTCGCAAATCCAATCGTCATACTGCAACGCGCGCCGCGCCATCGTATGCACGACCCATGACCAACCGAACAGCAGGACAAAAAAAAGTGACCCAGCGGCGAACGCCAAGCCCTGTGTCGGCGAAGAGATCAAGCGCCTGCGGCGTAAAGATTACAAACAATCCGCCGCCGATGGCGCTTAGAACCGAAACGCGACATACCCATAAGACGCGAAACCACCGCCACAGAAAGAGAAGAACGGCGAGGACAATGTTGCCAATCCAAGCGAGGAAAGCCATGACATCCCCCAATTCTGACGGCGAACAGCGAGGTATTAACAACCAACAATTGCAAAAATGCAATAGACAACATAATGAGTTCGGCATGAGCCGCAGGCCGAGAACGCTTGGGCCAAAATATATTGCGCCTTGACGATCGGCTGCTGTATCCCTGCGCATCTAACGCTTACGCCGCATCGTAGGCAGCGAGTGAGCAACAGGAGTGAAGCATGGTCGCCCTGACCTTTCCCGACGGCGCGCGTCGGGAGTATCCCGCCAACACCACCGGTCTCGACATCGCCAAGGGGATTTCGCCGTCGCTCGCCAAGCGCACGGTGGCGATGGCGCTCGACGGCAAGCTCGCCGACCTTGCCGATCCGATCGAGCATGACGCCAAGATCGAGTTCCTCACCCGCGACGATCCGCGCGCGCTCGAGCTCATTCGCCATGACGCCGCGCACGTGCTCGCCGAAGCGGTGCAGACGCTGTGGCCCGGCACGCAAGTCACCATCGGCCCGGTGATCGAGAACGGCTTTTATTACGACTTCTTCCGCAACGAGCCGTTCACGCCCGAGGATTTGCCGGCGATCGAAAAGAAAATGCGCGAGATCATCGCGCGCGACAAACCTTTTACCAAAGAAATATGGTCGCGCGACGACGCCAAGCGCGCCTTCGCCGACATGGGCGAGCAGTTCAAGGTCGAGCTGGTCGACGCCATCCCCGAGGGCCAAGAGATCAAGATCTACAAGCAAGGCGACTGGTTCGATCTGTGCCGCGGCCCGCATATGACCTCGACCGGCAAGATCGGCAACGCCTTCAAGCTCCAAAAAGTCGCCGGCGCCTATTGGCGCGGCGATTCCAACCGCGAGATGCTGTCGCGCATCTACGGCACCGCCTTTGCCAAGCAGGAAGAGCTCGACGCCTATCTCAAGCAGATCGAGGAGGCCGAGAAGCGCGACCATCGCCGGCTCGGCCGCGAGATGGATCTGTTTCACTTCCAGGAGGAAGCGCCCGGTTCGGTGTTCTGGCACCCCAAAGGCTGGACGCTGTTCCAGACACTGGAAAACTATATCCGCCGCCGCCAGACCGAGGCCGGCTATGCCGAGGTCAATGCGCCGCAGCTCATCGATTCATCGCTGTGGGTGGCGTCCGGCCATATGGCGACGTTCCGCGACGCGATGTTTCTGATAGAGCCACGCGAGGAGGATGAGCGCACCTTCGTGGTCAAGCCGATGAACTGTCCCGGCCACGTTCAGATTTTCAAGAACGGCCTGAAATCCTACCGCGACCTGCCGTTCAAGATCGCCGAATTCGGCAAGGTGCACCGCTTCGAGCCGTCCGGTGCGCTGCATGGGCTGATGCGGGTGCGCGCCTTCACCCAGGATGATGCGCACATCTTCATCACCGAGGAGCAGATCGCCGAAGAGGTCATCAAGGTCAACGATCTCATCCTGTCGATCTATCGCGATTTCGGCTTCGAGGACGTGCGCATCAAATTCTCCGACCGGCCGGAAAAACGCATTGGCGAGGATGCGGTGTGGGACAAGGCCGAGGCGGCATTGATGCAGGCGCTGGAGGCTTCCGGCCGGCCGTGGACGCTCAACAAGGGCGAAGGCGCGTTCTACGGGCCCAAGCTCGAATATGTGCTGCGCGATGCCATCGGCCGCGATTGGCAATGCGGCACCGTGCAGGTCGATCTCAACATGCCGGGCCGGCTCGGCGCGTTCTACATCGACGAGCACTCCGACAAAGTGACGCCGGTGATGCTGCATCGCGCGATGTTCGGCTCCCTCGAACGCTTCACCGGCATCATGATCGAGCATTATGCCGGCCATCTGCCGCTGTGGCTGTCGCCCTTGCAGGCGGTGATTGCCACCATCACGTCGGAGGCCGACGATTACGCGCGCGAGGCGATCGCCGCGGCGCGGCGGGCGGGGCTGCGCGTCGAGGGCGATCTGCGCAACGAGAAAATAAATTATAAGGTCCGCGAGCACTCGCTGGCGAAGGTCCCGGTGCTGCTCGTGATCGGCAAGAAGGAAGCCGCCGAGCGCACGGTGTCGATTCGCCGCCTGGGCAGCGAGAAGAGCGCGATCATGCTGCTCGATGCCGCGCTCGCGGCGCTGGCGGACGAGGCCGTGCCGCCGGACGTGGCGCGGATGAAAAAGGCGGCTTAAGCCGCCCTCACCGCGACAGCACTTCGACCTCGCGGTCGACGCCGGTGATGACCTTAAAATCGCGCTGGTAGGTCTTGCCTTCGTTGCGCGCGATGACGTGATAGTCGCCCTCCGCCAGCACGATGCGCGGGAAGGCGCCGATCGATTCCTTGATGACGTCGCCGCCGGGGGTGAGCACCGTCCATTGCGTATTGGCGAGCGCCTCGCCGCCCGGATTATTGACGAGCTTGAGCGTGATCACGGCGGCGCGATGCGTCACCACGATATCGGTGAGCTTGCCGGCTTCGATATTGACGTCCGAGCGCACCACCGAATTGCCGTCGCCGTAGTTCGACACGATGTTGTAGGTCCCTGCCGGCAACAGCACGACCTCGTCCGACATCACGTTCTGGGCGATGCGCCGCCGCTCGGCGGTGGCGAACTGGCTGCCGGTATAGATTTCGAAGGAGATCTGCCCGGTCGGAATGCGCACGTCGCCGACGCGGCCCTCGAGCCGCATGGCGCCAGCGGGGATATCCAAGACTTCATGCACCGGCTCGGTGCGCAGCTGCACCGCCTTGGCGGCGCTCGCTAGCCCAAGCGTGGCATGGACGACATAATTGCCGGGCGGCAGCACGAAGGTCGGCGCCGCCGCGTGTTCTTCCTTGAGCAAAGGAAAAATTCCGCTGGCATCGGGTTTCGCCGCATAGACCCGCCAGACCAAGCCGCCGTTGATAGGCGGAGCATCGCGCCCGTAACGCGCCGCGACTGCGAGCGCGACGCGGCCGGCCGGAACGAAGGGCTCGGTCTGGGCGAGCGGCGCCGGAGCGAGTGGATTAGGCGCGACAATGGTCGCACCGGGCGATCCGGGGCCGCCAACGAGCGGCGCCGGCGCGGCGGACTGCGGCGCGGCGAGCGCGCGCATTTGCGCCGGGGCCGGAGCTGCATTGAGCAAAAAGAATACCGCAGCGGCGCGCAACGCCGCCACCCCCTGAATGCCGCGAAAGCCCCACCCTGACATCGCGTTTTTCCTCGATCATAAAGGCGGCAATTTCATGCCCCAGAGTCCCGCCGTGAGGGCCAATTCCCGGACGCTCGGTTCGGTATCTAGCTGACTCGCCACCACTTTCACCGTATCGTCAGGGGCTGGCTGTCAGCCGGCAGGTGTCGAATGTCCCGTGAGCACTTTAGTGACCAGAGGATTTGGTGAGTAGTATCGAGGTTCGGGACAAGACGGTCGACGCCGGCCAGCTTGCCGTCAAGCGCGGCGGCCCGGCGATCGGGCTCGTGCTCGGTAGCGGCGCGGCGCGCGGCTTTGCCCATATCGGCGTGATGCGGGCCCTGCAAGACCACGGCATCACGCCCGACATCATCGTCGGCACCTCGATGGGCGCGCTGGTCGGCGGCTGCTACGCCACCAATCAACTCGACACGCTGGAAGAGTGGGCGCGTTCGCTGACGCGGCGGCGGATCATCAGCTATCTCGATGTCCGCATCGGCGGCTCCGGGATTATCGGCGGCGCCCGGCTGGCGCACCGATTGGAGGAGTCGATCGGCGACACCGCGATCGAAGATCTGCCGATTCGCTTCACCGCGATCGCTACCGAGATCGGCACCGGTCACGAGGTCTGGCTGACGCGCGGCTCGTTGACGCTGGCGCTGCGCGCCTCATACGCGCTGCCGGGAATCTTCGCGCCGGTTCATCTCGGCGGCCGCTGGCTGGTCGATGGCGCGCTGGTCAACCCGGTGCCGGTTTCGGCCGCGCGCGCGCTCGGCGCCCGCGTCGTGATTGCGGTCAACATGGATGCCGACAGATTCGGCCGCGGCGCCACGATTGCCAGCCACGGCGCCGATCCCGGCGACGACCAAATCGCGGCGCCGGTCAATCATGCGATAAACGGCTTTGCGCGCTTGCGCGGCCTGTTCGGCGCGGAACGCGCGCTCAAACGTCAGATGCTGACGGGCGACGCCCGACCGAGTTTCTCGACGGTGATGATCGAATCGTTCAACATCATGCAGGACCGCCTCACCCGGATGCGGCTTGCCGGCGACCCGCCGGACGTTCACATCACACCGCGGATCGCCAATATCGGTTTTCTCGATTTCCATCGCGCCGCCGAATCCATCGCCATCGGTCGAACCGCGACCGAAAAGGCCATCGAGGCGATCCAGGAATCGATCGCAGCATTGGGCTGAAATTACTGCGACGGCGAGGTCTGTGCGCAACTCGTCTGACAGGCGATCTGCTGGGTCGAGCAACCGAGCTGACAGGTCGTGCTCACATTGGCATTGCCGGTGGCCGTCGCGGCGCCCGTCGGCGCCGCGCCAGGCACCAGGCAAGTGGTCTGGCAGGTCGCGGCTTGGGAATTGCACAGCATCATGCAATTGGTCACTGTCGAGGTCTGCGCCAGGCGGATTTTCGCTTTGGCGTTGGCGACGCCGAGCGTCATTGGGCCGAGCGTTATCGGGCCGAGCGCCACAACGCCGAGCAGCAGCGTCACCGACCACCGCATGATTTGCCTCCCGCGCCGAACCATCGCCAGACAATATCACAGCGCGGCGTTGCGGTTCACCCCCCGCGACCGCGTGACGGACTGGCGTCGGGGATCGCGTCAGGCGGTCAGGATGTAGTCACGCATCGCCGCCGAATCGCGCTCCATCTCCGAGAGCCGGTGCTTGACCACGTCGCCGATCGAGATGATGCCGACGACCCGTCCCTGGTCGACGACGGGAAGGTGGCGGAATTTGCCCTCCGTCATGCGTTCCATGATGCTGGATATGGTCTCGCCTTCGGCGCAGGTCGAAACTCTCCGCGTCATGACGCGACTCACCGCATCGTCGAGTGCGGCGGCGCCGCGCTCGGCCAGCGCGCGCACGATGTCGCGCTCGGAGAGGATGCCGACGATGCGGCGGTCCACGCCCAGAATGAGCACCGCGCCGATGCGTCGCTCGGCGAGCAGCGCAACGACGGAAGAAAGCGTGGCGTTGGGTTCGACATTGACGACCTCGCGGCCCTTGGCCGCGAGAATGATGCTGATAGTCATCGTAGCCTCCCTAGCCTTCACGACCGATCGCTCCGCAGGGCAGCGGCGCGGCAGCAGTGAAGGCAATAACATCAATGTTCGGGTCGGCACCGGGGTTCCGCGGCGCCAGCGCAACTGCTGCGATGCAGCATCGAGTTCTGCGCGGCATCGCCCGAAAACCTGCGCCGACTCTTAGGGTAGACACTTTCAGATCAATGCGGCAACGGCGTGACCTGCAGGCTGATCAGTATTGATACGATCCAAATCGATGAAGATTGACAGGATCCACATCGATGAAGCTTTAGCTGTTTGATCGCCCAGGATTTTTGCCGAAAGCTCATGTCTCGCCCGGGCGCGGAGGCATGCATTTCATTCGGCTCAGCCACTCACCTCGGTATCGAGCTCGGCCCGCGGCACGACCGGATCGAACGCGTCGAAAAGCAGAAGTCCGGCAAAAAAGCCGCCGGCATGGGCCTGCCATGCGATCGTCTGCCCCACTTCGGCGCCGAACGAGATCGTGCCGACGCCGAACAGCGCATTGAGCCCGAGCCACACGCCGAGGAATAAGAGAAAACGCGGATCGCGGAGCGTGGCGGCGAGCGGGGCGGCCGGGATGCGATAGGCGTCCTCCGAGCGCTCGCGCCAATGCGCCACGGGACCGCCGGGTTGAAACACAAAGCGCAGCGCCGCTGCCATCGCGCCGGAAATAGCCGCCGACGCGCCGATCATCGGCTCCATGTCGCCGAAATGGGTGACCAAATGCGCAAGCGCACCGATCGCCGCCATCACCAGCATGAAAACGGTGTAGCGCCACGCCCCGATGCGGCGCGCCAGCGCGGTGCCGAACGGAATGAGCCAGGCCAGATTGAGGCCGAGATGCATGAGGTCGGCGTGAATGAAAGCGTAAGTGAAGAAGGTCCACAGATCGGCGGCGAAGCCGCCGGGAAATGCGCCGGTGAAGCCGCCATCGCCGCCAAAGCGCGCCGGGATGAAAGCGAAGGTCAGAAGAAAATTGACGTCCTGTTCGTCCGTCAGCACGAACATGCGCAACGCGTGAATAAGAACAAGAACCCCGATGGTCGCCATCACGACCAGGGGCACGTTGAAAATGGGCTCGCGGACGTGAGGTTCGGATTGCTCGGACACAGGTCAGGCCTTGTGTAGCCGAAATAGGCTCAAGCCACGACAAGAACAAGCGGCACAAGAGCATGCGATGCCGCAGCGAGCGTCCCAATCGCGCCTCGAGGCGCAAAAACAAAAGGGAGGACGTGACCGTCCTCCCTTTTGCACCTTGCGCGGGGTTTCCGCGATCGACGCCGGCGATGTTGGGCTTTGCCGCCTCGCATCGTCCGACGTTCGTCACATCCCCTCGCCTCCCTGAACGCCGAAGAAGTTTTGTCGAAGCCACCCTAGGCGGGTCGCCGCGGCGCGCCAACGCCGACGCTCCGTTAAGTTTAATTGCGCGCGCGCCGGCGTCAGGCACGCGACCTGCTCCGAACCCTACCAAACGGCCGAACACGACAAATCCTGTCCCGATCGGGGACAGATGTGCGCGGCCGGCACGATGGCAGGGAGCGGTTATGAAACACGCAGCAAGCCGGGAACTCCATGCGTATTGGGAGGAACGCCGCGGCAAGCGGGCGGCGCCGGAGCGGGCCGACATCGAGCCGGGCGCCATTCGGCGAGTGCTCAGCGACGCCTTCATGCTGGCTCTCGACGGCGGCGCCGGACATCCGTTTCGGCTGGCCGGCACGCGGGTCTGCGCGCTGTTCGGCCGCGAGCTCAAAGGCGAGCCGTTCATCGGGTTGTGGGCCGCGGCGAGCCAGCCGGTCGTCTCCGATCTGCTGGCAATACTCAGCGACGAGCGCGTCGGCACCATTGCCGGGGTGGCGGCGCAGAGCGCCGACGGCGAACCGATCGATCTGGAACTCTTGCTGTTGCCGCTTGCCGCCGGCCGGCCGAGCCTCGCCCGCGGCATCGGCATTCTGGCACCGCTGAAGACGCCGCAATGGCTCGGCGCGAGTGCGGTCGGTGCATTGACTTTGGGCAGCCGCCGCCACGTCGGAGCATCGGTGGAAGGCCGCCTCTTACCGCGTTTCATGGCGCCGCGCCGGCGCCTGATCGTCCATGAGGGCGGCCGCGGTCTTGGCGGCTAACGAGGCATTAACATCGCCCGCCTAGGTTTGCTCCGGCCCGTGAGCCGGCAGAGCATAATGGCGTTAGCTGAACGAATTCCGAGTTTGCGGGCGCTGAACCAGGACCGCCGCCGCCATCAGCGCGTCAAGGTCAATCTGCTCGGCCGCTATATGCTGCCGGATCGCCGCGAGTTTCCTTGTCAGGTCATCAATATGTCGCCGGGCGGCATGGCGCTCGTCGCGCCGGTGAGCGGCGCGCCGGGCGATCGTGTCATCGCCTATGTCGATCACCTCGGCCGGCTCGAAGGCCAGATCGCGCGCGTCTTCGAGAATGGCTTCGCGATGACGATTTCGGCCACCGCGCGCAAGCGCGACAAGCTCGCCGCTCAGCTGACCTGGCTCGCCAATCGCCATATTCTCGGCCTGCCGGAGGATCGCCGCCACGGCCGTATCGTGCCGCGCAATCCGGTCGGCCGCTTGATCCTGCCGAACGGCGTCAATGTCACCTGCCGCATCATTGACGTGTCGCAATCCGGCGCCGGCATCGCCTCGAAAGAGCAGCCGGCGATCGGCGCGCTGGTGACGCTCGGCAAGGTGCAGGGCCGCGTGGTGCGCCATCTCGAAGACGGCTTTGCCATCGAGTTCACCCGCCTGCAGCACCCCGATTTCGTCGAAGAAAACGTTTGCGGCTGACGCACCGTCGGTGCATCCGGCAGCCGCCCCCGCGGAATTTGCGTTTTCCCAGAGACCGTCACCGGCGGGTAAATGCTGTTCTAACAATTTGCCGCGCGCCCCCGCCGTGCACCGGCCCATCCACGCCTGCGTTCATTCGCGAAGGGCATTGTCCGCTCCGCTAAGCGGCGCCTGCCGCGGTCGGCCTGAGGCCGCGTAAACTTACCTCTGACGCGGCTTGATGCCCGAACGCTAAAATTTGAATCAAAATAGAATAATTAGAATTTCAGATAATATTTGCCGCAAACGACGCGAGGCTTTTGCTTCGATCTTGAAGCGGTTTTACTTCAAATTGAACGATTGAACTTAGCGGCGCTGCAAAAGCTTTGTGCGAAACGTGACCCTGACGAGACGGGAAGGGGTCACAATGAAAACGATTGCACAAGCAATCCTCAAACGCGGAGCCGCCGCAGGCGTGATCGCGTTGGCGCTCCTGGCGCTGCCCAACAGTGGCTCGGCGCAGCAGCGACCGCTCTTCATTTCGCTCGGCGGCGTCACCCGCCCGCCGATCGGCTGGGTTGAGTTCTGCGTCGAATATGCTCCCGAATGCACGACCAAACCGGCCATGCCGCGCGACGTCGTGCTTTCGACGGCGGCCTGGAACGACCTGCAGCGCGTCAATCTCTGGGTGAACAATCACGTCAAGCCGATGACCGACATGGATCATTGGGGCGTCGTCGAACGCTGGAATTATCCGGACGACGGTTACGGCGACTGCGAGGACTACGTGCTGGCGAAGCGCAAGATGCTGATCCAGGAAGGCTGGCCGCGCGAGGCGCTGCTGATCACCGTGGTGCGCGACCAGAACGGCGACGGCCACGCCGTCCTCACTGTCAAGACCGACAAGGGCGAGTTCATTCTCGACAACCAGACCAACGACGTCCTGCTGTGGTCGGATACCGGCTACCGCTACGTCAAGCGCCAATCGCAAGCCGATCCGAACGTCTGGATCGCGCTCGGCGACACCGCCACCGCGCCTGCCACCGCGTCGTCGCGCTGAGCGAAACAAAGAGAGAGCGAGAGAGACAAGGAACTACACGACCCCGGTCACGTCCCCACCCCTCCCCGTCCCCAGACCGGGTTCGTGGCGGCCGGCGCTCCCCCAGGCGCCGGCCGCACCTTTTTCGTCACAGGCAATGTCGCGGCAACATCATCAAGTCGCCAAGCAATTGCCGTCGTCCGGCGCCAAATTACCAACCGCACGGAGGGAACCACTTTAGGAGACCACCATGCCCGATAAGGCCACCCAGCAAAGACTCGACGCCATGAAGGTCAGCCCCGGCGTCTACAAAGCGATGGCGCCGCTCCAGGCCTATGTCGAATCGTGCGGTCTGGAACGGCCGCTGCTCAAGCTCGTCGAAATTCGCGCCTCGCAAATCAACGGCTGCGCCTTCTGCCTGGCCATGCACACCAAGGACGCGCGCAAGCTCGGCGAAAGCGACGAGCGCATGCACTTGCTCGACGCGTGGCATGAAGCGCCGGTTTTCACCGCGCGCGAGCGCGCCGCCTTGGCGTGGACCGAAGCAGTCACGCTGATCAACAAGCACCATGCTCCGGACAACGTCTATGATGAGGCACGCCGGCACTTTTCCGAGAAAGAGCTAGTCGATCTGACCGCGGCGGTGATCGCGATCAACGGCTGGAACCGCGCGGCCATCGCGTTTCGCGCCACCCCGCAGCTCGAGCAGAGCAAGATCGCCGCGTAGTTGTCGGCGTCGGGCGCGGTTTTTCGATCAAGGTCCGGTCATGCGACCGGCAGTGTGGGCACTTTGTCCCATTCCGCAGTGACGTCGTAGCCCCAGATCCACGCCATCGCGTCGACGGCATCGACCTCCGCCGGCGCCGGCTGCGCCGATTTTTGATCGTAGTCGTGTTTCGCTCGCATGATCGCGGCGGAGCGGCGCTGCACGGCGTGAACGCGCGGCATGCGGATGCGGCGAAATTGCCGGAACGCCACAACGGGGTCGTCGGGCTCGGCGGCAAGCCAGCGCGCCAGAATATAGGCATCTTCGAACGACTGACTGGCGCCCTGCCCGGCATTCGGCAGCATGGCATGCGCCGCGTCGCCGATCAGCGCAATGCGGCCGCGTCCCCAATTCTCGGTCGGCGGCCGCATGAACAGGCCCCATTGCGAGCATTGCGTCACGCGGCTCAAGAGAGTCGCGAGCAGCGGCTCCGGGTTCGGAAAGCTTGCGCGCATGGCGGCGGGATCGCCCGGAATCGACCAGCCCTCCTCGACCCAGGCATCGGTGTCTTCCTGGGTGACGATGTTCACCACCTCGCGGCCGCGCAGATAATAAGCAAAGAAATGCCGGCCCGGTCCGAGCCATTGCACGTGCCCCGAGGGCGCTATCACCTCCGCCGGAACATCGTTGCCGGGAAGAAGCGCGCGCCAGACCATCTGGCCCGTATAGGCCGGCTTGTCGTCGCCATAGAGGGTGCGGCGGACCAGTGAATGAATGCCATCGGCGGCGATCACGACACCGGCCTCGCGCGTTACGCCATTGGCGAAGCGGAGTTCAACATGGCCGGACCATTCCGCGATGCCGATCAGCTTGTGATCGAGATGAATCCGTGCCGGATCGACGGCGCCCGCCAAAGCCTGCAGCAGATCGGCGCGATGGAAGCTGTGAATGCCCGCGCCGAAGCGTCTCTCCGCCGCAGTCTGGTCGCGATAGTGCAGCGGCGCGCCGGTATTCATGTCGCGGGTGAGCACGCCGGGCGCGATATTGGCGACAGCGGCGATTGGCGCGCTTAGTCCGATCGCGCGCAGCGCATTGATGGCTTGCGAACTGACGTTGATGCCGGCGCCAATCTCGCCGAGCGCCGGCGACTGCTCGAAGACCTCGGCGTCAAGGCCGCAGCGGGCGAGCGCGGCGGCGGTCGCAAGCCCGGCGAGGCCGCCGCCGATGATGGCAATGCGAATTTGGATCATGAAACGGCGGACCGAAGTGACATGCGGGCGATCGGAGGTTCGGCGAAGGTTGTCGTGAACCGCGGTGACTTGGCGGCTATTTCGCCAAGGTGCTTCTCCTGTTCAACTATGCGAAGTATCAAGAACGCTTGTCCCTTCTCCGTCCGCGATAAACAAATTTACGAGTTCACCTTCGGGCCGACGTGATGAAGACGTGATGAAGATGAAACACCGTGCCCTGTCTGCCGCCGCCGTTGCAGCGGCATGGATCGCCTGTTTTCCGGCGCATGCGGCGAACGCCATACACCCGCCGTCCGAGCACTGCCGTGCCGTCTCCAAGATCGAATATAACAGCGCCAAGCAACAGTATTTGTTGCGTACCCGATTCGGCGCCTATGTCAGAACCGGGCACATCTTCCGGCGGCATTACTGGTATTGTCGCGATTAGCCAGCGGGCCGCTCGATCGCATTCAGCTCATTCGACCGGCTTGAGGCCCTTCGCATATTGCTTGAAGCGGCGAACGTAAATATCGGCGCCGGCGGCAATCATCTTGATTGCCGCGTCGTCCAGCGTCCGGATGGCGCGCCCCGGCGAACCGACGATCAGCGAATTATCGGGAAAGCTCTTGCCTTCGGTAATGAGCGCGCCGGCGCCGACCAGGCAGTTGTCGCCGATCTTGGCGCCGTTGAGCACGATCGCGCCCATGCCGATCAGGCTGTTGGCGCCGACGGTGCAGCCATGCAGGATGACGTTGTGGCCGATCACGCAATCCCGACCGATGGTCATCGGAAATCCCGGATCGGTGTGCAGCGTGGCGTTGTCCTGGATCTGCGAACGCTCGCCGAGCTCGATCCATTCATTGTCGCCGCGCAGCACGGCGTTAAACCAGACGCTGGCGTCGAGCTTCAGCCGCACTTTGCCGATCAGGGCCGCCGTGGGCGCGATCCAATAGCGTCCCTCCTCCGGCAGGTCCGGCCGGTTGCCGTCGAGTTCATAGAGCATGCTGGTCTCGTCCGTTTGCGCGGCCTCGATCCGCGCGTCCATGCTGAGCTTCGATGATCGAAGGCTTTCTCGCAAGCCACGCCGACCTGAAGAGCGGCACAGCAGCATGGATTGCCGGATCAAGTCCGGCAATGACGAATTAAAGCAGCGCTTGCAGCGCCAGCACCACCACGGTTCCCGACATCAGGCTCCACAAGCCCGCGATCACGGTGGCGAGCATGACGATCTCGGCGCGGCGGCCCTCGATGCGGCGGCCGCGGATGGTGTTGCGCATGATGATGTAAGGCGCCGAGAACATCAAAAGCGGAATGGCGGCAAAGCGCGCCGGAACCGGTCCGACTTCAAGAAGCCGGAAGCTCGGCAGGTGCCGGCTGAACAGCGAATAGCCGCTGGCGCATAGCCCGGCCACCGCAAAGCCCATGGCCAAGGCGAAAAAGGACTCGATCGTCTCTGGAGATACCGACGGCAGCATGAACATTCCCGGCGCTGTGTCCGGCAAAGCCATTGCAGAGGACGCGGCTGCTCGCTACGAAATGATTAAAGAAAGGTTAACAACACGATTTAGAGCTTATGCGTCAGCCGCTTATCCACATGAACCGTCTTGCCCGCATATTCGCGCTGGCCATGGCGCTCGGCGCATTCGTATTTGCCGCGCCGCTGCAAGCGCGTCCGCTCAATATCGTGGCGATCGGGGCGAGCAACACCACCGGCTTTGGCGTCGGCGAGCAGAATGCCTACCCCGCGGTGCTGCAAGCGCTGCTGCGCAAAAGGGGCATCCAGGCCAATGTCATCAATGCCGGCGTCAATGGCGACGTCACCGCCGGTATGCTGCGGCGGATCGACAGCGCGGTCCCCAAGGGCACCGATATCGTGATCCTGCAGCCCGGTGGCAACGATCTGCGCTTCTTCGGCACCAAAGCGGCGCGCAGCGCGAACATCGCCGCCATGGCGGCGCGAATGCGCGCCCGCGGCATTCGCGTCATGATCTACGACCCCGATCCGGTTCCGGCGGATTTCTATCAATGGGATCACATCCACTTCAACGCCGCCGCGCATGCCAAGATCGCGGCGACGCTCGCCGCCGAGATTGAAGCGTCGCTCAAGGCGAAGGCTGTGGCGCAGCCCGCGGCGGCACCGCCGACGGCGGCACCAGCCAAGCCGTAGCGGCAAACCGCCAAACCTCTGCCCTCTTTGCTGCGCAAGCCCGTGCGATACTGCCGTTTGATTCGCGCGAGATGACTCAAAGATCGATGACGGCGCACACGGTTTCCCGACAGAAGAGTCGCCGCACGCAGGGGCTTTTTACGCTGCCGTTTATCGTCGTCGTTGTCTTGCTGGCCACTGCCGCGGGCTTCGTTTCCTACGTGCTGTGGCCGACCTGGCCCGCCCGGCCGGCGGCGCTCGACGCGCCCGCCATTCCGATCACCGTCGCGGGCGAGCTGTTCGACGTGCCGCCGGCGGCCATCCGCGAAGCCGTGCAGCGGCATCCCGGCGAGCAGGAACGGATCGATCTTGCGTTTGAATGGCCGTCGCTGGCGCCGCCGCACACAAACGACACGCCGGCAGACAAAATGGCGCTGACCGCGCAAAACGCGGCGGCAGCAGCCGCGGCGCCTGAGAACCAGCGGCTGTTCTTGACAATCTCTGGGCTCGGCAGCGAACTGCCGCCGCTGGAGCGGCTGCGCACCATCTATCCGCCCTACGCGGAAACAACCGCGAGTGCCGGCCCCGATGGTCTCGCCATTCTGCCGTTCCGCCCTGGCACGCCTTATAACGGCGAAGACCTGGTCTATTTCGGCACCAATCCCGAGCAATTCTTCGCCTTATGCACGCGTGCCGGCCGGATCGTGCCCGGCACCTGCATTCACGAGCGAATCCTCGGACGCGCCGAGATCACATTCCGCTTCCCGCGCGACTGGTTCGGCGACTGGCGCAGCATCGCCACCGGTTTCGACCGGCTCGTGGCGCAACTGCATCCGCAGCGCAATTGATGCGCCTCGGCAGCAGCCGGCGATCAAGGCGCGTTAAGCCAAATCCATATCGAGGATCGGCATTTCGAGGATGTAGGCCCCGGGCCGCTTCTCATCGTCGACGAATAGAACGCCGATGAATTCCTCGCCGAGATAGGTTTCGAGCGAATCCCGTTTCTTGGCGCGAGGCACGACGCGGATCGCGGCATTGTCGAATTTGCGCTTGAGATAAGCATCGAGCCGCTTGATCCGATCGACGTCGGCGACTTCGCCCAAATCGATTTCCATGCGAAAATTATAGGACAGATCCTCGTCCTCATCGTCCAGGTCTAGATCGCCCAACCGCTCCTCGCCGATATAGACCTCGGCTGAATCCTTTTTATTGGGCTGCGGCACCACGCGAATGCGCGCGTTGCCGAACAGCTTCTTCAAATAGGCGTCGAGCTTCCTGACTGCCTGAACGTCCACGCGACTCTCCTCGACCACGATTCTCAGTCTAGATAGCTCAATTTTCGTCTTGGAACATCTGATCCATTGTCCGCGCCGGTTCGGGGCAACCGGCGACGCCGATGACTTTGGCCGGCACGCCGGCGACCGTGACATTGTTCGGCACCGTTTTGATCACCACCGAGCCGGCGGCAATGCGCGCGCAATGGCCAACCTCGATATTGCCGAGGATCTTGGCGCCGGCGCCGATCATCACGCCATAGCGGATTTTCGGATGCCGGTCCTCATCCTCCTTGCCGGTGCCGCCGAGCGTCACGTCGTGCAGGATCGACACGTCGTCTTCAATCAGGGCCGTCTCGCCGACCACCAATCCGGTGGCGTGGTCGAGAAAAATGCCGCGCCCGATCCGCGCCGCCGGATGAATGTCGCACTGGAAGACCGCCGACGAACGGCTCTGCAGGTAATAGGCGAAATCGCGGCGGTTCTTCTCCCACAGCCAATGCGCCAAACGGTGGGTCTGAACAGCATGGAAGCCCTTGTAATAGAGCACGGGCTCGATGAGGCGATGAGTGGCCGGATCGCGATCCATCGTCGCCATGATGTCGGCGCGGAATGCCTCCCCGATCGCGGGGGCGTCTTCGACCGCGTCGCAATAGGCCTGGCGGATCAACTCGGCCGACACGGCCGAATGATCCAACCGCGCGGCCAGCCGATGGACGACGGCGCCTTCGAGCGTGTCGTGATGCAGGACCGTCGAATAGATGAACGTCGTGAGCTCGGGCTCGCGCCGCACGATTTCTTCGGCTTCGCGGCGGATGCGCGCCCAGACCGGATCGACCTTTTCGACCGCCGGTTTCGCCTGATACTGCGCCATCGGTGTGTCTCCCGGAAAAGCGGCGTGACGTTCTATCATATTGGGCGGCGGAGGTGCCAAAACCAAGGTGCAAGCGTTTCTTGGCCAAAAGCCGAGTGAAATCAGGTCAATGGGCTAGTTCATTGGCTGATGGGCCAGGAAATCAAGCACCGCGGACTTAAATAGCCGGTCACCGACCGCCAGCATGTGGTCGCGGCCGGGAATAGTGAGAGCCTGCGCGCCGGGAATGAGGGCGGCAAGCGCTTGCGGCGAGCCGGCAATCGGGTCTTCGCCGCCGACCGCGACCAGGAGCGGGACCCTGATCCGTCCGACTTCGTCGCTGCTGAGTGTCTGACGTGAGCCGCGCAAGCACGCCGCGAGCGCGCGCAGGTCGGATCCGGTCTGCTCCGCAAAGGCGCGAAACATGTAAGCCGTGGGATCGGACACGGCGGCGAGTGACGACGCTTCGAGCGCATCGGCGATGGTGTCCGGCAGCCCGACTCCCTCGACCAGCCGGATGCCGAGGCCACCAAGCACGGCGGAGCGCACCCGATCCGGGTGGGACAGCGCCAAAAACGCGGTGATGCGCGCGCCCATCGAATAGCCCATGACATCGGCCCGCGGCAGGCCGAGGTGGTCGATCAACGCACGGACAT
>Ga0335081_10005148_pt1 | contig 20683 bp, 16 predicted proteins | sample Lox_Sample_35_FD_206713 | JGI IMG/M metagenome (GOLD analysis project Ga0335081, IMG submission 206713) | Soil microbial communities from Loxahatchee National Wildlife Refuge, Florida, United States - Lox_Sample_3.5 | ecosystem: Environmental > Terrestrial > Soil > Wetlands | place: USA... | reverse complement strand
TTATTATCAAGATTAGTGTTCAATAAAATATCGAAAGCGTTGCAGGTTCTTGGAGTTCTATTTTTTGGTTTATACGTATGGCACCCTCCCGTGTTGATGGCTTATAGCAATAATGTAGCGCAAAATTATTCTTTATATGAGTATTTATTCATATGTATCAAAGGACGATATACAAGGAACAGATTGCGAAAAACATGCATACGAAACGAGAATTGTCTCATATGCTGATATCTTGGGCTGGAGTAAAACGACCAAGAAGCCCAATTTAGACGTCTTTATAACGTAGTCAATTATATAAGACAGTATGCTGGCGGCTTTACACAGAAAACGAAGGAAATGTTGGGAAAAACAATTGGAATTTCTGAAAAGATAGTTAAGGAATATGCCGGTATCGAATATTCTTTTTTCCTAATAATGTTGCTATTTCTGCGCAGTCGATTACGGGCAATCCGTTTTTAAAATTATGGTATGGGCTAGCGATAAACTACTTCATGAGCAACTATTAGTTCGCGGAGGGTTTGCGTTGGGCGATCTTCATCACCGCCAGGGAATCATATTTGACCCTGCTTTGCTTGAAGCAGTGATATAGAACAAAAAGAGGCGGTGTATCCACGTTTTCTCCGTAGCAATGAATTACTCAAGTATTTGAATGGAAAGCCGTATAGAGATGAAGTTCTATTACAGGATTGTTGTCATGGATGGGTGCTAAACATTGCATGCGGGTCTTTGCATAATCGAGATAATCAATTGAAAATTATAGAAAAAAATCCATAAGTCTGAGAATGCAGCTTGAAAGTGGCGTTATATACAGGCAATGTTGCCCATAATGTTCGACATAAAAAAATAACATACTAAATCTATATCTATCGCTAAAATAAATAAATTATATAACTAAAAGGAGATCACCATGGCAAAAGCACTCACCAAATCACAATTAATAGCAAAGGTTTCAGAGAAAGCCGGAATTACCAAGAAGGCAGCACACGATATTATGCAGTTTATCGCGGAGACAGCATACAAAGAAGCGAAGAACTCGTTCACCTTCCCAGGGTTGGGTAAGCTCGTCCTGGTCAACCGTAAAGCCCGCATGGGCCGTAACCCAGCGACAGGAGAGGCGATCAAGATCCCGGCGAAGAGGGTTGTAAAATTCAGGGTTGCCAAAGCAGCGAAGGACGCAATCCTCGGGAAGAAGTAACAAGCACCTTTTATTAATTACCAACCGTTAATGGTTGGCAAGCCCTTAGTGTTTGGGATGATAGAGGAAATTGGAATTTCCCTTGACTTGTAGCCACATAATAGCATAATGTATATACAATACAGGGAGGAACTATGCAGACCACAACGAAAAAGACCGCCAAGCATTTTAGGTTGGACGAAACAATGATTAAAAGCGCCCAGAAGATACTCGGCTCTAAGACGGAGACGGAGGCTATCGAAACGGCGCTTTCCGAGGTTATCTACCAGGAAAAGATGAGAAAGTTTATTGAACAGACCTCCGGAAAGTTTAAGTTCGAGGGTATTAAGTGAAACCGAAGGCTGTTACGGATACGTCCTTCCTTATTGAACATTTTAGAAAAGGAACAGTTCAGGAAGCTTTTTTGAACCTCAGCCGCTACTATCATGTGTCTTTCAGTTCTGTTGTCCTTATGGAATTGCTTGCCGGCGCCTTTGATCCGAAGGAACAAAAACTTATTGACCAGATCGCGCAGAACTTTACTGTTGTATCAGTATCCGAACGCCAATGGTTCATTAGCGGCGAGATAATGATGAAACTGCGAAGGGATAAAAAAGTTGACAGGGATCGGATAAAAGGGCTCTTGGCGGATATCCTGATCGCGGTATCAGTCCGGGATATAGGCGCGGTCCTCATCACAAAAAACGAAAAAGACTTCAAGCTTATTTGCGAAGTGTACGACTTTAAATATCGCACAGTTGGATAACCGACTCCTTCAGGTCGGCGAAGAAGGTTGTAAAATTCCGCGTTGCGAAGGCAGCGAAGGATGCGATCTTGGGGAAGAAGTAAAAATGGAGTCTTGGTGCCAGATTAGCGCAACTTTGAAATGAATCTCATTAATGTTTCATCTAGTGCCTGAATCAAATCCGGCTTGGCATCCTATTTTCTAGAAGTATCTCCATTAAATTATGAGGATAAAAATTAAACATGACTCTATGTCCCCTCCTGGCTTGTTAAATTGCAACAGTCATTAGCGTTCAAAGTGTCTTATTTACGCTTGTACACAACGTTTCCGGACAAACTGTGTCGCACTTCATTTCTCCCTCCTACGCAAAAAAAATCTTCAGAAAATTTATGCTTTCTATTCGTAAGAGGCAATTTGTACTGCCTCAAAAGAGCGAATTTTGGGCAGGATGGCGATCTCAATAACAGAAGGGTTATATGGGTATCGGATTGATACCTGGTTAGTACGATCAAACTTAACTTGACAAAAATCAACTACCATGTTATTGATGAATGACAATGTTAGTGTTGAATAACAGTGTTAGTGTGACTTAATGGGAATCAAAGAAAAAAGAGCCAAATACAAGGAGGAGTTTCGTCGGGAAATTCTCGATGCAGCTCGAGAACTCTTTTTGAGTGAAGGGTACGAAAAGTTCTCCATGCGCAGGCTCGCAGAAAAGATAGAATACTCGCCGCCTACTATTTATCTTTATTTTAAAGACAAGGATGACTTGCTTTTCGCAATCTGTGAAGAATTTACAGAACATTTTATAACTCATCTTAATTATATTAGGTCCCATTCGAATGATTGTCTCGATACACTTCGTCAGGCCCTGCTGTATCGCATAGACTTTGGACTCAACAATCCCGATCAATACAGGGTATTTTTTCTTGCAAAGCCGGATGGTTACGGTTCGCAGGAGGAATTTATGAAAAAGGAATCGATGGCACGAGATTCCTATCTTGTATTCAAAGAAATAGTACAGGAGTGTATTGAAACAGGACAATTCCGGAATTTGGATGCAGAGGTAATAACACAGGTTCTGGCCGTCGCAACCCACGGATTAATAGCCGTGAACATCTTTAACAAAAATTTTCCATGGGTTGATCGAAACATGCTTGCTCATGTGTTGGTTGACGGATTGCTCAGGGGATTTCAGAAATAAGTTTATGCATGCGAATTTAATGCAGCATACAAAAGTCAAAGAGAAAGTGCTGCTTATTACCTAGGATTTGGAGGAATAGAACATGTCATTCGGAACTATTAGTAGACGAACCAACGGCACATGCAAAATGATTACTCTTGTGGTAACTTTTATAGGATGCCTGATTTTGACTGGATGTGGAAAGCAAAGCGCCGCAGTTGAGAGGGTACCGGCTATAATCCCGGAGGTAGGGATAGTAATAGTACAACCACAACACGTTGTGCTTACCTCTGAACTCGCTGGACGTACCTCTGCCCACCTCATTGCCGAAGTGCGACCGCAAGTGAGCGGCATCATTCAGAAACGTCTGTTTACGGAAGGCTCAGACGTCAAGGCCGGCGAGGTGCTCTACCAGATTGATCCGGCCACCTACCAGGCAGCCTATAACAGCGCAAACGCTTCACTTGCGAGGGCTGAAGCCAATGTCGTTCCTGCTAAGCTGAAAGCCGAGCGATATAAGGAACTTGTCAAAATCAATGCGGTCAGTAAGCAGGATTACGATGATATAAGTGCGGCACTAAAGCTGGCAGAGGCAGACATAGAGGCCGCCAAAGCAGCAGTTGAGACCGCCCGCATTAATCTGGCCTATACCAAGGTAACCGCACCCATCTCCGGAAGGATAGGTCGTTCGACCGTTACCGACGGAGCGCTGGTTACCTCAGGCCAGCCGGCGGCGCTTTCCACCATCCAACAGCTCAGTTCCATGTATGTGGATGTCACCCAGTCCAGCGCAGATTTACTGCGCCTGAAGCAGAACTTGGCCAGTGGCCTGCTCAAAAGCAACGGTGCTGCCCAGGCAAAAGTGAAACTACTTCTTGAAGACGGCAGCGTCTATCCGTTGTCTGGTATTCTGAAGTTTTCGGAAGTCACCGTAGACCAGAGCACCGGCTCCATAACGCTGAGAGCCGTATTCCCAAACCCAAACAATGTTCTTCTTCCGGGTATGTTTGTTCGCGCTATTGTCGAGGAAGGATTAAATGAACATGCGATTCTCGTTCCTCAGATAGGTATAACGCGGAATCCTGCAGGTGAAGCCACAGTCATGGTAGTTGGGAATGAAGAAAAGGTGGAGCCGAAAATCATCAAGGTTGCCCGAACGGTCGGCGACAACTGGCTGGTCAGCCAAGGACTCAAGCCTGGTGACCGTGTTATTGTCGAAGGCCTGCAAAAGGCGCGTCCGGGCACCCAGGTGAAAGCCGTGCTCTTTGGAACCAAACAAAGTGCGGTTCCTGCGGAAGCCCTGGAAACAGCGGCAGCCAAGAAGTAAGGGAGAGATCATGTCCAGATTCTTTATAAATCGTCCTATCTTCGCCTGGGTAATCGCCATCATGGTCATGCTGGCGGGCATCCTCGCACTCAAAGTACTGCCGGTTTCTCAATACCCCCCAATCGCGCCGCCCACGATTGCCATCAACGCCACCTATCCGGGCGCGTCGGCCCAGACGGCGCAGGATACTGTCACCCAGGTGATCGAACAGAACATGAATGGGATCGATAACCTGATCTATATGGCCTCCACAAGCGACTCGGCTGGAGCGGTGAGCATTGCCCTTACCTTCAAGGCGGGGACCGACCCGAATATCGCCCAGGTGCAGGTGCAGAATAAGCTGCAGCTGGCTATGCCGCTTCTCCCCCAGATTGTGCAGCAGCAGGGGATTCAGGTGGTCAAGTCCGGCCGCAACTATATGCTGATAGTAGGCCTCGTGTCGGAAGACGGCTCGATGGACCGCAACGCCCTGACCGACTACATGGTCTCCAATATTCAGGATATCATCAGCCGCCTGGACGGTGTAGGCGAACTTATGGTGTTCGGCACCCAGAACGCCATGAGGATATGGCTCGACCCGGCGAAGCTGAACAACTACCATCTGACCATCAACGACGTGGTCACGGCTCTTCAGGTCCAGAACGTCCAGGTATCAGCCGGCCAGTTCGGAGGGACTCCTGCAGTCAAAGGGCAGCAGCTGAACGCCACGGTTACGGCACGTACCCTGCTTAAGAACGCAGACCAGTTTGACAATATCATCCTGCGTACCAACAGCGACGGTTCCACCGTGAAGCTAAGAGATGTGGCCGAGTGCAAGATCGGCACCGAGAACTACGACATTCAGTCGTTCTACAACGGGAAGCCGATGGGGGGGGCGGCGATCCGGCTGGCGCCCGGAGCCAACGCCCTAGAGACTGCAAACCGGGTTAAGGCAAAGATGGCGGAGCTCTCAAAGTACTTACCGTCGGGAATGAAGGTGGTCTATCCCTACGATTCCACCCCCTTCGTGAAGATTTCCATCGAAGAGGTGGTACACACCCTAGTGGAGGCGATCTTCCTGGTCTTTATAATCTTATTTCTCTTCCTGCAGAACATCCGGGCAACCATCATCCCCACTATCGCCGTGCCAGTGGTGCTCCTCGGAACCACGGGAGTGCTGGCTGCCAGCGGGTTCTCCATCAACACCCTTACGATGTTCGCCTTAGTCATCGTCATCGGCCTTCTGGTGGACGACGCCATTGTGGTGGTGGAGAATGTGGAGCGAATCATGACCGAGGAGGGACTCTCCCCCCATGATGCCACCATCAAGTCCATGGGACAGATAACCAGCGCCCTGTGGGGGATCGCAACCGTCCTCTCGGCGGTCTTCCTTCCTATGGCGTTCTTCGGCGGTTCTACCGGTGTAATCTATCGCCAGTTCTCAATTACCATAATCTCGGCCATGATCCTGTCAGTGCTGGTGGCCCAGATCCTGACTCCGGCCCTCTGCGCCACCATGCTGAAGCCGGTCGCAAAGGGACACTATGCCGGCGAAACAGGCTGGTTTGCCCGGTTCTTCCATTATTTCAACTGGGCATTCGACTTCTGCCGGAGCAAATACGAGGGGATCGTCGGCCGGTCATTTAGGAAGCCGGTGCGCTACCTGGTGGTCTACGGTGCCATCGTGGCAGCAATGGTATACTTCTTCCTCCACCTTCCCACCTCGTTCCTGCCTGACGAGGACCAGGGATTCCTGCTCTGCCAGCTCCAGCTCCCCCCCGGCGCCACCCAGGAACGGACCCTGCAGTCCGTGAGGCAGATGGAGCGGCACTTCCTGGAGGACGAGAAAAAGACGGTGGAGGGGATCATAACCGTGGCTGGTTTCAGCTTTGCCGGCCGTGGCCAGAACATGGGGCTCGCATGGGTTAAGCTCAAGGACTGGAACGTGCGCAAAACCCCGGACCTGAAAGTCCCTGCCATTGCGGCTCGGGCGATGAAGGCGTTCTCGCAGATCCGGGACGGCCTCGCCTTTGCCTTCGCTCCGCCTGCTGTCCTCGAGCTCGGGGTGGCCAACGGCTTCGACTTCCAGTTGCAGGACCGTGGAGGGGTAGGGCATGAGAAGCTTATAGAAGCGCGCAATCAACTGCTTGGCATGGCAATGAAGGACCCTAAACTGACCGCGGTGCGCCCTAATGGCCAAGACGATTCTCCCCAGTTCAAGCTTGATATCGATGACGTCCGGGCCGGTGCTGTCGGGGTCTCGTTGAGTAATATCAACGACGTCCTCTCCACCGCCTGGGGGAGCACCTACGTCAACAACTTCATTCAAAACGGCAGGGTTAAGAAGGTCTATCTCCAGTCCGATCCCCGCTACCGGATGCTGCCGGAGGACATCAACAGCTGGTACGTCAGCAATAAGGACGGCCAGATGGTGCCGTTTTCCGCCTTTGCCACCGGCCGCTGGCTGTACGGCTCCCCCCGCCTTGAGCGTTACAACGGCCTCCCGTCGGTCGAGATCATGGGGCAGGCCGTTCCAGGCGTAAGCACCGGCGAGGCAATGGCCGAGATGGAGAAGATGGCGGCCCAGCTTCCGCCGGGAATCGGGTACGAATGGACCGGTCTTTCGTACGAGGAAAAGAATGCCGGTGCGCAAGCGCCTGCGCTATATGCAATCTCCCTCCTCGTGGTTTTTCTCGCGGTTGCGGCATTGTATGAAAGCTGGACGATTCCTTTCGTGAATCTACTGATGCTGCCGCTCGGCCTCGTTGGCGCTGTCACCATGGTTACGCTCCGTGGCCTTCCAGATGACGTTTATCTCCAGATCGGTCTGCTCACGACAGTCGGGCTTTCGACCAAGAACGCCATACTGATCATCCAGTTCATCAAGGAACAGATGCGCGAGGGGCACGAACTCATGGAGGCGACGTTGAACGCGGTGAAAATCAGACTCCGTCCGGTTCTCATGACCTCCCTTGCCTTCTTCTTCGGCACGCTGCCGCTCGCGCTGACCAAGGGAGCGGGCGCCGGGGCCCAGAACGCGATCGGCACCGCCGTCACCGGCGGACTACTCTCGGCGACATTTATCGACCTGATCTTTATTCCATTTTTCTTTGTGCTGGTATCGCGGCTGTTTATGTCCAGGCGACCTGTAGCGCAGCCTGAGCAAGATACAGGCCTCGCTTTGACTTCAGAGGAGAATTGATATGATAACTGCAATCCGCAGCTCGTTAATTTTCTCGATGGTGCTTCTCGTGTTGTCAGGCTGTGTAAGTATGGCTCCGAAATATGCTCGCCCGGAAGCGCCTGTTCCTGCTAAATGGCCGAGTGGTCCTGCTTACAAAGAGAACACTGCCGTGCAGGGCAGCCACAGCGCTGACGAGATCAAGTGGCAGGAGTTTTTTACGGATAAGAAACTACAACAGCTGATCGCTCTGGCACTCGATAACAACCGCGACTTGCGGATAGCTGCGCTCAACATAGAAAGGTCACAGGCGCTTTATAGAATCCAGCGCGCCGATCTTTTCCCTACAGTGAACGCCACCGGCACGGGGATCGAAGAGCGAACACCTGCAGTCCTTTCTACCACGGGACAGACTATGACGGGGCATGTATACACTGTCAGCCTCGGGTTCAGCTCCTACGAGATCGATATTTTCGGACGCGTGCGAAGCCTTAAAGACCAGGCACTCGAGGAGTTTTTCGCCACTGAGGAGGCGCGCCGCAGTGTGCAGATCAGCTTGGTGGCCGAAGTTGCAAGCGACTACCTGACGCTTGCTGCCGATAAAGAGCACTTGAAAATAGCACAAGGCACGTTCGAGAGCCAGCAGGCATCGTATAACCTAATCAAGAGCCGTTTCGAATTCGGTGTCTCCTCGGAACTGGAAGTTCGTCAGGCCCAGACAAGTGTCGATTCGGCTCGGGTGGACATTGCTAGCTTTACCAGCCAGGTGGCCCAGGACGAAAATGCACTAGCGCTTGTGATTGGCTCGCCAGTGCCTACTGATCTCCTGCCGTCCGGGCTCGGTACGATTACCGCGTTGAAAGAACTCAGCGCGGGCTTGCCGTCAGATGTGTTACAACGCCGTCCCGATATCGTGCAGGCAGAACACCTCCTCAAAGCTGCCAACGCTAACATCGGCGCCGCACGTGCGGCTTTTTTTCCAAGCATTACGCTCACGACGAGCATTGGTGCTGCAAGCGCTCAGCTGTCCGAGCTTTTTAATGGAGGAGTTACTACAGCATGGAGCTTTGCACCGCAAATTAACCTGCCGATCTTTGATGCAGGGCGAAACCTGGCCAATCTGAAGGTGACAGAAGTCGATCGTGAAATATTCCTTTCCCAATATGAGAAGGCGATTCAGAGCGCTTTCAGTGAAGTATCCGATGCTCTGGCACAACATGGCACCCTAGACGATCAAATGGAGGCCCAGCAGTCATTAACAGATGCCACCGACAAAAGCTACAACTTATCGGAGGCGCTTTATCTCAATGGAATAGCAAGCTACCTGAATGTGCTAGACTCGCAACGCTCCCTTTACAGTGCGCAGCAGGGGCTAATTACCGTTCGTCTTTCTCGACTGATCAATTCGGTAACACTCTATAAGGTACTGGGTGGGGGTGGAGTATAAATGTGAACTCATTGCCCCTTCGGCCATTTCCTGGGTTAAGAGGTGAGAAGTCCTCTGGATTTTTAAGGTCGTTGTGAAAAAATAGATATTTTAGCTGACAGAGAATCTTTCCCTATCGTTCGTTAATACTGTCAGACCTGATTAGTCTTGCACAATTCGAGATGAAGTATGCAACCTCAAAAAGTCGCAACCAGTGTGAACTGCAGGAAGATAATGTTGAGAAAAAAAATATAGTGCAGACTGCGAAGATCACCTACTAGTCTGCACCGTCAATTTTATGGCATGGATAAATAATTCCGGTTGTAATATGCACTTGAGCGAGCGGAGCCCAGCTATATCGCGCGACTCGGGTCGCAATGAGGATGGTTCTAATCTCAACGTCGATGTCATATGGAGACTGGCTACGGAATCGAACTGAGGACATGCCATGCACGGCAGCCCAACGGGGTTGAAGCCGCTGCCGGTGACAGCCGACTCAGCCAGTCGAATCAATTACGCTCAGCTCGACATTGCTGTTATACCCACACGACCTTGTCGAAGTCCTGCATGCCTTCCACAATATGGTTCGTCGTGCCCCGCTTGCCGACCTTAAGCTCCGATTCAAGATTGTAGTGCTTTAAACAGGTACCACAGGAATATATCTCCACGCCAAGGTCAGCGATCTCTTTTAGCACAGCAACGATTTCTTCATTCACCGTGGTCAGCTTCACGCCAGCATTCAGGAAGAACATGGTGTGCGGAAGTTGCTTGTAAACCTTCATGGTATCAAAGAACCCTTTCACGAGCTTCTTCCCCAAGTCCTCGTCCTTGCCCAGACTGTCGGACCCGATTATGAGCAGCAACGTCTTTTTCTTTGTTGTCGGCTCAGGACCTGCCACTCCTGGTTCAATACCGGGCTTACATGAATATCCCTTTACGACCTTAACCTTCCAGTCCTTTCCCTCTCTTGTCGTCTCGGCAACCATGCCGTTCTGCACCGCATAACCCGATACATTGAGAGCCGATTCTTCGTTATCGACCAGCACATCGATGATGCCTTCGCCGATCTTCGAAAGAGCTTCCTCTGTCATCATGACCGGAATAGGGCAGCTTTTACCTCGTGCATCTATTTGCATATCGTCCCTTTCGTTTTACACCGCATACAATGCTGCACCGAGAGCACCAACGATGTCCGGCTCATCCGGCACAAGGATAGCTATTTCCAGTTTATCCCGTAAGAGCTGCGTCATAGCCTGATTCCTCGCAACACCTCCGGTAAATACTATAGAATCGACCTGGCCGATGCGGTGCAGCATGCCGGCGAGACGCTCAACAACCGACAGATGAACAGCTCGGGCAATGTCTCTCGCCGAAGCACCGTGGTTTTTGAGCGAGACCACTTCGGACTCGGCAAAAACCGTGCACATGCTGTTCACCTTGATGTCTTCCAAGCCCCGAAGCGCCTCATTGCCGAACTCATGAAGCGGGATGCCAAGAGACGCGGCCATGATCTCAAGGAATCTGCCCGTGCCCGCCGCACACTTGTCATTCATCTGAAAGCTTGTCACTTTGCCTGCTTCATCAAGCGCGATGACTTTCGAGTCTTGACCTCCGACGTCCAGGACGGTCCTGCATGCTGGAAAGAAATACCGGGCGCCCAAAGCATGGGCCTTGATCTCGGTTATCACGTCCTCGGCAAAATACTTCTGCGCGAGATGGCGTCCGTAACCGGTCGCGATGATCTTCGTGGGATGGTACTGTTTGATCATATCCAACGACCGTCGATGTGGGTCGAATCCGCTCTCCTCGACCTGATAGGCGTGAAGCCTGCCATCCTTGAGAGCCGCCGCCTTAATCGTGCGAGAGCCGATGTCGATGCCTACCAGCACGGATCAGCCCTTCACTTGTTCCAAAAAAGCCTCGATTCGCGTCTGGAGTTGGCCCACATCCTCGGTGGAATAGTCGGATTCGATGGAGATGAGCGGAATATTGTTTTTCTCACAGGCCTCTTTGATCCTGATTGCTTCGATATTATATGTGTGGCAGAATTGGAGGCTGTAATGCACTACCCCCTGGGCCTTTGAATCCCTGTATTCATTAATAACCTGGTCAATGCGCTCGTTGTTCGGCGTGAAACAGGAACAATCAATCTTCATATACCGGTCCGTCAGGGCTGCAAGCTGTGTATCGATGCTACCATTCGATTCTTCCATCAGGTCCTTGAAATATCGCGTGCCGATGCAGCTCTCCTCGTTCACCACGATGCCGCCGCCGTTTTCGATCAGATTATGCAGCTTCCAGTTCGGTAATGGCATGGGCGTTCCCGACACTAGGATGCGCGGTGCTGTCTTCGGGGCAACGCCTATGTTCTTCTTCACCCTTTCGTCCAGCTCATCGCACAGGGCATTCACCTTGACGGAAAAACGCACTGGATCGTCATAAAAAGCGATCTGCTCGATGAGAAGGACATCCTTGCCGCTGATAGGGGCGGGATTATGCGCGCGCTGCGCATTCAAGCGCTGCAAAGCCCTTCGCTTCGTATTCATGACCCTTGTCGCCTTGGTGATGTCCTCCGACGATATCGTCTTGCCCGTCACGCTTTCCATCTTCTTCTTGAAATCCTTTACTTCCTCTAGCCACAGCACCCGATCCCGCTCCCGCTTCATCTGCGGGATCTCCATGACGTAGGTTGGCACCTCGCGATCCAGAAGCTCCCAAGTTTTTTTCTTGGCATCGCAGGTTGTTTCTCCATACACGAAATCAACTGACTGGAAGTAGGGGCAGATCTTACCGACCTTGAACCCGTATGCCGATTTCACCATGGGGCAGATGTTCCGCGGGAGCGTCTTTTCCGCGTCGGGTATCGAGCCCGGAGACCCGCCGCACAGGCCTAGGCAGATACCCCCCGCTGCAACGATCAGCTCTTCTGGGACGAATACGCAGAATGTGCCAACGACGGGACTGCCTTTCTTTTTCGCCTCAAGGATCTCAGCGATTCTTCCACCGTGTATCTCGGCGATCAGGTGATCGAAATACTCCATACCTTTCGGACGGTTCTCCTGCATAAGATACGTTTTTTGATAAACGTCACCGAGCACGCATCGCATTTTTTCAAAGCGTTCGACGTTCATACCGAGGCTTTTCCACATCTCAGGATATGCCTTCACTTCAAATTGTTTCGTTTCCATACAACCTCCTTTGTGCAAAAACGCTCTTGAGCAACTATGAAATCAAATTCCTTAACACGAAATGACACAGAAAAGGCTATGAAGAATCATGATGGCTCACGATCGTTTTGGTTTGTATCTACGTCCAACAGTGTCACAATCTTGCTATCTTCTTGGTTCCGACCTGTTTGGTCACGATGATTCTGATGTTGCAGCACGTATCCTCGGTGCTGCGCCGACACCCGGATGATCCGAATTCCCACACGATGCATTTTCCGGATTGAGACTGTCTTCATAATCGAACTGATGACATAGCTTGCACGGCAGCCCTACAGGATTGAAGCCTGCAACTAGCACCAGCCGACACAGCCAGGCAACCTGCGTCTCGTTTCCCAACATCGCCAGCGCCGCACCCTTCGCCTGTCTTACTTCATCACCATCTTGATCACTGCTAGCACTTTCGATGCGTCCTTGGACAGCGGTTTCCCTTTCCGGGTTATAATCGAAAAATCACGGATCATCCTGAGCAGGGGGATGTTCAGCGCCTGCACCTTCCCGAGCTCAATCGCCTCTTTCGCCGCCAGTTCCGAAACGATGGCAATCCCGGCACCTCCCTCGACGGCCTGGATGACCCCCTCGGTGGTGCCAACCTCGGCGACGGCAGTCAAGTCCATCAGCGCAAGTCCCGCGTCTTTGAACGCCTTCTCGTAGACCGCCCGCGTTCCAGAGCCCTTTTCACGGGTGACAAAGTTCTGACCTTTCAAGTCTCCGAGCTCAATGGTTTTTTTTGTGGCAAGCGGATGGTTCTTCGGGGTGATAAGCACGAGTCGGTCATCTTTAACAATCACTGAGAAGTCTACGTCAGTGGAATCGAAGCGTGTGCCGATAATGCCGATTTCGTACTGTCCCTTACGCAGGCCTTCAAAGACCTTCAGGCTGTCCGATATCTCCACCTTGAGCTCGATCTCTGGAAGGTGATTTATCATCGCGGACAGCAGCCGGGGGATGATGAACTCTCCCGGGATAGTGCTCGCTCCAAGCGTGAACAAGTGTTTCATGCTCCATTCTCCTCTCTGCTGCTAAATTGTTCTTCGTTTTATCGTTCCGAGAAGGTGATCTAATCGCCGATATTGAATCCGTAGTGATCCTCGTTCAGTGGTTTATTGTCAGCCTTAGCATCTGAACACATGAAATAGAGTAGCTCGCTGGTTTTCGGCGCCCGGGGTCCAGGGTCGCTTGTTTTCCCACGCGCAGATGAACCACAACGGGTCTCTGCTCAAATTTCAATTTGAGATACTCTATCATAGGTTTGCATGATATGTAAAATAGGCATTTCCGATTGATCAAACGACAAGCATAGGTTTTATCAGCAGACAGGATAACTAGGGTGGCAGTATTTACGATTTCGCTTTGAGGTGATCGAAGAAAAGAGAATAGATGAGCGGAAGGGTGCGCTTCGTATGCGTCACTATGTAAAATAACCTCTTCATGGGAGGTGCGACGAGCTTGATTTCCTTCAGAAGTTTATGTTTCAGCTCTTCCGTGACAGAGAAGCGCGACAGGATCGTTAATCCCAGTCCTACTTTGGCAGCTTGTTTTACAGCATCGGTGGAGCCGAAGATGCCGGCCACCTTCACGCTTCCGCAGGAGACCCCCTGTTCATCAAGCAGCTTTTCAGCCTCGCGCCTGGTTCCCGAACCTTCTTCCCGAAGCACCATAGGGTACTGGCACAGGTCTTTTAAGGATATGTTTTTGCTCTTCATGAACGATGGCGCGGCAACGATGATGAGTTCGTCCTCCAGGAACGGCGTATAATTGATCTGTGCGTCCACGATTTTAGAGCCCACAATTCCCAGAAGGACTCGATGCGATACAACCTGCTGTATGATCTCCTGTGAGTCCCCGACGCGCACCTGAAACGATACTTCTGGATGTTTTCGCTTGAAATCATGCATCAGCTTCGGCAACAGATAGGTGCCGGGGATAGTGCTCGCACCTACAATCAATTCACCAGCGACTTCTTTCTTTAGTCGTCCAAGTACGCCTTTGACACTGTCGGCCATTTCGACAAGCTCCAATGCATGATTGTGTAAAACTACCGCCTCGCGTGTGGGAATGATTTTCCTGCCCAGTCGTTCGAACAAGGTGCAGTCCAATTCACGCTCGAGTGTTTTGATATGTTCACTAATGGTTGGCTGGGCGAGATGAAGCTCAATCGACGCTTTGGAAAAGCTCCTGTTGGTGAATACCGATAAAAATATCCTGAGATGATGTAATTCCATGGTCAGGCCGCATCCTCCATAACTTGGCAAAGGATAGCACCAGCTTAGATGGGAGTCAAAGGGTAAATGGAGCCGTTACAAAAGACTCCAGCGTCTTGTGTAGTGGATTTGGCGTTGAGCAGAGCAGGTTATTATGTAAGGGAATCCAAAAAAATGAGTTGGAGAATATCGGGCTAAGAAAACGGGCTGGCTTTTCCCGTATTATGATTCGTTCCTGGTTGCCACAGAAAGCATCATCTAAATACGTCAGCGGCTAAAGGTGTAACAAAATGACTCATGACAGCTATACAAAGGAACGGTCAAGTTGATGAATCATCGTTTTTTGCTGTCCGTGCTTTGAATTTATTACGGCGCCCCACGGTGGATTGAGGTTTCCCTTCAAACTAATTCTGGCTAACTCTGGCAATCACATGTTTTCTACGATCACGGTATCGCCATCCACAACTCTTATAGTTAAGGAAACGACATTTATTCCTGAACTACGGTTTGATCGCGCGCGCCGAACTCCAGAGAGCGCCCGGATTGAGCCGATTCGGATGTAGCTCCAACATCTTGTCGTAGAGCTCTCGCGCGGTCGTCGTCGTACCGGCTAAGCGGTCGAAGTCGCGGATGTACTGCCGGGTCTCTTCAATGATCCTGGGGCTGTCGTCGTTCCCGGGCCGCTTATGTCCGGCGATCACTGCGCGTGGCTTAAATGTCTCGATTGTGTCGAGGGCGGCAATCCACTCATAGCGCGTTTGCGGATTGGACTCGGCGAGATGCAGGTGGATGCCATTGTATGCGGCATCACCCGCTACAACCAGGCCAATTGACGGAACATGTAGGCAGGTTGTGTTGTCAGTATCGGTATGTCCGAGCGGTACTACAGCGACCAAATCATGCCCCTCGAGGTCAATCACGTTTTCAGTCAGTTCTTCGGCAATCACAAGATGATCGGAAATCTGACCGGGAAAACGCGGACTCCAACGCAACGCAAGGAACTGCGGCGATGCCTGCTGGCGCATAATCTTGACTACATCCGGCGTCGCGACAAAGCGGGTACCCGGAAATCGTTCTAGAACTGTACTAGCGCCGAAGAAATGGTCGCCGTGGCCGTGCGTTAAATAGATCGTTGTCAGGCTGTTCCCGTGCGCGGCGACCCATTCCACCAGGGCGTCCGTCTGCTCGATGGTCATAAAGGCGTCGACAAGGACAGCATCGCGCTTGCCGTAAATGAGGGTCGACGATATCGGCGACCACATCCTCTGTTTCGTGCCCGGAGGAAGATCGCTGGTTACAACGGGTATGCCGGGCGTCACAAACACGTCCCAATTCAGCTTAACTTCTCCAGTTGGGACTCTAGTCATAAGGTTGTCTCCCCCGTTGGCCGAATTGACGGAAAGAGGTTCGCTATCGCCGCTGTCGAACTACACTTGTGCCATACCGCCATCTACAATCAATTTTCGTACCCTTGATGTAGCTGCTGTCGGCGCACGATACCCGTATTGCACCTACCATTAACAGAACAGACACGCGATCATTGCAATCAGCAATTGTATCATTGCCCTCAAGAAAATGACGTTGTGGCCAGCGATCGTCGAGCCATTTATCTGTATCTGTATTATCCGTCCTGGAGTAGAATCAGGAAACAGTATTTAATGCATGTTAAGCCTAGGTGGCATGGCTCTGAATTAAATTTATTGCTTAAATAAAACGACGCTTGACGAGAATGTGAACCAACCTAAAGTGCTATTCTCTGTATCAATCACGGTCTTCATCATTTTATGGGCATTTGCCTATCCATCGATAAAATATCCCAACACCTGTTGGTTGTAGTGCAGAGGGTAGTTGCTTAGCTTGCCCGTAAGCCGTTGAACGAATCGCCAGACACCCCGTAAATTCACCGTGCTCCTGATTCAGCGAAAACTTCCACCCAACAAGTCCGCTATTTTTTTTCGGCCATGACGCCATCATTTAAAAGTGAAAGAAGGAAGAATTCAACTTTTCCTCGTGGGTGTGACTTCCCTCTCCGGCCACACCCACGCCAATATCAGCGCCACCGCAAGTCCGACGGACACTTCGGCAAACCGATGAAAGGCAATTCGCCATGCAGGACCCATTCGCGGCACCAACAGTACAATGGCCAGCGTAATACCCCCGAAGCGATATGCACTTCGATCCGAATGCGCAACGGCGCACAGCAGCCCCAGGATGAACACGCAAGTACCGAATACAAGCACATGCGGCCCGAAGTAACTCCCAACGATCGCACCAACCACTGCTCCAAGCGCCGTTCCGACGAATCGCTGCCAGGAAACGGTGAGCGCCGCACCGAGCGATGACTGCGTGACCACGATGGTTGTAATCGGCGCCCAGTACTCTTCCGGCAGCCGGAATAACCGTGATGTCAGCACCGAAGCCACAGCCGCCACAGCCGTCCGCGCGGAATTCACCACAGCCGGCCACCCCGCCCACTCGACTCTTTCACTCACCATTACCTCTCACCTCCGTGACAACACCAAGAAAGCCAGCAACGCTATTTCAGATAGAATGTCAGTTCCGATACTCGTTAATACAAAATTCGCTGAGGGTCTTTCTATCGACATTTGTGCAACTCCCTCCATCGGTGCTCTCTTCGACTTCTTAGATCTTGCGCTGGTTGCAAATTCGTTTCACTCCTCCTAAAATAAAAAAGCCTGGCATGCCTAAAGTCTTATCTTCAGCAGCTTGTCTTTCTTGGTTTTTTAAGACCCGTTGATTTCCGTCTCCTTCTCGCGAAAGGTTTGGCTTTACTCGTAGATCGTTATATTTAATCATAGGTATTAAGAGTTGTCAATTTTAAGGATTTGTAACTGGACGCTTTAATATTACAGTTAGTTGCCAGAAGTCAATATAAGCTTATAATTCAGGGATTCTTATTTCTTCTTGTCAATAATTCATTTTGACTTGGTGTTTATTGGGTTTTTAGCTGATTTGAGATGCCCTATCTCGAACAAAGGAAAAACCAATTTACAGTGAGCTAAAACAAATTATAGGACTTTAAGCATTTCAAAAATGATAATCGACGCGATTACTATGAGAATAGTACTTTAGTTCAATTGACATTCTCGTGAAGCGAAGTATTTTTAATTCAAAGAACTATAATTTAGATTATGTATAGGACCTTACGCCTACATTCGTTATAACGGTCTACCTCATTGGATCCGTACCTGACTTGTCGCGGTCACATGTGCGCTAAGCTTTGATCTCTACGCAGTTTTTTCCTAATCACCCGATGCAAAGGATAAAAAAAGTACTCTGGAAAAGAAACCTTCAAAGTTATACTACCATTCTATTTTTTTAAAGGAGGATGTTCAGATGAAAGGAAATCAGAAACTGATCGAAACATTGAATTCGCTTCTCGCTGAAGAACTAGCCAATATTAATCAGTACATGGTGCATTCTGAGATGAGTGCGAACTGGGGATACGTAAAACTGCACGAGCATTTTGAGAAGCGGGCCATCACCGAGATGAGGCATGCTGAGAAGCTGATTGGCAGAATTCTCTTTCTCGAAGGCATTCCCGTCGTCAGCAACCTTAATAAGATCAATATCGGCAGTAACACTTCGAAGCAGCTCGCATATGATCACGATGCGGAAGAAGGTGCGATCAAGGCATACAACGCTGGGATTCAATTGGCAGGTGAAGTGAGTGATTATGCGACGCGGGAAGTCCTTGAAAAGATCCTGAACGATGAAGATGGGCATATCGACGGCATCGAAGAGCTCCAAGACCAGATATCGCAAATGACGCTGCCCATGTTCCTGACTACACAGGTGTAGTACGCTCCTGTCGACCTTATGTGAGGGTTAGGCCACGGCTCATAGCGGTCGATAATTCATCCCGAAGCAAGTCATTATCACTACAGGGATTCGTCACTAACTTAGAAAAACAGTGCGAGGTGGTCGGGATCGCCGTCGGTGTTACGTGTTCGTGGTTTGGTGTGCTTCTATTCATAAAGGCGCGGGGCGGGTTCATAGCGGCTACCAAGAACATGCACTGATTTGAGACGCTCGGGACACAGGGACAACAGCAATACTAAGCACTATTTTGGCCGCACTCCTTCCAATGGTGGTTTATCTAATGTACGAACGAGACGTTGGTATTGCAAAGCTTGATGAATTGTGAGGTGCATACTTTCTTCGAATTGATACACATTATAAGTTGCGATACTTATAAACTATGGAATTTTTTATGAGAATTATGTGTAAAAATTAAGCATAAATTCTGAGAGAGTTCTGAGACAGCTTGATTGTCTGCTTCACACTGGAAAGAAGGAAGGGCAGTCGTACGGCGTGCGTTCGACCCATAAAGACAGATCGAGGCGGACCTCTCGCCTGAGCGCGCCTATCCCAAGCTCATCTATTTCAACGGGTCGATAAGGGCGGTCACTTCGCGCAGTGGGAATAGCCAGAACTCTTCGCGGCCGAGCTCCGCACGGCATTTAGATCACTGCGCTAATACACAGCAAATCAACGAACCGAAGGAGACTAACCAATGAATACGATTAAGGCATGGGTTGCGAAGGCGGCGAAACAGCCGATAGTGCTTGAAACCGTTAATCTCGGACCGCTCGGGGCCGAGGACGTTGAAGTCGCTGTCGAACACTGCGGTTTGTGCCACTCCGATCTCTCCGTTCTGAACAATGACTGGGGCATTTCGGAGTACCCCGCGATTCTCGGCCACGAGGTCGTCGGTCGTGTCACGGCCGTAGGTCCGAATGCCAAGGGACTCAAGGTCGGACAGCGCGTCGGCGTCGGCTGGAACTCAGGTAGCTGCATGCATTGTCACCAGTGCATGTCGGGAAGCCATCACCTTTGCCCGCAAGTGCAACCGACCATCGTCGGTCATCGCGGCGGGTTCGCGACCCACATTCGCTCGCACTGGGCTTGGGCCATCCCGCTGCCGGAAAAGCTGAACTTTGCCGAAGCCGGGCCGCTGTTGTGCGGGGGCGTCACCGTCTTCGCGCCGCTGACCATGTACGCCAAGCCGACCGATCGGGTAGGCATCATCGGCATCGGCGGGCTGGGACACATGGCCGTGAAGTTCGCCGCCGCATACGGCAGCGATGTGACAGCGTTTACGTCGAGCGAGAGCAAGTTCGATGAGGCGAAGGGTTTCGGGGCAAACCAAGTCGTCTCGAGCAAAGACTCGGCGGCGATCAGAAAGCTCGGTGGCAGCTTCGACTTCCTGATCAGCACCGTCAATGTGAAGCTCGACTGGGACGCGATGATCGGCACGCTCGCGCCGAAGGGCCGGCTGCATTTTGTCGGTGCCGTGCTGGAACCGATCCCGGTCGCGGCATTCTCGCTCATCCTGCAGCAGCGTAGCGTCTCGGGTTCGCCGACTGCCTCGCCTGTGGCGATCGAGACGATGCTCGACTTTGCTTCACGGCACAATATCGCGCCGCAGACCGAGCACTTCCCGATGAGCAATATCAACGAGGCCGTCGCCCGACTCGAATCAGGCAAGGCCCGTTACCGCATCGTGCTGGATGCGGATTTTTGAACCGGTTGACCTACGAATTTTTTCTAGTGACAAGACGTTTTCGAGGTAAACAGCCATGAGCGGCCCACTGAAGACAGCCATCGTGACCGGAGCTTCGCAAGGAATCGGCGCGGGCATCGTGAAAGAGTTTGTCGGACGGGGTTTCAACGTCGTTGCCAATTCACGGAAGATGACCCAATCCACCGAGGTTACGGCTTCCGACCATGTCGCTCTGGTAGACGGCAACATTGGCGAGCTGGCAACTGCTGCCAGGATCGTCGAGACAGCACTGTCTCGTTTTAAGTCGATCGACGTACTGGTCAATAACGCGGGCATCCTGCTCAATAAGCCGTTCACGGCCTACACGGCCGAGGACTTCAAATCGCTCCTCTCGACTAACGTCGAGGGATTCCTGTACGTCACCCAACTCTCAATTAAACAAATGTTAGCGCAAAAAATCGGCGGGAGCATTGTCACGATTACGGCGGCCCTTGCTCGCAACCCGATCCGGGGCGTCACGGCGGCTGTGCCGATGCTCACCAAAGGCGGTCTTGAAACGATCACCCAGCACCTTGCGATGGAGTACGCGAAAGACGGCATCCGCGTGAACGCCATCGCGCCCGGCGTCGTCTACACGCCGCTTCACCGGGACACTCCGAAGGACGTGATGGAGAGCCGGTCGCCGATGGGTCGGCCTTCGACGGTCAAGGACA
>Ga0335081_10005147_pt1 | contig 20684 bp, 19 predicted proteins | sample Lox_Sample_35_FD_206713 | JGI IMG/M metagenome (GOLD analysis project Ga0335081, IMG submission 206713) | Soil microbial communities from Loxahatchee National Wildlife Refuge, Florida, United States - Lox_Sample_3.5 | ecosystem: Environmental > Terrestrial > Soil > Wetlands | place: USA... | reverse complement strand
GACCTTACCATCATCACGCTTACGAAGCTGGTGACTTTCAACCTTTCGATCAAGACGCTCGGCGGTCCTGTGATGATTGCACAGATGTCAGGCCAAGCTGCGGCAGCAGGCCTGTCGGTGTTTCTTTCCCTCCTTGCCATGATCAGCATTTCACTGGGCATCCTGAACCTGCTGCCGATCCCGATACTCGATGGCGGGTTGATTCTTTTCCTCGTGATCGAGGCCATCCGCAAAAAGCCGGTCAGCAGAAAGGTCATGGAAGTGTCCCAGAGCATAGGCGCGGCTATTCTGATCACGCTGATAGCGGTAGTATCCTATAATGATATCATGAGAATGTTTTTCAGCAAGTAGTTATTGCCCTTCACCCATCGTCTCCCCGGAGTGGAGAAGGAAAGGTTGCGGGGACCGTCAGGATGAATGTGGACAGCCCAATCACACGCAAAAAAACCAGACAAATCACCCTCGGGTCCGTAAAGATCGGCTATGACGCCCCTGTAGCGGTTCAGTCTATGTGCAACACTGACACGCGAGATGCTGAAGCGACGCTTACCCAGTTACGGCAACTTGAACAGGCTGGTTGCGAGCTCGTACGCCTTGCAGTGCCCGATGAAGAAGCCGCTGTTGCACTCGGAAAAATCAGAAGAGGAACCAACCTGCCGCTTATTGCAGACATCCACTTTGATCACCGTCTGGCGCTTGAGGCGGTGAAACGGGGCGTGGATGGCCTCAGGATCAATCCTGGAAATATAGGCGGAAAAGACAAGGTGAGCGAAGTCGTTCGATCGTGTAAAGACCGGGGAATTCCGATCCGCATCGGCGTGAATGCCGGTTCGCTCGAGAAACATCTCATGGAAAAATATCAACATCCCACGCCTGAAGCCATTGTCGAAAGTGCCTTTGGCCACCTCCGTATTCTTGAAGAACTTCATTTTTCCGATATTAAAGTTTCACTCAAAGCGTCGGATGTGATGACGACCGTGGCGGCTTATCGGCTTTTCTCGGGACAATCAGATTACCCGCTCCATATCGGCATATCCGAGGCGGGTACGCTCTTCTCTGGCACGATCAAGTCGAGTGTAGGGCTCGGCATCCTGCTTGCTGAAGGTATCGGTGACACGATGCGCGTTTCCCTTACGGCAGATCCTGTCGAGGAAGTGCGCGTGGCTTATGAAATTCTCAAGGCGTTGAAAATCCGTCAGCGTGGTGTGAACATCATTTCCTGTCCCACCTGTGGAAGAACCGAAATCGACATCATCGGTCTGGCACAGGAAGTGGAAAGACGTCTGGCCTCGATCAAAGAGCCTCTTACCGTTGCAGTCATGGGGTGTGTGGTGAACGGTCCGGGAGAGGCGCGTGAGGCCGATGTGGGCATAGCGGGCGGCAAAGGCATCGGGCTTCTGTTCAGGAACGGTAACATTATCAAAAAGTTAGACGAAAGGGAATTGGCTGATGTATTGGTGAAAGAAGTAGAGGAAATCGTTAGAAACAAACAGGCAGGAGACGGTAAAAACAAAAAGCCCTGAGGTAGTAAACAATGGACGGGGAAAGTCGTCGGGCTGGATTTTCCGATATGCTGCTTACCCTAAACTGTCTACTGATGCATCGGAGGTTTCATGCGCTATTCTCGACTATTCATTCCTACTCTGAAAGAAGCTCCCTCCGAGGCGGAGGCGATTTCTCATAAACTCATGGTGCGGGCGGGCTATGTGCGACAGCTTGCCGCTGGGCTTTATATTTATCTTCCGCTCGGCATCCGGGTCATGGAAAAAATAAACCGGATCATCCGCGAGGAAATGAATGCAATCGGCGGTCAGGAAGTGACCATGCCTGTGTTGAACCCTGCCGAGGTCTGGCAACAGACAGGGCGGTGGGATGTTATCGGCGACGAAATGTTCAGACTAAAGGACCGTGGAGGCCGCGACATGTGTCTGGCCATGACTCATGAGGAGACAATGACCTGGCTGGCCGCCCACGACGTTCGTTCCTACCGAGAGCTCCCCCAGATATGGTATCAACTCCAGACGAAATTGCGCGACGAGGCGCGGCCCAAGAGTGGTGTGCTTCGAACCCGGGAGTTCACCATGAAAGACTCCTACAGTTTCGATAAGGATCAGGAAGGGCTGGACAAATCCTATCAACTCCACTTCGAAGCTTATAAAAAAATTTATTCGCGTTGTTGCATCAGATTTTATGTGGTCCAGAGCGATACCGGCATGATGGGTGGCTCCATGGCGCACGAGTATATGGCGCCTTCGCCGGCTGGAGAGGACGATGTAGCGCTTTGCGATGGCTGCGGGTACGCTGCAAACGTGGAACTGGCGTTGTCAATCCCGAAACCAACAGCAGTTTTCGAAGAAAAATACGAAGAAGTCGCGACTCCCGAAAAACGGACGATTGAAGAAGTGACACGGTTTCTGAAGGTAACTCCGGGTCTCCTGCTCAAGTCTATCCTGGTCATGAGCGACAATGGGCCGGTGCTGGCCCTGGTTCGCGGTGACCAGACACTGCACGAAAAGAAACTTGCAAAACTCATCGGACCGCATCGACCTGCCCAGAAGGACGAGATCAAAAAATATCTTAATGTGCCAGCAGGATTCATCGGTCCCATGGACCAGCGAGTCAGAAAAATCGCTGATCCGGTGCTCAAACAGGGGCTGTATATCGCTGGCGCAAACAAGGAAGGGTTCCATGTAAAGGGCGTGTCCGCAGAAATGCACTTTTCTGACGCCGAGTTTACCGATATCCACGTTGCCGCAGCAGGCGACGCCTGCATACACTGCGGCAAGCCGCTCAGGATCGACCGCGTCATCGAGATCGGCAACATTTTCAAGCTTGGAACGAAATATTCTGAACCGCTTAAAGCCTATTATCTTGATGAGCAGGGGAATGAAAAACCGCTCGTCATGGGCAGTTACGGCATCGGTCCAGCGCGGATTGCAGCGGCAGCCATAGAGCAGGGAAACGATGAAAACGGTATTATTTGGCCCTTGGCCATCGCACCATATCAGCTTCTGATTGTGCCAGTGAACGTAAAGGACGTGAAATCCATGGATGTTGCCGAGGAAATGTACACCGCCCTGGAGGAGAAGGGATTCGAGGTCCTGATGGACGACCGCGACGAACGGGCGGGCGTGAAATTCAAGGATGCCGACCTCATCGGCATTCCTTGGCGTATCATCATCGGAGAAAAAAATCTCAAAGAGGGCCTGGTGGAGATCAAGGAACGCAAAACAGGGCACGTGGAAAAAGTTGGCGTCGAAGCAGCCGTGCAGCAGATTGCGAAAAAGCTGGTTATGGAAGGGTGACTGAAAAAGTAAAGTGTAAAGTTTAACGTAAAAGGTGAATCGCTGATGTCCAGGATAGTTGGAAAATACCAGATTGAACGGGTTAACGCGTTGACATCCCAATGGTTATGCTAGGATGTTGAGACAAAGTTTCACGACTTTAAATATACTGCCCAAGATAAAAGCGATGTGCTTCAGCAACCGCATAAGATGCAAAAGGGCACCAAAAGTACGTAAACCTTGCAATTTCAACCTTGAAGAGTAAAGCAATACAGCGATACGTGGCTTGATATATGGGCTAACAATCAAAAGCTGTCCAAAATGAGTAATTTTACTTTGGAAGGATATGATTGTGTGCATATTTTGTTAGTACTTCGTCGATGCACACATTGGGAAGAGGTTCACCCTGCATTATGTCAAGTCACCGGTAAAATGAAATTCATCTTGAATGGACAGGTAATAGTGGTTGCAACCCGATCAATATAAACAGGGCAAAATGCCGGCCAAAGCACCGGCCAAAAATAGCTTGAATTTCGCTGCTAAAGCTTTTATAATCGGCCTTTATGGAGGGTGCGCGGTGGAAGAAATCGTAAAGCTTCAATTGAACTCGCAACAGATTTCTGAAATTAAAAAACAGATCGGTTTTGAGCTCCATGAGATTTATCTTACGAAGCGATCGTTGAATAAATTGAGAGTCTTCCGGCTGCGCCTCAACGAGGAGCAGCAGCAGATACTGGAAGAGCAGCTCGGGCAGAAGGTGAAGGAACTGACTGTCACACGATCGGTCGCAACGCGAATTCTCTAAAGGTAACAGAGGTAGCTTATATAATCAGGGACGGCAGTTTCCTGGCAAACCGGCTTTTTCCGCTTATTGCCTTTGGGTTGACAGGAGGTAATAGTACACAAAAGATAATCGCACTTATCCTTCCTATCATAAGCATTGTTACCATCGCTTTTATCGGATGAGAGAAGAAAAAAGAAGAACCTCAGCCTGCTGCGCAGCCAGCTGTGATACTGTTTCCTACACCGGCAACGCCTGCACCGACACGGGCCCCCGGAGCCAGCCCCGGCAAAACCCGCGAAAAAATAGCGTATCCGCGCACGATCGATTTAATGATACAGGGCCCCCCATCTGTGGGGGCCTTTATGTTTAAATTCGCCGACTGGAGAAAGTGGAGCGAAACGGCATGTTTGCGTGTATAATGGAGCAAGCGCAATACGGCTGCCTCTTGCAGTCAGGTGCTGGTAAAAGAACTGCTACTCACAAGGTATGTGATGAAGAAACTGACGACTGATTTGCTTTGTGAAATCCTGATCAAGGCCGGAAAGCTTTCGCCTGAACAGGCCAGAGAGATTAAGATAAAACAGGATATACAACGGATGAAACTGCTCAAGGCCAGGGGCGAAACGCTGCACCGGGGCAGGATGCACATCGAAGATGAAATATCTGCCATCGAAGTGGCAGCGTCGCTGAACCTGGAAATGCCCAGCGCTCCAGGACAGATTCTGACCGAGGATAACATTACTGAGGTGGTTGCGGCCCACGCGGGATTGCCTTTCAAAAAGATAGACCCCCTGAAGCTCAATCCCGATATTACAACACAGATATTGTCGCGGGCTTTTGCGCGACGGACTGTCTCCGTGCCGATCGAGCGTGAGGATGATACGCTGACTCTTGCCGTTGCCGATCCCTACAATATTGAAGTCACTGAGAATATCGAGCGGATGGGTTACAAAGTCAAGCGCATTGTTTCCCCCAAGACTGATATACTCAAGATCATTACCGAATTCTACGGGTTCCGCTCATCGGTGATCGCGGCGGAAAAGGAAATGGCCTCCTCGGTTGACCTCGGGAATCTCGAACAATTCGTTAAGATGAAGTCGGTTTCCGAGATAGAGGCCACGGACAAGCACGTCGTGAACGCCGTGGAATTCCTGTTCCGCTACGCCTTTGACCAGCGGGCGAGTGACATCCACATCGAGCCCAAGCGCGATGCCGGGGAGGTCCGTCTTCGGATCGACGGTTTGCTTACCACCAGCAACAAAATACCTAAGGTGGTTCACCCCGCTTTTGTCTCACGCATTAAGATGCTTTCCCGGATGGACATTGCCGAGAAGAGACGACCTCAGGATGGAAGGATCAAGACCGAGTACAAGTCGCGCGAGGTGGAACTCCGCGTATCAACCATGCCGACTGCCTTTGGGGAGAAGGTTGTGATCAGGATCTTTGATCCTGATATCCTGCTCCAAGACTTGGAGGAGATTGGCTTCGAACCCAGGGAATATGAGCTGTTCCGATCATTCATTGGAAAGCCCCACGGCATTATCCTGGTGACCGGCCCGACGGGAAGCGGAAAGACCACGACGCTGTATTCGGCTCTGAAAACCGTCGCCACGCCCGAAGTGAACGTGGTAACCATTGAGGACCCTATAGAAATGGTGAACGACAGATTCAACCAGGTGAGCGTCCAACCGCAGATCGGCATTACCTTCGGCAGCACGCTCAGGACGATCCTCCGGCAGGATCCCGACATTATCATGGTCGGCGAGATACGCGACCTTGAAACAGCAGAGAATGCTGTCCAGGCGGCTCTAACTGGGCACCTTGTATTTTCCACACTTCACACGAATGATGCTCCGAGCGCGATTACGCGGCTGCTTGACTTGGGCGTTCCGCCGTACCTCATCTCCTCAACCATTATCGGTGTCATGGCGCAGCGGCTGGTAAGAAAAATCTGCAAGCACTGCGTTAAAACCTACGAACTTCTTCCCGAAGAAGCGCAGGCAGTTGGCCTCGCGTCGAACAAGGATCAAAAGGCGGTTGTGAAATACGGCGAGGGTTGTCCCCAGTGCCGAGGTACGGGATATGCGGGGCGCTCCGGTATCTTTGAGGTCATGGAAATTAATGACAGCATCAGGTCCGTTATCCGGGAGAAATCGGATGCCGATTTCATCAGGAAAACGGCGGTCTCTGACGGAATGGTTGTCCTGCATGATGCGGCAGTACGCAAGATGCTGAAGGGCGAAACCACCTTCGATGAGGTTGTCAGGGTGACGGGGGAGCAAACGTAACAAGATAACGGTGATAGGACTCGGTTCATGGATCAAGGGAAGATGAAGTCGCTCCCTGACCGCAGCCTCGCGTCCCTGTCCCGTTTGTTTACTATGGATATATTTATCACTTTCATAACTGGTGATGTGGTCCTGTTGGCAGCGATCGGCCTCAGCATCCTTCTGGCGGCTTTCTGTGCTGGCGCAGAAACTGCCATTGTCTTCTCGAACAAGGCGCACCTCCACCAGCTGTCCGAGGCTGGAAATACCCGTGCGCAAATCGTTCTCGCACTCACCCAGGACCGCGACCACCTTCACGTCTCTCTGATGCTGTTTGAAAATTTTCTGATCATTCTATCAGTCATTCTTGGCACGATAATGGCACTCCGTGTTTTTGAACAGACTGCACTGGCCGCGTTCGTCTCGGCGATGGTGATGAGCGCGTTCGTTGCTTTTTTCGCCAAAATGATTCCCAAGGGGATCGCCTGCAGAAATCCCGACACCTTTTCCCTAGCCGTCGCTCCGGCGCTTCGAGTCATAAACAGGTTTTTCTCGCCACTGGACCGCATATTTTCTAGTGCAGCGGATTTCATGGTCGGGCCGGGGCCGCAGGGACTGTCCTGTGCGGCGGTGGTTACCGAAGAGGACATCAAGGCAATGATCAATCTTGGGGAGGAGCGGGGTTCTCTCAAGGAGGAAGAAAAGGAGCTGCTGCATAAGGTCTTCGAGTTCGGTGATACGCTTGCTTCGCAGGCCATGCGGCCCAGAACCGAAATTGTAAGCGTTCCGTCTAATGTGATCCTCCAAGAGGTGTTCACCCTTGTATCTGAATTCGGTTATTCACGCTACCCTGTCATCGAAGACAAAATTGATACGGTTATCGGAATCCTGTATATCAAGGATATTCTTGTCGCTATGTCCGCGGGAGACGTGAAGCGCGAGGAGGGGATTCAACAATTTATCAGACCGGCATACTTCATCCCCGAGAACAAGAGGGTGAGCGAATTGTTGTCGGAAATGCAGCGCGATCGGTTTCAGCTTGCCATCGTTATCGACGAGTACGGAGGAACGTCCGGGCTCGTAACTCTAGAAGATTTGATAGAAGAGATCGTGGGCAGTATCCATGACGAGTTGGAAGCCGAGCAGAAAGACGTCGAGGTAGTCGACGAGAAGAACTTTGTGGTTTCAGGTCAGTCAGACCTCGATGAAGTGAACGAATTGCTCGGCACAAACCTTCAGTCCTCGGACTTTAACACCCTCGGCGGCTTCGTGTTCGGACTTTTTGGCAGGATGCCCAAGGTAGGCGAGCAGTTGAAATACAGGAACCTCAAGCTCGAAGTTCTTGAGCTTGAGGGGAGAAAAATTACGAAGGTAAAGGTCACAAAATTATAAAAGAACGCGGTTCCATCTATTTAAACGTCTAAATCATTTAAACCACTGTACAGCGGGGGGTAGCGGGGTGAGGAAGAAAGTAACAGTCGTTGGCGCGGGCAATGTCGGAGCAACATTGGTGCAGAGAATTGCCGAAGCCCGGATTGCGGATGTTGTGATGGTGGATGTGGTTGAGGGCATTCCACAGGGGAAGGCACTCGACCTGCTTGAAGCCGGTCCGGTGATGGGTTACGACACGAAAATTATCGGGACGAACAGCTATGAAGAAACCGCGGGATCCGATATTATTGTGATTACGGCCGGCTTGGCGCGCAAGCCAGGTATGAGCCGTGATGACCTGCTCGCAGCGAACGGCACCATCGTAAAGAAAGTTGCCGAGGAGACCGGCAAGCGTTCACCCCGGGCGGTCATGATAGTAGTCACCAATCCTATGGATGTCATGGCTCATGTCGCCATGAAGGCCAGCGGTTTCCCGCGCGAACGGGTGATCGGCATGGGCGGCGTACTGGACTCGGCGCGTTTTCGCACTTTTATCGCCTTGGAGCTAGCAGTTTCGGTTGAGAACACTCATGCCTTTGTGCTCGGGGGACATGGTGACACCATGGTGCCGCTGCCGAGGTACTCAACGGTGGCGGGGATACCGATCACGGAATTAATGAAAAAAGAAACAATCGACAAGCTGGTCGAACGCACCCGGAATGGAGGAGCCGAAATCGTTGCGCTGCTCAAGACAGGGAGCGCCTACTATGCTCCCTCGGCGGCAACTCTCGATATGGTAGACGCCGTACTACTGGATAAGAAGAAGATACTTCCCTGTTCCGCCTGTCTTGCTGGGGAATACGGCGTCATGGACACATTCGCCGGTGTGCCGGTGAAGCTTGGAGCGGGTGGAGTTGAGCAGGTTATCGAGATCAAACTGAGCGCCGAAGAGAACGCAGCGTTTATGAAGTCGGTAGAGGCGGTGAGAGCGGGATGCGCGAAATTCACGTAGACGAAATCAGGGACAATGTGGCGCAGATCTGCGTCGACGCAGCATACAACGTGAGCGACGATGTGATGACGGCTTTTGACCGGGCACTGGAGACCGAAACGGGGCCCACAGCTAAGGAAATCATAGGACTCCTGAAGGAGAACGCCCGTATAGCCCGAGAGGAGCATATTCCCGTGTGCCAGGACACGGGGATCGCCATCTTCTTCGTTGAGATCGGCCAGGACCTGCGGATCAAAAACGGTTTTCTCGCAGACGCCATTAATGAAGGCGTCCGTAAAGGATACAAGGAAGGTTTTCTCCGGAAATCCGTAGTAGACCCAATCTCCCGAAAGAACACTGGCGACAATACTCCGGCTATTATTTACACTGATCTCGTGCCGGGCGACAAACTCAGGATCTCGTTCATGCCCAAGGGGGCGGGGAGTGAAAATATGAGCGTGATCCGGATGCTACGGCCCACCGATGGCATTGAGGGCATCAGGAGCTTTGTGCTTGAGTGCGTGCAGAAGGCTGGCGCCAACCCCTGCCCTCCGGTTGTTATCGGCGTGGGTATCGGCGGCGACTTCGAGAAGGCGGCGCTCCTCGCGAAGAAAGCGCTTCTCAGGCCCGTGGGCAGTCCGAACGCCAAACTGGATCTGGCATCGCTTGAGGAAATGCTGCTGAAGACGGTGAATAAGACCGGGATCGGGCCTGAGGGACTGGGAGGCAATGTAACAGCCATGGCGGTGCATGTTGAAAGTTTCCCGTGCCACATCGCGAGTCTTCCAGTGGCGGTGAATATTAATTGTCATGCTGCACGGCACAAGACGATTATCCTTTAGATTTGAGAGCAACAAGCGGAGAACATGAGCCTGCATCGTGAATGTTGTTGAATCCTGTTCCTCATGCTCGCAGGGCCATGCCCGGAGAGGTCTATCATGTCCGATGCCATTTTATTGCGTCCTCCCCTAACGAACGATGTCATCGAAAAGCTCAGGGCTGGTGACCATGTGGTCATTACTGGCGTCATTTACACCGGCAGGGACATGGCACACAAGTACATGCTTGAAGGACGCGAAAAGGGCGAGAAGCCGCCTTTCGACCTCGGGGGCCAAATTTTATACTACACAGGGCCGACGCCGGCGCCGCCGGGGAGGGTCATCGGATCCGCTGGACCGACCACGAGTTATCGCATGGACAAGTACACGCCAGCGCTGCTTGAACTTGGGCTGAAGGGAATGATCGGCAAAGGGCCTCGCGGACAGGAAGTAAAAGACGCGATCAAACAATATAAAGCCGTCTACCTTGCGGCCATAGGCGGTGCTGGGGCGCTTATTTCCAAGACTATCAAAAAAGCTGAGGTGATCGCCTATCCTGAACTCGGGACCGAGGCGGTGATGCGGCTCGAAGTGGAAAACTTCCCCGCGATCGTCGTGAATGACGTGCATGGCGAAGACCTGTATCGGATAGGTGTAGAACGGTACAAAGAGATCGGAGAAACTGAAGATGGGAATTGCTGATAGCAGGGAACCACGAATGGAGAGCGTCGTGTTCAGGAAGCAGATTCATCATCCATCAACCCGCAACGCAATGAGAAAATGATTTAAGGAGAGAAGGGTGACGATTAAGTCAAGGATAAGAACAATACCCGATTATCCCAAAAAGGGGATTATGTTCCGCGATATCACCACGCTCATCAAGGATCCAGTCGGGTTCCGGCTCGTCATTGATACGCTTACGCAACGGTATATTCATGCGGATTTCAATTTCGACACCATCGTCGGCATCGAGTCGCGGGGTTTCATCATCGGCTCGGCACTGGCATATACGCTTGGCAGGGGATTTGTCCCGATCCGCAAGAAGGGCAAACTCCCGGCCGAAGTTGAGTCTCAGGAGTACGCCCTTGAGTACGGCATTGACCGCATCGAGATCCACAAGGATGCGCTGAAGAAAAATGAGCGCGTGCTTCTCATCGATGACCTCCTAGCAACTGGCGGCACGGCACTAGCCGCCGCCGCCCTTGTCGAAAAACTCGGCGCTATTGTGGTGGAGATGGCTTTTATCGTCGATCTGCCCGATGTGGGAGGAAAGAAAAAACTGATGGAAAGGGGGTATAACGTATTCGCATTGACGGAGTTTGAAGGTGATTGATCCTGATATTGACAGGCTAGTGATGTATAAACGGATAGCGCTGCCGGGATTTAAATCAGCAGTGTCTTTTTTTTCACCACGACTGTGAAAATCTCTGGTAATCCGGACGCAGAACAACGTTGTGGACTTTCAGGTCAGCCAGTTGGAGCATCCGTGGCAGGACGCTCACTTTTTCCGATAAAAGGGCAAATCTACGATCTTTGCAGCAATTTCGCGGTCACGGAGTTCTATCTCTATTTCCTGCCCGGGCTGCGCATAACGGCTGAAGACATAGCCCAAACCGATGCCCTTGCGCAGGTCGGGTGACTGCCCCCCGCTCGTTACCGCGCCTATTTCCCTGTTTTCAGAGTAGATGCTCCCACCGTTTTTCGGGACTCCTTTATCCAGCAGGACAAAGCCCGCCAGCATCTGTTTCGGACCGTCGGTTTTGATTCGCTGTAGAGCTTCTTTCCCGATGAATTCCTTCCTGAAATCGATGAATCGAGACAACCCGGCTTCGACAGGTGTCCGTGTCTCATCAATATCATAACCATACATGAGATAACCCATTTCAAGGCGCAGGACGTCCCTGCATGCGAAACCGCAGGGAAGTATGCCGTCATCGGCGCCGACGGTCAACAAGGTCTCCCAGAGAGCTACTGCCTGGTCCGCAGGAACAATGATCTCGTATCCGTGCTCCCCCGTATAGCCGCTCCGCAGCACGAGTAACGACGTGTCGACGTACACCATGTCCCGAACCGACCGGAGCTTTAATTTCTTAAAGTGCAGGCCGGGAAGTTTCTCCATGATGCGGAGTGATTTCGGGCCCTGGAGAGAAATCTGCGCTGTGGCCTGCGACCTGTCCTCGATCTGCACATCTCCGGTAGCATGCTTCTTAAGCCAGTTCAATATTTTTTCGGTATTGGATGCATTAGTGGACAGGAGGTATCGGTCGCCCGGAGTCTTTGCTGCGGCGGCGAGGTGGTGGATGAAAATATCGTCAAGAATTCCCCCCGCATCATTGCAGATAAGGCCATAGTGGGCCGAACCCTCGCGAATTTTCGACAGGTTTGAGGTTATGATATTTTGGAGCAGGACGGGTGCTTCCGGGCCGTTGACCTCGATTCTCCCCAAATAGCTTATGTCGAAGAGTCCTGCAGCGTAACGGACGGAATGATACTCGTCTTGGACGTCGGAGAACTGTAGAGGTATCTGCCACCCCTGATACTCCGTCATCTTCGTATTCAGCAGTTCATGTTTCCGATGAAGAACAGTCTGCTTCATTCAGCCCTCCGCCGGGGATAGATTGCCGTACAGGATTTTTCTGGATCAAAGTCTAGAGTTTAGGTTTTTTCTCAGTTACCCAACAGAAGATAATCGACTCATCATGCTGTGTAGATGGTTGGGTAGATAGTATTATTTCAATCTGAATCTTTCAGGGTCGGACTTGTTGTCGGCAAGTTTGTGGATGTCCTTAGGATAGAACGCCCCCTTTTCGGTAATGATGGCCGTGATGTAACGGGCCGGCGTAACATCAAAGGCCGGGTTTGCCACGTTCACGCCGCTCGGAGCGATCTGGACCTTGCCGAACACATGGGTGACCTCGCGGGGATCGCGTTCCTCGATGGGGATAGAAGAGCCTGTTTCAATCTTGAAGTCAATGGTGGAGAGCGGGGCGGCAACGTAGAAAGGGATTCCGTGCTCTTTGCAGAGGACCGCGAGGCTGTACGTGCCGATCTTATTCGCCGCATCGCCGTTTCTCGCGATGCGGTCGGCTCCCACGATGGCTACGTCGATCATATCGTGATACATGAAATAACCCGCCATGTTGTCGGTGATCAGTGTGCAGGGGATGTTTTCCTGCATCAGCTCCCACGCCGTCAGGCGCGCACCTTGGAGCACGGGACGCGTTTCGTCGACGTAGACATGTATCCTTTTCCCTTCCTCGACCGCGGCGCGCATGACGCCTTCGGCCGTACCGTAGCCGGCGGTAGCGATCGATCCTGCGTTGCAGTGCGTTACTATATTGTCTTCGTCGGAAAGGAAAACCGATCCGTAGCTGCCGATCATTTTGTTGGTGGCAATGTCTTCGTCCAGCATGCGCTGGGATTCTTCTACGAGGAGGGCACGGAGGTCTTCGATGTTTTTATCCCGATTCGCTTGTACAAATTGTTTGATTCGCTCGATAGCCCAAAAAAGATTCACCGCTGTGGGCCGGGTCGATGCCATGACAGCACAGATCTCTTCGAATTTCGGCCAGAATTCCTCGAAGGTGGATGCGGGAATCTGTCGGGCACCGAGGGCCAGGCCCATGGCGGCCGATACCCCGATAGCCGGGGCGCCGCGCACCCAAAGTTCTTTGATACCCCGCGCAACGGTCTGGTAGTCTTTGCAGTCGTTGTAAACCGTTTCCAAGGGCAGTCTAGTCTGGTCCAGCATGCGAACGATGCCGTCTTTCCATTCGACGGTAGGGATCATTGACACTCTCCTTCGGGGGGCAATGGGCAGATTGCGACGATTCCTTTTTAAATATAATGGAATAAGGGGGGATTGTCAAAAAGAATCTGATGATCGAAGACTGTTTTTGCCGGGGAAAACAGTCAGGCATTTTCCTGTCATTTTTAGAGATCCAGCCTGCCGTTTGATGTTGCGGCCCGCTGCCGCGGAGTTTACAATTTTTGGAGTGCAATAGTCCCGCTGCGTCCGTCAACAGTGCCCGGAATGAGATCGCAAATAGGAAGCTCCGATGGGTTTTTCAGGAGCCCTTTCGCCCGATCATCAAGCCTCACGATCCGGATCCCGCACGTCCTAATCCGGCTGAGAAGGGAACGGAAAAAGGCGAGGTTCTTCATCCCCTCTATTTCAGCATGTATGGTAAGAACATTCAAGGCATCTAGCCTCAGAAGTGACAGATAATGATCTGCAAGACGTTCCTCGGGATATTCCGGTCGTCCAAGTAGCTCATCAAGCGTCGGGAGGGTCGTGGGGATCTGCATTGTCCGGTATACCACGCCGTGTACCCGGGGGAAAAAGGGATGGCGACCGCGGGCATCTCCTGCGTAAAGGAGCTCTGCGTCGTCATAGGCGGCGAGGCTGTAAGCGTTTACCTGCCATCCCGCCGCTGTCGCGGTCCTTGCCCGTTGGCCGAAAATTCGCTCGAATTCCTGCCGCGCCTTGCAGAACTCCTCGAAGACTTCATTACGATTCATTTTCGCGAGGCCGTCCTGCCAGCGGATGTGATCGTAGCAATGAATGCCGACTTCATGTCCCTTGTCCCGCGCAAACTTCATGACTCCTTCGTTTCTCCGACCCACATGTGGTCCGGGCAGAAAGACGCCGTTCAGGAGTGTGCGGATGCCGTAGGTTGATATGACGCTCGTGCGGCTCACTTTGCTCAGGAATCCGGGGCGGAAAATGCGCTTTATGGCACGGCCTGTATTATCGGGACCGAGGGAAAAGAGAAAAGTGGCCTTGATGCCGAATTCATCGAACAGGTCAAGGAGATTCGGCACGCCGATGCGCGTGCCTCGGTCGGTGTCTACGTCGATTTTGATGGCGAGTTCGGTCATAATATTTCTGATGATTCAGAACGGAGAATCATGATGCAAATGCCCTCATAACTGCTCAAGCTAAGAATACAAAATACGAGGGAAGTGGCAAAAACAAAATCACCGATGCGATTTCAGGCTAGCGGGAATGCTGGCTAAGGACAGATAACCGGGTAGTTGCAAGCTTTCTTTCCGCTACACATCCAACTCCTTCGATGGTCTGCCGAGGTGATAGTCCAGGGTCTTTCTAAGTCCGGTTTTCAGATCGGTTGTCGGTTTCCATCCGAGGTATTTTTCTGCATTTATGATCGATGGGACGCGGGTAAGGATGTCCTGGTATCCCTCGCCGTAATATTCCTTTGATGGTACGGAAACAAGCTTCACGTTATCGGCAAGCTTGGCGTATGTGGGATAAGTCTTTATGAGCGCGATCAGTGTTTCCGCGAGCTCCCTGATCGACACGTCGTTCGCAGGGTTGCCGATATTGAAAATGCGGCCGTCTGCGGCACTGTCCCTATTCTCGATGATGCGGATGAGGGCATCGATCCCGTCATCGATATATGTAAAGCTCCGGCGCTGCGCGCCGCCGTCAACGAGCTGTATATCCTTACCCCCTAAAATATTTCCGATAAACTGGGTGAGCACGCGGGAGCTGCCTTCTTTTGGTTCGAGGATATTGTCCAGCTTGGGACCGATCCAGTTGAAAGGTCGGAAGAGCGTGTAATGAAGGCCTTCCTTCATCCCGTAGGCATGGATCACGCGGTCCATGAGCTGCTTGGAACAGGAGTAGATCCATCTCGGTTTGCTGATCGGACCGAGAACGAAATTCGACATCTCTTCATCGAACTCCGGGTCCATGCACATCCCGTAAACTTCTGAAGTAGAAGGGAAGAGCACCCGCTTTTTATGCCTTACGCACTTGCGCACGATGTCGAGATTCGCCTCGAAGTCCAGCTCAAACACCCGCAGGGGGTCCTTTACATAGGTTGCCGGTGTGGCAATGGCCACGAGTGGGATGACGATATCGCATTTCCGGACGTGATACTCGATCCATTCCTTGTTAATGGTGATGTCGCCCTCAACGAAGTGGAAGCGTTCATGCCCGAGGCACTGGTTAAGCTTGTCAGCGGCCATATCCATACCATAGACTTCCCAGTCCTTGTTTTTCAGAATATATTCCGTCAGGCTGTTTCCAATGAATCCATTGACTCCGAAGATTAAAATTTTTAGACTCATGAAATACTCCTTTCCTTTATCATCCTCGGATGAATCTATCGGGGACAAGGTTTATTTATCAACATGTGCCGTAACCCCCCGTCTCTTCAAGGCGGGGATATAAGGCGCTGGTTGCAAAGCAACAAATCCACACCGTTTTTGTGAAATAAGTAGACAAACGTCCACCTGTATGATGTCATTAATAATGATTGGATCGGCTAAAGATTCTGAGTTATGTCTGCAAGCACTGTGGCGTCGAAATGAATGCCGATGTGAACGGCGCAGTCAACATCTTGAAAAGGTATCTCCCGGAGCAAATAAGTGTCTCCTGGAGTAGTGGCTGTTTGGCACAGCCTGCAGTTAACCGGTTTGCCTAGGGAAAAATCAGGCCAGCGACATCAGCCCATAAGCCGGGGACGTGGCAAACAACTCTGCCGCATCTGCGAACAGAATCAGCAGTGGCCCTCAGTAGTTGCAGGGTCTGATGCGGGAATCCCCGGCTTTTGCGCGGGGGAGGATGTCAAATAAATCAGCATGGATGCCGGTTCCGGTAAGAACCTACCGGGAATAATGAAGAGATATTACACACCCAGTACTTGGCCCACTGTCAATTCGCGCATTTCATCGTCTTCCCATTCCCAATTAATGATATCCAGAACGCCGCTTCCCGTAGACACACGAAGCGGTTCCAAAGATAGTATCTCACCTGGAGCGCCCTTCCCTCCAGGCTGAGGAGCGGCCCACCAGATAAACATGCGTTTACCCCCGACATCGGTGAATGCACCCGGATAGGGCTGGGTTACTGCGCGGATGAGATTATATATCTTCTCCGCACTTTGTGTCCAGTCGATGCGCCCATCTTCAGGTGTGCGTCCGCCGAAGTAGGTCGCTTGCGATTCATCCTGTTTGAGTCGAGGCGCAGTCCCCGATGTCAGGGAATCCAACTGTCTCTCGAGCACAAGACGGGCGGCCTTGACGCATTTGGCGAACACTTCACGCGCCGTCTCATCATGGCCGATAGGCACTACTTCCTGGTCTACAATGTCACCAGCGTCGGCGCGTTTCACCATATGATGGAGCGTTACGCCCGTTTCCTTCTCGCCGTGCAGGATTGCCCAGTTGATCGGCACACGGCCGCGGTACTTTGGGAGGAGCGAACCGTGCATATTGAACGCGCCGAGGCGCGGGATGCTCAGGATATCCTCATTGATCATGTTGCGGTAGTAGAAGGAAAAAATCAGGTCCGGCCCCCAGGAACGGATCCGCGCAATCCAATCAGGAGTGTTTACCGACTCCGGGGTATGGACCGGTATGTCGTATTTCTTTGCCAAGCCCTCAACGGAACGGAACCAAATCTCTTCGTTTGGGTCGTTCTTGTGTGTTATGACCGCGAGGATGTATTCGTCATTCTGGATCAGGGCGTCCAGGCATTCATAGCCGACGTCGTGGTACGCAAAAACAAGGATGGCTGGTTTAGTCATTGATTTTTTCGTAGACTTCACGGATCACAAACCGCGGTCTGCGCCTCACTTCCCTATAGATTCTGCCAATGTATTCGCCGATGATGCCAAGACCCATGATGCCGATGCCTACGAGGAAGTAGAGTATCGCAAAGAGGGTGAATACCCCCTCGGCTTCGGGGCCTATAATCAGGCGGCGGATGAACAGGTAAATTACAAAGAGGGTGCTAAGCATCGATACGAGGATACCAAAAACAGTGAACACCTGGAGCGGCACTATGGAGAATCCGGTCATGAGGTCGAAGTTCAACCGGATCAGGTCATAGAGACGGTATTTGGATTCACCTGCCACGCGTGCCGCATGTTCAACTTCCACTTCTGTGGGGCTGGCCGCATAACTGTAGGCGAGTGCGGGGATGAACGTCGAGGTTTCCTCGCTTGCCACAATGCTTCCGACGATGTTTTTCCGGTACGCGCGGAGCATGCAGCCCTGGTCCCGCATTTGGATGTTGGTGATCTTCGCACGGATCCCGTTAATGACCTTTGACGCATACTTCCGGAAGAAGGTGTCTTGGCGGTTCTTCCGGTATCCCCCCACGACGTCATGACCCTCCTCGATTGCGGCGAGGAGTTTCGGGATCTCCTCGGGGGGGTTCTGAAGATCGGCGTCCAGGGTCACGATAACCTCACCCCGCACTCGTTCGAAAGCGGCCATGATGGCCATGTGCTGCCCAAAATTTCCGTTGAAGTCTATGACCCTGATCTGATCCGGCCGTTGCTCAAAGAAATTTCTGAGCATGTCCCGGGAACGGTCTCGGCTCCCGTCGTTGGTGAACAGGATTTCGTAGGGTTTTCCTGTCTTGTCCATCACCGCGGTCAGGCGCGTGAAGAGGGCCTCGAGGTTGTCCTGCTCGTTGTAAACCGGGATAACGATACTAACGTAGGGTTTCATGGGTCTTACTTCCTCCCGAACAGATCGGCCATAGCATCGACCACGCGGTCCTGGTCCTCATTGGTCATGGCCGGGAAAAGCGGCAGGCTTACGATGCGGTCCGAGATGGTCTCGGCATTCGGAAAATCTCCCCGCTTAAAGCCAAAGTGTTCCCGGTAGTATGGGTAGAGATGCACGGCACGGTAATGCAGACCTGTCCCGATGTTGCGCTCCTTCATCCCTTGCATGAACGCATCGCGATCTATCTTCGCCACCTCGGGATTGATGAGCGGCGTATACAGGTGCCAGGCGTGGAGATGGGAATAGGTTGGCTCCGCGGTCAGAGTCCATTGGGGCCAGTCCTTCAGCAGACTGTGGTACCGGAGCGCAAGCTCGGTCCGGCGCCTGATGAAGCCGTCGAGCTGCTTCAGCTGGTGCAGACCCAGAGCGGCCTGAATATCCATCATATTATATTTATATCCAGGCGTGATGATTTCGTAATGTTGGTTGCCCGTTTTACCGAATCGGTTCCAGGCTTCGCGGTCCATACCATGAAAGCGGAGCAGGGCAACATCGGATGCGAGTTTTTCATCCCGCGTAGCCACGCATCCGCCTTCGCCCGTTGTTATGTTCTTGTTCGGGTGAAAACTGAAAACTTGGATATCACCGAAGCTGCCAATGCGCTTGCCTTTATACTCCGCGCCGATGGCATGAGCGGCATCCTCAATGACGCGAAGGTTGTGCTTCTTCGCAATTGCATAGAGAGGGTCGAGGTCCACGGGAAGGCCAGCAAAGTGCACAGGCATGATGGCGCGTGTGCGTTTTGTGACAGCTCTCTCGATCTTTGTTACATCCATATTATAAGTACTGGGCTCGACATCGACGAGGACCGGTTTCCCACCTGCGAGTACGATCGTGTTCAGCGTAGCCGCGAAGGTCATGGGCGTGGTGATTACTTCATCACCTGCTTTGAGATCAAGGGTAACAAGCACCAGGTGGAGGCAGGCGGTTGCCGAAGTGAGGGCTAGAGCGTATGGCGCACCAACATAGGCTTTCAGGTCTTCCTCGAACTGCTTAACCCGGGGGCCAGTGGTGATCCAGCCTGATTTAAGGCATGCCACGACTTCGTCGATGGCGGCCTGGCTGATGGATGGCCGGGAAAAAGGAAGGAATGCTTCTTTTGCTTTGTTCGACATTATTTGCCTCGTTTTAAAAGGTGTATTCTCAGAAACCATTCATAGCGTAACGGTTCAGGTTGCTGGCCCTTGCCGCAAAAAAAAGTTGTGAATTCGGATTTACTGGTTGATTTTGCAATTATCTTGAACCGTACATTCATTTCACAAAACGGATTTAGTGATTGTTTAGTCTACAGCTCTCCGTGTTCGATTATCTCGATTATATTTGATGGCTTGGTAAAAAACCATCACATTGTCTATCTATCGTTTTCATCTTAAAAGTCTACTCTGCAGGATGTCCTGGAGGTCTCTTCTGCCATCCGATATGCAATGGATAAAGACAGACTCTCCAATCACTTCATAAATGATACGGTAGGGCTTAAAAAATATTTCCCTGTATTCGAGAATGCCAAGCCGCTCTAATTCAGGTGGGTAATGCCCTCTTAAGGGCAACGTTTGCAGGCTGCGTGTGGTTTGTTCGATATTAAGAAAAAGTTGTTCGGCTTTCTCTTCGGAATCATTGCGTTTAACATAGGCATAAAGACCATCTATGTCCATTTCTGCGTTTTCGAGGATATAAACCGAAAATAGCTTTGTCATTTACCTGCTGCCCATTTTTTCCGCAGATCCTTAAAAGCCTTCATAACAGGTTTGTATCTCCCTGCCTCAAAGCTTTTTTTGCTCTGGGCAAGAATTTTTAATAAAGCGAGGCTCTCTTGCAGCTCTTCATACTCATTGATACCCTGAATAACCGCCTTTGCTTCTCCATTGAGAGTAATAATAACAGGACTTCGGCTTTTTCCAACGTTCCGTATAATTTCAGAAGCATGCGTTTTAAAGTAGCTTATAGGCTTCACGGCTTCGCTTAATTTCATAATTTCCCTCCCTGAATGACCTGGTCTTAATATAGTATAAATTAAGGTCAATTGAATTGCAAGGTATGATTTTTAGAGTATCCGGATTTAGCAACAGAATGTGCAGAGCTAAAATCTGAAAATCAACCGGCAACTCAAATATTTACGGTATCAAGGTTTTTAGGTTATCAACCGCTAAATCCGAATACCAAAAAGTTTCAAGGAAGATGAGGTTTACGTGACAACTTTACAACTCAGCCTTCTCTGGAAATTCTGCGGTGAGATAAGTTTCATCTCAGCTCTTTGTCACAAAATATACGCCCACACAGATGATCAGAATTCCCGTGATTCGCGTGACTGAAAGATTTTCCTGGAACAGGTAGTAGCCTGCAACGGCGTTCACAATGTACCCTACAGAGAGCAGGGGATAGGCAAAGCTCACTTCGACGCGGGATAGGACAAGGAGCCAGACTGCAACGCTTACGACATAGCAAAGCAGACCGCCAATAATGAAAACATTTCCCGCCACCTGGATCGCAATTGGGAGGACATTGGCCCAGACGAATTCGAAATGGCCGATCCGGCGCATTCCCTCCTTAAGAAATAGCTGGGCAGCGGCATTCAGCATAACGCCGAGCAGAATAAGGGGGAGATAGCTCATCATTTGACCTCTC
>Ga0335081_10005146_pt1 | contig 20685 bp, 18 predicted proteins | sample Lox_Sample_35_FD_206713 | JGI IMG/M metagenome (GOLD analysis project Ga0335081, IMG submission 206713) | Soil microbial communities from Loxahatchee National Wildlife Refuge, Florida, United States - Lox_Sample_3.5 | ecosystem: Environmental > Terrestrial > Soil > Wetlands | place: USA... | reverse complement strand
CGATACGCTCATCCGCAACGAATGGACCCTGCGCCGCCTCTTCCGTGCCGAAGCGCACCTTTGGGAGTACCACGCCATCCGCGCCAGCCGCTCCGAAGGCGTACCCCTCGGCGAAGCGCTCATGGCCGCCAACGAAGTCTTCCGCCGCCTGCAGCGACGCGTCACCCTGGCCGAGCGCTCTTATAAGGATGCCTTCGCCGAACTGGAGCGTCTCGAGCGCGCCCGCGCTTCCGCCGCCGCCGCCGCCCCGCCCGCTCCCGAGCCGGCCCAGCCCCTCACCGGCGATCCCCCCGAATTGGCTTCGTTCCTCCATCCTTCCGCGGAAGCCCATACCAGTAGTGCCGGCCATCGCTTTTTGTCGTCTACCCACGGGCCGCCCCACCCGCTTGGTGTAAGCTAACTCTGGAAGTGAGGACTGGCATGGATACCGATGGCGCGAAGCCCTCTCGCCGGGGCTGGTTGAAGAAGGGGATTGCGGCTGCAGCCGGCGGTGCGACCATCGCTGCGCAAAGCGGCGCCCTGTTCGCCCAAGCACGCAACGCTGCGCCGGGCCGCAAGTTCCGCGCGTGGATCTCGCGGGGCGCCGGACCCCGCCGAACGACTCTGCAGGACGTCACGCTGCGCCCCATCAGCGGCCGTCAGGTCGTAGTGCGTACCGAAGCAACCAACCTCTGCTATTCGAACACCACCGACGTGCTGGGCTTGCCTCCCATGAACTTCAACCCTCCGCGCGGCGCCAACCCGCCGGCCGCGCCCCCGCCGGTGCCGCCTGCGTTTCTGGCGCTGCAAAACATGGCGCTCATCCAGGGCCACGGCGGTGTGGGAATCGTCGAAGCCGTCGGCCCCGAAGTGCGCCGTGTGCAGGTGGGCGACCGCGTATGCGTTTCCGGAACGCCGCAGTGCGGATCTTGCTATCAGTGTCTGCGCGGCCGCGCCGACATGTGCCAGTTCCTGGGCCGCCAGGGCCCCAACGACCTGGTGCCCATCGCAGACCTGCGCGACGGAACGCCGGTCTATGCCAACTCCCACATCGGCGGATTGGCCGAGCTGATGGTCACGTTTGAAGAGTGGGTGGTCCCGGTCTTTACGAAAGCTCCCGCGGCGCAGTTGGGAATGGTCTGCTCGTGCGTCAGTGTGGCTGGGTTGGGCTGCACGACCTCGCAGGTTCTCGCGTTGGTCGAACCCGGTTCGATCGTAGCAGTGGTGGGATGCGGCCCGTTGGGTCTGAGCGCCATACAGGGAGCGCGGATTTCCGGCGCCTCGCGGATCATCGCGGTCGAACCGATTCGCGCGCGCCGCGAATTGGCTTTGAAAGTCGGAGCGACCCACGTGCTCGACCCGAATGCCGAAGGCGATAAGTTAGTAGACAAAGTGCGCGAACTGTCGAGCGCTCCCGGTCCGCGCCTGTGGGCCGGTGGCCGCGACTCCGGTGGAATCCTCGCCGGCGCGGGCCCCGACTTCGTGGTCGAAGCCGTGGGCGCCGATCGCGCCAAGCCGAAGCTCGAACCCGGTCCGGACCCGACCGGCATTCTGCCCATGCGGCAGGCCTATGAGATGTGCGCCCCTGGCGGCCATATTATTACTACCAGTCTGCCCTCCGGAAATATCACGTTACCCGCAGTCCTGTTCGCAATCGGCGGGCGCACGCACCATGCCGGCCAGGCCGGAGGCGCCAATCCCATGCGCGACATTCCCCGCTTCGTGGAAATGCTGGACCGCGGCCAGTACGACGCGACCTCGCTGGCAACTACCGTGGTGCCGATCGAACGGATGATGGAGGCGTATCAGGAAGTGGTCGATCGCACGACGGTGACCGCGATCATGACCGGTTAGCCGCGTTACCGAGCCGTGCGCTACCGACCCGCATTACCGACCTACGCGATCGACCACGCTACCGACCTGCGTTACCGACCTGCGTTACCGAGCCGCGACCAAAGGGAGCGGTGCTTACTACAACATGCCCCTTAGAAAAACCCGCGCCTCTTCCAGTTCGCCCTCGCTCACAATGTGCGGCCGCCCCTGGTACACGCGCAACCGCACGTCTGCGCCCAGATCCCTAAGTACGCGCGCTGTGTGGCGGGTCTGCTCTTCGCTGATCCACTCATCCACATCGCTTCCCGTAAGCAGCACGCGCAGGCCTTTCAGAGTATCGGGAGAGCCGGGCCATTCCATATCGGGCGGGCCGATCAGCGCACCGGTGAAGACAATGATCGCGCCGCACCCCCGGGGATGCTGGAGCGCATACTCCACCGCCAGGCAGGCGCCTTGCGAAAAACCGACTACCACGATGCGGTCGCGGCCCAGCCTGCCGAGCTCGCTGGCCTCCATGACGACACGGTCACACTGCTCCACGGCGCGTGTCAGGAAGGGTTCGTTGGCGGCGCGTGCTTCGAAGAAGCGGCCGGGATACCAGCTCCCCGTATCCGCTGCGGGCGCCAGCCAGCGGATACCGGGAACCCCGAAACTGCTCGCGAGCACGACCTTGTCTTCGCGCGTGCGGTCGCGCCCATGCAGGAGAACACCTGCCAGCCGGGCTTCTCCGCGCGGCGCCCCCGTTTCCAGAATGCTGGGAAGCGCCGAAGGGTCCGCCCCCAAGCTCACTTGTTGCCGTGCACGAATTCCGCGTTGCGATGCGAAGGCCCGGCGCCGGCCGGCGCGCCGATGTGCGGACGGTTGGTCTCCGGAACCTTGATTGGTTCGAGCATGGCCACGATCTCGTCGCGCCGCTCTTCGAACCACGGCGGCAGCAGCAGTTGCGAGCCAAGCTGATCGTATGGTTCGTCGCGCGCGAATCCGCCCGGAGCCGTGGCGGCGCACTCCACCAGGATCCCGCCGGGGCAGCGGCAGTAGATCGAGTGGAAGTACATGCGGTCTTTGATCTCGGAGCAATCCGTGTAGCCCAGCTCGTCGTAAATGCCCTTCTGTTCCGCCAGGGCTTCGTCGTCGGGCACATTGAGCGCGACGTGATGCGGCGTGCCTTCGCCAAACGTCCAGCTTCCCGCGGCCTTCTCAGGCTCGTGCAGCAGCGTGACCGTGCGTTGCGAGCCGCCCCTGCCGGTTTCCAGCCGATGATAGTTGCCGTCCACGCCGGTCTCGCGGAAACCCAGTGCATCGATGAAGAACCGCTTGGTCTCGCCGGTTTCCCGAACCGAAAGCACCACGCCATGGAAACCCTTCACCGATTCGCCCACCGCGATTTGTTCGGTGGTCCAGCCGACGCGCTTGTCATCCGCGTCTTCGAGCACTTCGAAATCGAGGCCGGCCGGATGCGAGAAGCGAATGAACGATTGCCCGAAACGCTCTTGGATGCCGGTGTTTTCGATCTTGTGCCGCTTCAAATGGTCCTTCCAAAACGGCAGGCTGCCCTTGGCCACCGTATACGTAGTGGCCGAGATCTGCCCGGAACCTTTGCGGCCCTTGACCCGCTTGTACGGGAAGGTGGTCATTACCGAGCCGGGCTCGGCATTCGCATTGGCGTAATACAGATGGTAGTGCGCGTATCGGCCGTCAAACAGGATCGTCTGTTTGATCATTCGCTGGCCAACCACCTGCGTGAAAAAATCGATGTCTTCTTGTGCTGCACCCGCGCATGCCGTCACGTGGTGGAGCCCTGTCGCCGGATAATTCATCCCTTCCTCCTGAGGCGCGATTATATCAGAACCGTGCCGAATGACTACTGTTGGAAGATGCGGCACGATTTGGCCGGCCGCCCGTTAAGGACCGCGGCCGCGAGGGGAGCGTAGGCCTCTTGGCACCAGGCGTGCTCGTTCCCAAATGGGTGTTCGGAGACCAGACATGATTGTGGTAACGGGATTGGTAGCTTTTGTACTGATTTGCCTGATTCTTTCAGCGGTTCACCTGCCGCCGGCTGTCGGCAGATAAGACTCATGGGCGCGTTTTTTTGACACAAACTGTCAAGCCATTCCACCAAAGTTAACTTTATCTTGTGCCAAAGGCTAGCTTATGATCGCGCTGGTTACTTATGGCTGCTGTGGCTTACGCACCCGCAACGGGTTCACTCCGAATACATTTGGTAGACGGCTCCCATCGGCCGCTGCCTGACGATTTCCAGACATTCCTGCGCATGATGGACGGTCACAAGCAAGTGGCGAGCTCATTTGTCAATGGTTCGACCGCCGTCTTTTCCGGCCTGCCGTTTCTGGACACGAGCACGAAACGGTTCACCGTCTTTGCACATGCGCGCTATCACCGCGATGCGCTGCTGTTTCCGGTCCACCTGGCGAAGAACGTTCTGGTGGATTCCGCACTCATGCTGGTGCCGGAAAACGGCAGATTTTGCTTCGATGCGCTCGATATCTTGGAAGCGGGGCATCCGCAGATCCGGCGCGCGATCGGCAACGCCAGTGAGTATCGCCGCATGCAGGAGTCGAACCCTCGACACGTGGCGACACTATTGAACCTCTGCGCCGCCATGGAAACCATGCCGCTGCCCAATCCCGAGTTTTCCACCCCGCTGCATTATGACTGGCAGCCGGAATGGGATCTGATGTCACCGGGCCAGTGCTGGGCGTGGGTCGACGTGCGCTTGATGGAGTCCCTGCGCACGGCCGCTTGCCTTCGTTCGTTCGCGCAGCAACCGAATCCCGAAGCCTGCCATCCTGGCATCGCCGGCCGGGTGGGTCCCGCCACCGCCAGTTGGAAAGAGTTGCGCATGCCCGTCGGCAACGTACGGTTCAGTTTTCATGGCCACGATCGCCGCACGCTGGACTTGGCGGACCCGGCCGGAGAAGTCCGCTCGGTGGATTGCGTCATGGTCCAGGCCGACATCGATTACGCCGGTGACCTCGTCGCTGCGGGGCTCTCCGAAGCCGTGCCGTGTAATGGAAGCCGCGAGACGAGCGTTCCCGAGTTGGCGTACCAGTTGCGTTGGATGGCCTCCCGCCAGGAGCGCCTGCCGGAATTCAATCCGCCCTACGGAATCGAATCGGCGTAACCGGGGCGCGCCCAACGGGAGCGGTTCCTGATATCCTGCCCGTCATGGGCACTCGATTTCCATTCCTGGCCGGGACTGCGGTCCTGATGGCCGCTGCCGCGCTTGGGCAAAGCAACAACGCCAAGGGTTCCTGCGACCGCGCCTGCCTCGAAGGATTCGTCGACCGCTATCTCGACGCCATGGTCGCTCACGATCCGGCGAAGGTCCCGCTCGTGAAGAACGTGCGCTTCACGGAAAATGGCCAGAAGCTCGAGCTCCCCGATGGCCTCTGGAACAGCATGGCGGGCAAGGGAACATACCGACTTTTTGTAGACGATATGCAGACCGGTCAGGTGGCTTTCATCGGCACCATTCGCGAAGAAAGCCGAAAGCCCCAAGAGCCATCTCCCGCCGTGATCGCGCTTCGTCTCAAGACTGACAAAGGGCAGATCGCGGAGGCGGAAACGTTCGTGGTCCGCAACGAACGCGCCGCCGAGAATCTCGAGAAGCTCGCCAAGCCGAATCCGGTTTTTCTCGAGACCGTGCCCCCGCCGGAGCGCGCTTCCCGCGAGGACCTCATCAAGACCGCCAATATGTATTTTTCGGGAATGCAGCAGAACGACGGCAAAGGGGTCTACCCGTTTACGGACAACTGCAACCGCATCGAAAACGGCTCGCAGTCCACCAACGTCCCGACCCCCAGCGGCGAGAAGCGCCCCGATCCCGCCACCGCCACGGGTTATTCCGGGCAGTGGGGTTGCAAGGAGCAGTTTGAATCCGGCCTGCTGCATTTCGTCACGCGCATCCGCGACCGCCGCTACGTGGCCGTTGACCCCGAGCGCGGGCTCGTGTTCAGCTTTGTCTTCTTCGATCACGCGGCCGGCAAAACGCGCACGTTCCAAACTCCCAGCGGCCGCACCGTCACCGCCGGTCCCACGCAACCCTGGACCTGGGAAATCGCCGAAATGTTCAAGCTCGAAAAAGGCAAGATCCGCCAGATCGAAGCTATCCTTGAGCGCGCTCCCTACGGCATGAATTCCGGCTGGAGCAATTGGGAAGATGGCCTGTCCAGCCGTGCCCGCGACATCAAGTAATCTGATAACCTGTTACGACACGAGGAGAACGGAATATGACAACTACGCGAATTTCCGCGCTGGCTACCGCCCTGCTCACGCTAGCCGCCGTCACGGCAGTGGCACAGGGACAAGAGAAGAAGGGTCCGCCCCGGCCGGGAATGATGCTCACCAGCCCGGACTTCGAAGATGGCGGAGTCATTCCCAATAAGTACACGCAGGCTGATCCGAGCCCCATTTCGCCCAAGCTGGAATGGACCAACGTTCCGATGGGCACCGTGACGTTTGCTTTGATCCTCCACGATCCCGACGTGGCTCTACAGCGTAAGACCGACGATGTGCTGCACTGGATGGCCTTCAACATTCCGGGAACGGCCACTGGCCTTCCGCAAAACGTTCCCGCCACTGCGACCATGCCGGACGGTATGGTGAATGCGAAGAACCTGCGCGGCGGCGTTGGCTACATGGGTCCGGGCGCGCCTGCTCCCCCGTATCATCACTACACCTTTGAGCTTTTTGCGCTGGACGCCAAGCTCGATCTCGGTCCGGATGCCACCCGCGCGGAAGTGATCAACGCCATGCAGGGCCACATTCTGGCCAAGGCGGTTTTGGAAGGGCGGTTCCACCGGTAGGAGTGCGGCTCCACGAAGAGCCGTGGGGTTTGCGTTACTTCTTCGTCGGCGTTCGCGATCGCCGCGCCAGATAGCTGGTCCACCAATGCTCCTGGCCCGGCGCATCGAAAACGTCGCGCCACTGCTGACGGAACCGCGCAGCCTTGGATTCGCCCTGCCGTTTGAGGAACGCATCGAGGCGCGTGCGCTCCGGCGAGTCTCCGTTCAGCACTCCATCGAGCGTCCGCGCCGCGGCCGCGGTGTCGTTGATTTCGCCCAAAAGATTCTGCAATTCGCGCAGCGTCGCAATGCGCGCTCCCAGCCCCGGCCCGTAACAAGGCCGAAACAGCTCCAGCGTATAGCGCAACCGTTTGGTGGCCAGCCGTAGCGCGTGCAGTTCGGCCGGCCGCGGATTCTTCGCCAGCAGCTCCCGGCCGCGCGCAAAGTAGTCCGTCACCAATAGAGGCAGATGCGTGCGCGCGTTTACGTCGGGAGCGGTCCGGCCGTCCCAGTCGATGTGCGACGCTTTACTCATGCGGCCAAGCCCAGGCTGTTGCGCCACTTCTTGGAGAAGCTCTGGCGGTTCCATTGGTCCACTTCGTCGAACAGCTCGCGCTGAGCCACGCGCCGCCGCTGCTTCAGCCTCGATAGGAGCTGGCGGTTGGGCACGGCGTCCACGTCGCTGAGCAGTTCCATGGCAATGTCGAGATCGCGAACGGCGCCGGCCGCCTCCATCAGCCCCGCGAGCCGGCGCCGGATCTTCTTCCAGGAATTGCCGGGATAAAACTGAGAGAACACCTGCAGACACCGGCTGAAGCGCCGGATCGCCACGCGCAGATCGTGAATCGCGTCAGCGTCGCCCGACTTGGCGGCCCGGCTCACTTCGTACGCCAGCCGCCGCAGCAACGTGGCCGTGTGCAACCTTACGTAGTCTCTCATTGTCCGTCGCTTTAGCCAGCGAGATTGGCCGCTGGTACACCTGCTGGAAGGAAGTGGCTGCCTGTTCGGCGGCCCACTGTTCCAGGTCGATATCGCCCTGCGCATGCACTTGCAGCACCACTTGGCCGTCCTTCAGCCGGCACTCGACGCCCTGGATCCGCTGGTCGTGCCCGCGGTCCAGATTATCCGCCAGCCGCAGAATCGGAACCATCAGCATCAGGGTGCGGCGCTCCTCGGCGCTCAACGTCTGGTAAGCGCTGTGTTCGGGGCTGGGCAGCGATTTTCGATGATAGCGGCACAGGGCGGCGATCAGCAGGCGCTCGCGTTCGGTGAAACCCGCCAGGTCGGAATTCGCCACCACGTACCAGGAATGCTTGTGATGGCTGACGTCGCTCACGTAGTGGCCGACATCGTGCAAATACGCCGCGGCCTCGAGCAGCTTACCATGAGCCGGAGTCAGCTCGTGCAAGGTCTCGAGGGCGGTAAACAGAAGGTTGGAAATCTCCGCCACCTTGCGCGCATGCTCGATGGCTACCCCATAGCGCCGGCCCATGTTCTCCACTTCGCGCCGCTGATCGCGGCTCAACCGCGACAACTCGGAGCCCACATTGCGCGCTGCCAGATCGGCGATGAGGCCGTCGCGAACGCCTGCCCGCGAATAATACAACGCCCGCACCTGGAATTGCTGCAGAAAATTGAGCAGCACGGCCATACCGGGAACGATGATTTCCGCCCGGCGCGGGCCGATGCCCATGACCTTGCGGCGTGCGGATAGCCCCAGCCGTGAGAGCTTTTCGTACAGCGCCCGCACCTCGGGGGCGGTGATGCGCAGCCGGTCGATTTCGTCCCGTTGGGATCGGGGCACATGTGCCACCATACTCGCCACCGCGGCGGCCGTGGCCGATGTGCCGATCACCCGGTCCCATTTCTGGTGGCCCAGGCGGCGCACCGCCCCGTCCAGTTTCTGCTCGATGTACTCGTGCATCTGGCGCAACTGCTGGGCGGATGGCGGGTCCTGCTTGAGAAAACTCTCGCGCAAACGCACGGCCCCCAGAGGCTTCGAAAACGAATCCAGCATCTGCCCCTTTTCGGCCGCAACGATTTCGGCGCTTCCGCCGCCGATATCGATGAACAGGACGCGCTTGCCGTTCTGGGGCCAGTTGCTCTCCACACCCAGGTGGATGAGCCGCGCTTCTTCGCGCCCGGAAATAATCTCCACCGGCGCTCCCACGGCGAAAGACGCGCGCTCCACGAAGACCTTCTGGTTGCGCGCGTCGCGTATGGCGCTCGTAGCCACCGCGCGCACCCCGATCACTTCCAGCCGGCGGTAGAGCTCCGCCATCCGCGCCAGCACCAGGCAGGTCTGCTGTATGGCCTCTTCGCTCACGGCGCCGTTGCGGAACACGCTTTCTCCCAAACGCGTGACCTCGCGATCGGATGCTAAGATGCGCGTAGGCTGGCCGGGGAGGATTTCCGCGGTCTCCATGCGGATGGAGTTACTACCGATATCGATGGCTGCGTAACGGGGCACGCTTCCATGTTAACGGCAGTACGGCAGGCGTGGGAGCGATTCTTGTGACGGCTCGGTTACTGCGATAATAGTGATCCTCTGGGCCTTGTATGGGTGCGCGTGACGGAGCGGCGGCCCCAGGGGTGCTTTTTCACTATCCCTTGGCATGTGACGCGCGTACTCTACGTATAGGGGATAAGATCCATGCCTCCGAAAAAGAAGAAGCCGTCCAAGGCCCGGGCTCCGCAAAGTTCGCCGGCGCCGCGGCCGGCCAAAACCCCGCCCATCGAGAATGCCGACGCTTGCCCGGTGGCGGCTTTCGGCGCCTCCGCCGGGGGATTGGAAGCATTCCAGGAAGTGCTCCAGAACCTTCCGGACGATACCGGCATCGCCTACGTGTTTATCCAACACCTCGATCCGAAGCACGTCAGCGTGTTGGGAGAGTTGCTCGCCCGTTCGACGCGCATGCCAGTGGTGCAAGTCGAGGATCAGATGCCCGTCGAGCGGAACCATGTTTATGTGATTCCGCCCAACGTGGGAATGCGGCTGGAGGATGGCCGGCTGGCGCTGACGAAAAGGGTCGGCGCAGGTCTGCACCTGCCCATTGACGAGTTTTTCCAGTCGCTGGCCGATTCCCGAGGCAGCCGCTCGATTGCCGTGGTGCTCTCCGGCACGGCTTCCGACGGGACCCTTGGCCTCAAGGCAGTCAAAGCGGTTGGTGGCATCACGTTCGCGCAGGACGAGACTGCCCGGTTCGATGCCATGCCGCGCAATGCGATTGCGGCGGGGTGGGTCGACATGGTGTTGCCGCCTGATCGTATCGCGCGCGAGATTGCGCGCCTTTGCCGGCATCCCTATGTGACTGTCCACCCGGACGCGCTGGAGTCCGCGATCGCGAAACGCCCGGCGCTCGAAAACGGCGGCTTCGAGGAAATCTTCCAATTACTCCGCAGGGCCACCGGCGTAGACTTTACGTTATACAAGCAGGGCACCCTCCAGCGGCGCATTTTGCGCCGCATGGCGCTCCACAAATTGGAAGCCTCGCACGCCTATGTGCGTATGCTGCGTGAGGACCCAACCGAGCTGCAGTCGCTGTTTCACGACATTCTGATCAGCGTCACCGGTTTCTTCCGCGAACCGGCCACATTCGACGCTCTCAAGAAAGAGATCTTTCCCCTGCTGTTCCGCGACCGCACTCCCGACAATCCAGTGCGGGTTTGGGTTCCGGGATGCGCTACCGGCGAAGAACCGTACTCGGTAGCGATTTGTTTGGTGGAGCACATGCAGAGTATGGGGACGGAAATTCCCATTCAGATCTTTGGAACCGACCTGAGCGAGGCGGCCTTGTCGCGCGCCCGGGCGGGCATCTATCCGGAATCCGTGGCCGCCGACGTTTCCCCGGACCGGCTGCGGCGTTTCTTCGTGAAAGTGGACGGGCAATATCAGATCAGCCGGCCCGTCCGCGACAAGTGCATCTTCGCCCAGCAGAATCTCACGAAGGATCCGCCCTTCTCGAACTTGGACCTGATCACCTGCCGCAATGTGCTCATCTACCTGGGACCGGCGCTGCAGGCGAAAGCCATGCGGTTTTTCCACTACGCACTCAAGCCGGACGGTTACCTCGTTCTGGGCTTGTCTGAGACGGCAGGCAATACCAACCTGTTCAATCCGGTCGGAAGCAAGCTGAAGATTTACGCCCGCGTGACCGGAGTTGGTGCTCCGTACGAACCGCACATCGATTTTGAAACTCACGAGGACACTGCCGCGGCGGACCGCGTCCGGCGCGCGCCCGCGCCCACCGCTCCGTCCGAGTTGCAACAGCGCATGGATCATTACATCCTGAGCCGTTACTCGCCTCCCGCCCTGCTCATCGATGAGGGATTGAACATCCTGCAATTTCATGGGCGCACCTCCCCGTACCTGGAACACTCCGTGGGCGAACCCGTGGCCAACATGAATCGCATGCTGCGCCACGAGCTCGTTCTGGAGTTCCGGAAACTACTCGAACGCAGCCAGAAGAATCACTCTACGGTTCGCAGTGGGCTGCTGCGCGTTGCCGACGGGAGCCAGGTCCGCCACGTCAACATCTGCATTGCGCCTCTGGTTCCTGCGAATGGCGAGCAGCAATACCTCGTCTTGTTTGAGGAACAGCCCGTGGCGCCGGCAAAGCGCCGGCACGGCGCTGGCGCCCGGCTGCCGGCAGCGGGCACTCCGGCACGGCGCGTGCGCGAGCTGGAGGCGGAGCTTACTTCAACCAAGCAATACCTGGAATCGGTGATTGAGGAACAACAGGCCGCCACCGAAGAGCTCAAATCGGCCAACGAGGAGGTGCAATCGAGCAACGAAGAGCTCCAGAGCACCAATGAAGAGCTGCTCACCGCCAAGGAGGAATTGCAGTCCACCAACGAGGAGCTCACCACCGTCAACGATGAGATGCACAGCCGAAACCTGGAGCTGATGCGCATCAACGACGATTTGAACAACCTGCTGGCCAGCGTCAACATCCCGATTGTCATGCTGGGAAACGATCTGCGGATCCGGCGCTTCACGCCGCAAGCCGAGAAAGTGCTGAACCTTCTGCCTACGGACGTGGGGCGGCCCTTGGGCGATTTCAAGTCGAAGATCGATATTCCCGATCTCGAGCAGCTATTCCTCGACGCCATCGACAACCTCACGGTGAAGGAGCGCCAGGTACAGGACCGGGAAGGCCGGTGGTACACCTTATGGGTGCGGCCCTACCGCACGCTGGAAAACCGAATCGACGGAGCCGTTATGGTTTTGGTCGATATCACCGACCGCCGCCACGCTGCCGAGGCCCGGTACCGGCGCCTGTTTGAAGCGGCCAGGGAGGGCATCATCCTGGTGGACGCCGAAACCGGCGAAGTCATCGATTTGAATCCGTATATGGCGAAGATCTTCGGCCTCTCCCGCTCGACATCGGTCGGCCTGAAATATTGGGACCTGGAGATATTCGCGGGCGCCGATTTGGATAGCGGCAGCTTGCGCCGGCTCCAGGAAACCGAGACTCTCCGAAAAGACCTGATGCTGGCCGCCAAAACGGGCGGCTGGATGGATGTGGAGCTGAATGGCCATGTCTTTTGGGAGGGGGACAAACGGATCATCCAAATTAATCTCCGGGACTTGAGCGACCGCTCTCTGAACGGCGCGAAGGGGGAACCCGCCGAGATCGAAGCGATCGGCCGATTGGCGGGCGTGATCGCGCACGATTTCAACAACCTGCTTACCACCGTCGGCGGATATGCGCAGCTTCTGAAGCAGGACCTTCCCGGCGGAAAGGCCACGGCCCAAGATGCCGAAAAAATTACCAGCGCTCTGGAGCGGGCTACCCTGTTGACCCGCCAGGTTCTGGCGTTTGGCCGCAAACACCAGCGCCAGGCGGAAGTGTTGGACCTGAACACGCTGCTGCGCGAGATCGAATTGATCATCCGCGCCACCATGCCCGCTCGCATGGAGTTGCAGATCGAGCTCGAAGGGGATTTGCGGCCCGTGAAGGCGGAGCGCGGGCAAATGGAGCAGGCAATCCTGAACCTGGTGCGGCATGCGCGCCGGGCCGTTCCGGGCACCGGCGCGCTCTGCGTTACCACCCGCAACGCCACCATCGACGAAGCATATGCGCGCGAACATCCAGCGGTGAAGGCCGGCGAATATGTGGTGCTGGAGGTGTCCAGCAGCGGCCCCTCCACCGACGCCACGCGCCTGCAGGTGCTCGAACCGCTGCTCAGCGCCAGCGATCAACGCTACGCCGCTCTGAGCGTGGCAGGCATCTACGACGCCGTTCGGCGGAGCGGCGGCTACCTGTGGGCCGCCAGTGAGCTCGGGCGCGGGAATACCTTTCGCATCTTTCTGCCGCCGGCGGCCGCGCGCCCAACCGAATTACTGGAATCCGCGCAGGCCGGAGTTTTGGAAACGGGCTCCGAAACCGTCTTGCTGGTGGAGCCCGACGAGTTGGTGCGCGGCCTGACTGGCCGCGTGCTGGCCGCCTGCGGTTATCAGGTGTGGGAAGCGGCGCAAGCCTCGGATGCCCTGGAGCGGTTGCGCCAACAGAATCAACCGCCTCAACTGCTCCTGACGGAAGTGGTGATGCCGGATATGAGCGGACGCGAACTGGCCGACCGGATAGCCGCTATTCAGCCGGACGTGCGCGTCTTATTCATGTCCGGCTATTCCGACGAGACGGTGGAATCGCGCGGCGTCTCCGGATACGACGGCACATTTCTTCGCAAGCCATTCACGCCCGAGGTCTTGACGCGGCGGATTCGGGAAGTGTTGACGGGCTGACGTGAGTAAAGACAGGTCGTCGGTCTGTGTTACCGAGCCGCGACCAAAGGGAGCGGTGCTTTTCAACCTTCCGCTTCGAACACGGCCATCGGCTCTCCTTGACCGTCCACCACATACCGGATCGCAGCGGACGCACTATCCGGTGTCCACAGCCAGCGAGTGCTGCCGTGACGCGTCCAGCGCTTCCGCGCGACATCATCGAGGCCTGCGCGGTTCAGGCAGCGGCTGGCATACGACTTTACATCGTTCATGATTCTCTCCGGGCTAGCTTCACTTTCCACCACCAGGTGGACATGGCTAGTGCGGACGTGAGCCGCCAGCAAGCGCCAACGCTGTTCCCTGCAGCGATCGCATAAGGAATCCAGAACGATATTTCGCCGCGGGGCGTCCAATGCGTAGGCAGGCTGGTCCAGGCGTCTTCGCTCCGCCAACTGACGGTGGGGGTCAGGTGGAATCATGCGGCTGCCCGGGAGATTATGGCCTCGATCGACCGAGCCGGATTCGTTGCCGTGGAGGTGGCCCCCGTAACAGGAGAAGGTGATGAGGTAGGTCACGGAAAGGCACCGCTCCCTCTGGTCGCGGCTCGGTAACGCTGGGTCAAGTTGGATAGTGGCGTCAATCGCCGATTACGATTCAGAAAATTGCGGCGCCGTCAAATTGGACAGTGGCGTCAATCGCCGATTGCGATTCAGAAATTGCGCCCCTGCCGAGCCGTGACCAAAGGGAGCGGTGCTTTTTTCCCTACCGTGCGCGGCCCAAAAGGGCCAGAAAGGGCCGGTGCTTTCCGTTCGCGGTGGGAATCTACTGGACCCTGGGTCCCAGGTTAGGTATGGCGAAGTGCAGCCGTTGCGGTGCGGAGACGCAGTTGTTCGACTGTGGCGTGCCGATCTGCGTCCATTGCGATGAGTCGCAACAATCCAACCGCGCAGAGGTCGCCAGTGTGCTGCGCGGCCGGCTGTTGCCCGCCGCCGTCTCGACGAGGCCAACCGGACGTTTAACGAAACCATGGGCAGCATTCCGGCGGCCTTGCCTTCACCGGATGGCGCATATCGCATCCACCAAGTTTCGCGCGACTATCACAATGCCCGCGAAGCAGTCGACCAGGCGGTTCGCAATCTGAATTCCTTTTAAGCGGTTCCATTCCGCCCGATGTCGATTTGCGAAAAGACTGGGCGGCGGAACCAGGTCAACCGCCGAAAGATCAGACCGGCTGAAACGGCTCAGTTCGGTTTCGAGGGCGTGGCCGCCTGAGAGATCTCTTCCTCGACCGGCTCGCCCAGCATGGCGTAGTCGGCGTACCGGCGCAAGGCCTCGAGGTAGACAATGTACGCCCGGACGCGGACGGATCGCGCCTGGTCAAGCGCCATACCGCCATCGGGCGTGAAGCCGAGGTCTGCTCTCAAACACATGAGGTAGTCATGCTTTTCCACGGCGCTGTCGAATACCTCGCGCGCGCCCAGCATATCTCTGCGGAGCCGCTCGTTGATATCGCGCTGGTCGGCTTGCTGGAAGCCGGTACGGCACTTATGTTCCCGCACGTGCTGCCAGTATGCGTGCTGGGCGGATGACACGGCCTCGTTCGCCGTGGACATCACGTCGCGGGCCACTTCGAATCGCGGATCTTGAGGAAGCATTCCCGTCAGCAGCAGATCCGCTGCTTCACGGAATGCAAGGCTCGCTCTGTGATACGCCTTGAGCAAGCGTCTCGCAACCGGGCACGCCATTTCGTATAACACTACCACAATCGAAGACGGAGCGGGCAGGTAAAGCGATTCACGTAAACAAAACTTGACCGTTGGCACCAAACGGTACTATGATTCTGTAATAAATGTGGTTTGAAAAACCACATGAATTCTTTTGCCACAAGAATTCCATTGCGAGCCACTCCAGGAGAAAATGATGATCAACGAGGCCAGGCTGGATGCTGTAATTGCCGAACTCCGCATGGAATTGGATCGTGTTGACCGCGCGATCGTAGTGTTCGAAAAGCTGGCTGTGGAAAAGAAGGTTTGCCGAACCCGAACCCCACGCGCCCGGCTTAAAGCGACGCCGCCGCCGACAGGCTCGCGGCGGACCTCTGCTCCGCCCGCTTAACCGTGGTTAGCCCCGCCGGCGGGGCATCCAAAACCCAACACGTCGTAAAATGGGCACTGGTCTTGTGTATGCACCTGCTCGTGCCCAATCGGTACCGCGGCAAGCTCATCGTGGTGGAGGGAATCGATGGTTCCGGTAAGTCCACCCAGATTTCGCTGTTGAGCCACTGGCTGCGGTCGCAACGCTATGCCGTGGTTTTCAGCGAGTGGAACTCGTCGCCGCTGGTGCGCCAAACCACGCGGCGGGGCAAGAAGAAAGAGATGTTCACCCCCACCACCTTCAGCCTGATCCATGCCACCGATTTTGCCGACCGCATGGAAAGTTACATACTGCCGCTGGTGAAATCGGGCGCCATCGTTTGCGCCGACCGCTACGCCTACACGGCCTTTGCGCGCGATGTGGCGCGCGGTGTGAGCCGCCGCTGGGTGCGCAATCTGTACCGCTTTGCCATGCGCCCCAGCCTGACCTTTTATTTCCGGGTGCCGCTCGATGTGGCCCTGGGCCGTATTCTGGGCGGGCGCGATGCGCTGAAATACTACGAGGCTGGCATGGACCTGGGGCTGGCGCGCGACGTGGAAGAGAGCTTCCGGATCTTCCAGGGCCGCATTCTGGATGAATACGAGGCCATGGCCATGGAAATGGGTTTTCACGTGATCGATGCCACCTTGTCGATCGAGCAGCAGCAGCGCATCATGCGCGAGATCGTGCTGCGGGAATTGGGCGAGAGCCTGAAAAACGGAATCCTGCACCTGCCCGTGGGAGGGGAGTTCAATGGCCGCCCGACAGCCGCTAACGTTCTATCGTGAGGCGCTGCCCGGCGTCGATACCTCCGAGCTCCAGGGCCAGCTCATCGTCATTGAAGGGCCGGACGCCGTGGGCCGCAGCACGCAGATCGCGCTCCTGCGCCAGTGGCTGGAGCAGGAAGGCCACGCCGTGCTGGATAGCGGAATGGCCCGCTCGGCGCTGGCTGGCCGCGGCATCAAGATGGCCAAGAGCGGCAACACCCTGGGCCCCATCACGATGACGCTTTTCTACACCACCGATTTCGCCGACCGCCTCGAAAACGAAATCATCCCCGCGCTGCGCGCCGGCTTCGTGGTGCTGATCGACCGCTACATTTACTCGATCATGGCGCGGGCCATCGCTCGCGGGGAAGACCGCCGCTGGATCGAAGAGGTGGCCGGGTTTGCCCTGGTGCCCCACGCCACTTACTACCTGCGCACCGACGTCGAGCACCTGGTCTCGCGCGTGGTCATGGGGCGCGGCGCGTTCGATTTTTGGGAAAGCGGCATGGACCTGCGTTTCGGTCCGGACATGTATGAGAGCTTCGTCAAATACCAGTCGCGCCTGATCCGGGCGTTGGACGATATGGTCGAGCCGTACGAGTTCACGGTGATCGATGCCGGCCAGTCCATTGAGCGCATCTTCCGCGAATTGCAGCGCCGCATGTCCCGCCTGCGCCGCGGACGCATTCCGCGGAACGGCCTCGCGCAGCGAAGCGCCCGGCCGCGCCCGACGGCTCGCGGGAAAGCCAAAGCTTAATGGAAATCTATCTCTTGCGGCATGCGGCCGCCGAAGATGGGCCGCCGGGAATGAAGGATTCCGACCGGGCGCTCACGCCTGAAGGGCGCGAGAAGCTCAAGCGCGTGCTCAAGCGCGCCAGGAACGCGGATGTGAAGCCCGACGTGATCCTTTCGAGCCCCTACCGCCGCGCGCTGGAAACCGCCGAGATGGCTGCCGAAGCGCTGGGATACCGCCGCAAAATTGTGCAAACCGAAACCCTGGTTCCGAATGCGTCGCCATACGATGTGTGGCAGGAGGTCCGTTCGCGGAGGGACGAGGGCGCCATCCTGCTGGCCAGCCACGAGCCGCTCATGAGCGCCACCGTGGCGTTATTTCTGGCCAACCCGGGGATGCTGGTCGACATGAAGAAATCGGCGTTGGTGCGCGTGGATGTGGAGCGCTTCGGGCCGGAGCCGCACGGGATTTTGAAATGGATGTTGACGCCGGCACTGGCGGGAGAATGAGAGAGTTTCAGCAGCAACTGCCAAATGCGCAAAGTGGCGCAGGCCATCGTATTTTGTGGCCTGCGAAGGGCGGCAGACGGCAAAAAGCGACCGTCTGCCCTAGCAGTGGTGTGAAATGAACATCTCCAAAGCTACTGCCAAATACGAAGCCTGGCTCGCCCGCCGCTTGAAGATCGTCGAGCGCGACCTCGAGTTCAAGCACGAGCAAATGCGCGCGGCCGTGTTCCCATTCATGCGCGCGACGTATTACCGCTGGGCGCAGATCTGGGCCGAGCGCTGCGGCGAAGCTGCGAAAGCCCCGCGGGTGCTGGCGGTGGGCGATCTGCACGTGGAGAACTTCGGTACCTGGCGCGATGCCGATGGCCGCTTGATCTGGGGCATTAACGATTTCGATGAAACCTGGCGCCTGCCATATACCAACGACCTGATTCGCCTCGCCACCAGCGCGCTGCTGTCGGAAATGGGATGCGACGCGAAGGCCGGCATCGCGTCCATTCTCAAGGGCTACGTGGATGGACTGGTAGCGGGTGGCCGGCCGTTTACCTTGGCCGAGAATCATCCAGCGCTGAGGACCATGGCCACGGAACGCCTGAAAGCGCCGGAAACGTATTGGGAGAAACTACACGGCCTGCCCGCGCTCAAGGAGAAGCCGCCGGCCGGGGCGCTGAAGGCGATTGCCCGCTGGATGCCCGAGCGCGGGCTGAGGTTTCGGGTGGCGCACCGCGTGGCCGGTTTGGGGAGCCTGGGCCGGCAGCGGTTCGTCGCCATTGCCGAGTGGCACGGCGGCTCGATCGCGCGCGAGGCCAAAGCTCTGGCGCCGTCGGCCTGCTTCTGGGCGGAGAAAGGAAAGGGCACGGCGCCGATCCACTACCAGGAGATCGTGGATCGCTCGGTGCGCTGTCTCGATCCGTTCGTGCACGTCAGCCAGAAGTGGATTGTGCGCCGGCTGGCGCCGGATTGCTCGCGCATCGAGCTGGCCCAGCTACCCAAAGAGCGCGACGAAATCCGCCTGCTGCACGCCATGGGGTGGGAGACCGCCAACGTCCATCTGGGAACCGGCCAGCCGAAGGTGCTGCTATCGGACTTGAAGCGCCGCCCCCAGGGCTGGCTGCTTGGGGCCGCGCGCGAGATGGAGAAGGCCGTGCGCGCCGATTTCGAGGATTATAATTAGTCCGTGGCCTCTACCTACGCTGGTTCTATTCCCGTTGCCGATGCTTGGCCGCGCGCCGCTCACCTGCCTTGGTATCTGTGGTGCTCGGTGGGCGCCGTCACTTCCGCTATGGTCGGTGTGCTCTGGGATATTTCCTGGCATCAATCGATCGGCCGTGATACTTTCTGGACGCCCGCGCATCTGGCGATTCATTTGTGCGGCGTCCTGGCCGGGATTAGTTGCGGCTATTTGATTTTGGCGACCACGTTCGCCTCGCAATCGCCGTTGCGCGCGTCTTCGGTGCGCATGTGGGGTTTCCGCGGACCGCTGGGCGCATTCATCGCGGCCTGGGGCGGCGTGACCATGCTGACTTCGGCGCCGTTCGATAACTGGTGGCATGACGCCTACGGTCTGGATGTCAAGATCCTCAGCCCGCCGCACATGGTGCTGGCAGCCGGCATCCTGGCGGTGAACGTGGGCGCGCTCATCCTCATTTTGGGATACATGAATCGCGCCAGCGGGCAGCAGAAGGCGCGCTTGCGGGCGCTGTTTCTGTATGTGGGCGGCATGATCCTGGTGGTGCTCACCACCGTGTCACTGGAACTCACCTCGCGCGTGTACATGCACAACGCGAAGTTCTACCGCGTGGTGGCGACGCTCGCGCCGCTGGTCCTGGCCGGCGTGGCCCGGGCGGCTCGTTATAAATGGGCGGCGACGGCGGTGGCCGGCGTCTACATGGTGTTCGTGCTGCTCATGGATTGGATTCTGCCGCTGTTTCCGGCCGTCCCCAAACTCGGCCCCGTGCTCTATCCGGTGACGCACTTTGTCCCCAGCGGCTTCCCCATGCTGCTGATCGTGCCGGCTTTCTTCCTGGACCTGCTGTGGCAGCGAACCGAGAAATGGGGTGCATGGAAGCAATCGCTGGTTTCGGGCGTGGTGTTCCTGGCAACCTACGCGGCGGTGCAGTGGCCGTTCGCCGCTTTCCTGATGTCGCCGGCCGCGCGCAATTGGTTCTTCTCCACCATCTACTTCGGCTACAACACCAACCCGCTCAGCCTCTATGCGCGCTACCAGTTCGTGCCCGGAGAATCTTCCGGCGTTTTCTGGCGCGAAGCAGCGCTGGCTTTGCTGATTGCCGTGCTCACCATCCGGCTGGCTCTGGCCGGCGGAGACCGCCTGCGGCGGATCCAAAGATGAAGAAGACGGCCGCGGCGGTCTTTTTCCGAATGCCGCTGGCGGCCCTGGTTCTGGCGCTGCCGCTGGCCGCGCACGTCGGCAGCCCCGACGTTTTCTACGAGGGCGAAGCCGGTCCTTATCATCTGCTGGTGACCATTCGGCCGCCGCAGCAGATCCCCGGCGTGGCGCAAATCGAAATTCGCAGCGCTTCGCCCGGCGTCCAACAGATACAGATTGTGCCGTTGCGCTTGACCGGTCCCGGCGCGAAAAACGCCCCCGTGCCCGATGTGGCGCAGCGTTCGAATCTCGATCCGCAGTTCTACACCGGCAGCTTGTGGCTCATGAACACCGGCGCCTGGCAGGTGCGCGTGCAGGCCGATGGAGCGCAAGGGCAGGGAATGCTGTCCGTGCCCGTGCCGGCCGCGGCATTGCGCATACTTCCGATGCAAAAAGGAATGGGCGCGATCTTAATCGCACTGGGCCTGGTGCTGTTTGTGGGCCTGGTGAGCATCATTGGCGCGGCCAACCGCGAGGCGCAACTCGAGCCGGGCATCGAGCCCGATGCCCCCCACCGGAAGCGGGCCCGGATCGCGATGGGTGTGACTGCCGTTCTGGTCGCCGGCATTGTCTGGTTGGGCAGCATGTGGTGGGATTCGGAAGACGGCTCCAACCGGGCCCGGATTTTCAAGCCGCTCCAGCTCAAAGCATCCGTCGAAAACGGCAACCGCCTGGCGCTCACTTTGGAAGATCCCGGCTGGCTCAACCGCCGCACCGACGATCTGCTGCCCGACCACGGCCACCTGATGCACCTGTACCTGATTCGCGTCCCCGCCATGGACGATGTGTGGCATTTGCATCCCGAACGTAACGGCG
>Ga0335081_10005145_pt1 | contig 20689 bp, 18 predicted proteins | sample Lox_Sample_35_FD_206713 | JGI IMG/M metagenome (GOLD analysis project Ga0335081, IMG submission 206713) | Soil microbial communities from Loxahatchee National Wildlife Refuge, Florida, United States - Lox_Sample_3.5 | ecosystem: Environmental > Terrestrial > Soil > Wetlands | place: USA... | reverse complement strand
GTCAACTCCCGGCAGAAGGATGTCGAGGATTACCCCCGCGGGATTCAGCCGGCGGACCGTATCCAGGCCTTCTTCACCGTCTCGGGCGCTGACGACCCGGGCGCCCGCCGCCTCGAGGTAGACACGCAGCAGATCGAAGGACCGCCGATCGTCTTCCACGACTACGACGGTGGGCCCGGGGCCGGGGGCCAGCTCGGTGGGGAGACCTGGATCCAGGCCGAGCGGCGGGACTGGCGTCAACGCCGGTTCCGCCGATCCGGTCGGCACCGCGAAACCGAACGTGCTGCCGTTCCCCGCTTCACCTTCGACCCAGATCTTGCCCCCATGCAGCTCAAGGATCCGCTTGGACAGGGTGAGCCCGAGCCCGGTGCCCTCGGTCTCTTTGGGAAGCAGGGCGCCTTGCTGGAAGGAGTCGAAGATGCGCTGACGGTCCTCGGCCGGCACGCCCGGTCCCGTGTCGGCCACCTCCACGACGAGGTCCTGACCGCGTATGGAGGCGCGAACATCGATGCGTCCGCCGTCGGGGGTGAACTTCACCGCGTTGGACAGCAGGTTGAGCACAACCTGCTTAAAGCGCAGGGGATCAGCGTCGAGCAGGCCAACCTCGGGATCGACCTCGAGACTGAGGAGGATTCTTTTCTTGAGCGCTCGCTCACGTACCATCGAGAGGCAATATTCCAGCGATTCGCGGACAGCGAATTCCGAGCGGTTCAGGACCATCTGGCCAGCCTCGATCTTCGACAGGTCGAGAATGTCGTTCAGCAGTTCGAGCAAATGTTTGCCAGAACTCCAGATGTCACGCAAGTAGTCGTCCTGACGCTCGTTGAGCTCGCCGAACATGCGCTCCAGGAGCACTTCGGAAAAGCCGATGATGGCGTTCAGCGGGGTACGCAACTCGTGGGACATACTGGCCAGGAATTCCGACTTGTGCCGGCTCGCGACCTCGAGTGCGGCGCTCTGCCGCTCCAGTTGCCGGTACAGCTTCGCGTTGATCAAAGTCAGTGCGGACTGGCTGGCGAACGTCGCCAGCAGCTCGTTGATCTCTTGCGAGATGCGCCCTGGGGTATGGCGGCGGATAACCATGGCCCCGACGAGACGGCCCTCTGTGAGCATGGGAACGGCCACCAGAGAGCGCCAGCCGCTCTCGGCCAGGACGCTCAGGTGGGGATCGAGAGGCACGTCGCGAAGGTCCGTGAGCTCCAGGGGTCGCCCGAGCATCGCCGCTTTGCCGATGAAGGTGTCATCAAGCCCTATCCGGGCGCGCCGGAGAGCTTCGAACGCTTCCGGGCTGGTTCCGTGGACGGTCTGGACGCGGAACTCCCTGGTGTCCTCGTCGAACTCGAAGATAGAGCCGCCGTGCGACTCGGACAATTGCACCGCTTGCGTGATGATCGTGTTGAGCACCTCGGTGAGCTCCAAGCTGAAGCTCATCGCTTGGCCCACCGCGTCAATGGCCTCGAGTTGAGTCACCTTGCGCGCGAGTTCGTCCGTGCGGCTCTCCAGCGCCCGCACGAGGTTAACGGTGCGGACGGCGAGAGCGGCCTGCGCCGCGAAGGTCGTGAGGACTTCCACCGCTCGATCGCTGAACGGGTCGACCTGGATTCGCCACACCGAGAGCACCCCGACAACGACGTCGTCCAGCAGCATGGGGACACCCATGATGGTCCGGAAGCCGGCCACCCGCTGCGCCTCCGTCTGGCCGTAGTCGGGGTCGGCGAGCACGTCGGTGATCTGCGTCGCCCGCCGGTCAAGCCCGACCCGGCCCACGAGCGATCCCCGCTCAGGAACCACGGGATTATTGGCGATGAATTCCCGGTACTCCGCCGTCATCCCGGAGCCGTATGCCAACCGGTACCCGTCGCCATAGGCCAGGAATACCTGTCCGGCATTGGCCCCGCAGAGCCTCCGCGCGGATTCGACGACTGTTTCAAGTACTCGGTCAAGATCAGATGTGGATCGTCCGATGACGGCAAGAACCTCGCTTGTCGCCCCGAGCTGCTCGCGCACCTCAGCCAGCTCGTCGGCCAGCCGTTCGGTCTCGGGCGTAAACTCCGCGTTAATGGCCGGGTCTTGATCGGCCGGATTTCGCTTGTTCTGCTCGGCCATTCGGCCACCCCCTACGTGGTGCACCTGAGAGCATCACCTTCGCACCAGTGTCCCTTACCTGGCAATAGGGCTACAACAGGCGAACGCCGCAGGTCACGGGCGGCACAGGGAACGTGTCTCGGGCTGCTTGCGCCGGACCGTGTCAACGCTGCCCGATGGGTCTGCTCCGGTCCAGATCCTGGACCCACTGGTTCAGGTGGTCACTGGCCTCCCGGGTGCCCGCCCGGACGGTCACGTGAGCGTCGGCACTGCTGTCGGCGGCAGCGGCCACGACGATTGCCCCCGAAGGCGGCGGACCGTGGCTCGCGGCGATGCCATCCCCGGTGAGCCCGGCGGCTCGACCCGCGCGGCGGCCTCCAGCCGGGCTGATCACCAGCTTCAGCCGGTCCGCGACAGCCAGTTGCGCGGCGACCAGGACAGCGGCGGCCCCGCCCTCCCCTGGCGTGGACAGCGCCGCGACCGCGCTGGGCGCTTCCGGCAGGTCGCGCTGGACCGTGACGAGCTGGACCGCTCCGTCGGCTGAGAGGGTCTCGCGGAAGGTTCTGCCTGGGCCCAGCACGATGGTGTCAGGCTCGGTCGCCGCCACATAGCCGGGCAGTTCGGCGATGTCCTGGTCGAACCGGGACTGCGCGACCGCCGACACGCCGCGAGCCGACGCCCGGTCGGCCAGCGCCTGCAGGCTTCCCGTGGTCCTGGTCGTCTCCCGCAGTTCGCCGCCCAGCCCGGTGGCGACCTCCAGCCCGGTGTCATGCTGGTACGCCACGATATGGCAGAGGATGAGCTGGCTGTGCTCCCGGCTGGCCGCCAGCGCTGCCCCGATGCCAACCAGCGGATCGGCGGTTTCCGACGCCTCGATCAGCACGAGGATCCGAGGCCCGGCGGTGGTCCCGAGCGCGGCGTGGTCCGCCTCCGCGATGTCGCGCACCACGTAGCGATCCGGGTAGATGAGACGCAGCAGCGGCCCGGCCATCATCGTCGTCACGATCGCCATCACGATCATCAGCGAATACAGCGACTGGTCCAGGATGTGCAGCTGCAGGCCGACCGAGAGGATCACGATCCCGGTGAGCCCACGGGTATTCATCAAGGTGGCGAGAACCCCGGCGCGCCGACCACGGACCCCGGCCAGGCTGGCGCCGATGAAGGCACCGCCGAACTTGCCGGCCACAGCGACCAGCAGGATGAGGCAGAGTTCCACGAGCCCGGACCGGCCGACCGACGACAGGTTGACGCTCAGTCCCGACACCACGAAGAAGACCGGTAGCAGTATCAGGACGCTGACCGGTTCCAGGCGATCGAGGATCTCCTCGCGCAGGGCGGCCGCGGTCCCGTCCCGGGGCATGACGACGCCGAAGAGGAACGCGCCGAAAATGTACTTCAAGCCCATCCAGTCGGTGGCGTACGAGGACAGCAGCAGCCCTACCAGCACCGCCGCGATAACGTTGGGCGTGAGCCTGCGCCGCCGTTCGTAGACATCCGCCAGGCGGTGCAGGAGCAGGCGGACCGGACCGAACATCACGCCCACGTAGACCGGGGCCAGGAGCAGCCGGAACTGCTGGCTGCCGGCGCCGGCGATCGCGATCACCACCGCCAGCAGGGACCAGGCCAGGACGTCGTCCGTCGCGGCGCTGGCGAGCGCGATGTTGCCGATCCGGGTGTAGTGCATGCTTCTGTCGGTGAGGATGCGAGCCAGCACCGGAAACGCGGTGACCGACATGGCCGTGCCCACGAACAGCGCGAACGGGAGGACTTTATGCACGTGATGACGGCTGGCCAGCCACGCGCCGAGCCAGATCCCCAGTGACAGCGGAAGGATGATCGAACTGACCGATACGCTCGCGGCGACACGCCCCTGGCCCCGGATCAGGCGCAGGTCGAGCAGGTACCCGACGGCGAACATGAACATCACGACGCCGAGGTTGGCCAGCGCGCTCAACGGCGGCCTCAGCGCGATCGGGAACAGCGTCGCCGTGATCGTGCCGTGAAACAAGGTCGGCCCCAGCAGGATGCCGGCGATGATCTCGCCGAGCACCGGCGGCTGGCCGAGTCGCTTGGCCGCCATGCCGAGCAGCCGGGCGAGCAGGATGATGATGGCCAGATCCGCCAGGAACAGCTGGACTTGCTGATCCGTCATGGGGCGCCGCTCCCGAAGCACACGTTCGCGAGGCCCGTTAGGGCACGTGCCCTCCAGTACCCGGCGGTCATCCCGGCTCCGGCCGTGATGGTGCTGGCCACCTGCTCGGCTCGGGCAGGATCGGTGGAGGCCATTACCACGGCGATCTCAGCCATGCGGGCGGGATCATCGCCAGCAGCCTCTACCGCCGCTTCCAGCAGCGGCCCGGCATCGGCCGGGTCGGTGCGAACCGCCGCCACCGCCCTGACCAGCGCCTGCAGGTATCTGTCGGCGCTGCTGGCGGCGATTCGCTCACCGCAGGCGGGGTCGGTGAGCGCCGCTGCCAGGGCCACCTCGGCCCGCTCGGGTGCGCTGGGGGGCAGGCTGCCGGCGATCTGCTCGGCCTGGACGGGGCTGGTGCGAGCCGCCGCCAGGGCCACCTCCGCCAGGGTTTCGAGTCGGCCTGACGCGCTGCTGATGGCGCGGGCGTACTGCTCGGCCTCGGTCAGCAGTTGCTCAGCGTGGTCCGGGTCGATCTCGGCCGCTGCCGCCTTTACGCTGGTCAAAGCCATGCTCTGCAAATCGCTCTGGCTGATGACACGAGCCCACTGTTCAGCCTCTGTCAGCAGTTGCCCGGCCTGGTCAGGATCAGTCTGGGCTGGCGCCGCCTCCGCATCGCCCGGCGCCGTGTCCCCCGCGGTGCCCTGATCGGCGAGGGTGCGGGCGAACCGCCCGGTGTCATCCGGCAGCGATAGTGAACGGTCAGAGCCGGCTCTGGCCACGACGACGGCGATCTCGGTCAGGGCCCGCACCTTCCAGTAGATGGCCCGGTTCGGGTCGTTCAGCATCGAGGGCGGGGGCACTGCCTCCCGCTTCCGTCCACCGTGGCCCGGAGTCTGCCGGGGCCGGCCGGTCACGGTGAAGGCGATCTCCCCGGCCTGGGCGGAATCGGTGCGGGCCGCGACCATGGCGACCTTGGCTAGCGCCATGTCACGCGCGGGTGTGCCCATGGGCCAGACGAGTTCCTCCGCGCGGGCCACGTCGACGTCAGCTATCACCTCGGCAACCTTAGTGATGAACGGTGCGACATCGTCGAGGAATTCTCGGTGGCGCAGCGCCCGGGTGACGGGCGGGATTTTCTCGATGTCAGCCACCAGCCGCCGTGCGGGCGATGGGTCGATGCGGGCCAGGAGCAGGCCGAACTCCGATGGGGAGTGCCAGGCCAAGGCCTCCAGGATGTGATGGTAGCCCGCAGTCTCCGGGATGGGCGCAGTCCAGCTTGGGTGCAGCGCCTCGTCCAGCAGTTGTGCGGCGTGGGCAGGGTCGGAGCGGGCGGCGACCGTGGCCACGTGTACCAGTGCCCTGGCCCGCTGAACGGCCAGCGGAAGGGCACGGTCGTACTCGTCATCCAGTCCCCGGGCACGGGCGCTGCTGGTTGCCGGAGGCGGCGGCGGGCCGGGAATCGCCGCGGCGCGGTCCTCCGGTGTCATGGCCTGCTCATCCAGGGGAAGGGCGCGGGCGATCTGCTCTGCCTGCTCCAGCAGCCGGGCGGCGCGGGCCGGGTCGGTGGCGGCCGCCGCTGTGGGTTTACCCGGTGGCTCATCGGCCGTGATCATGGTCGCCAGTGGCGGGGGAAGCCACTGGCCGGGTGGTTCAGGGTCGGCGAGGAGTTCCAGGATCCTGGCCGGGGCGGGCCGTTCGGAAGGCTCCTTGGCCAGGCACGCTGCTACCACGTCGCGGATCTGAGGGTCCAGGCCGGTAAGGTCTGGTTCTTCGTGGACGACCCGGTAAGCAATCGCCTCGGCCGGCCCCAGGCCGAACGGCCGGATGCCGGCGGCGTAGGCCAGCACCATCCCCAGCGCGAAGACGTCGCAGGCCGAGGTGAGCGGCTGTCCCACGAGAACTTCGGGTGCCATGAAACCCGGCGTGCCAGACCGCGCGGTAACGCCGGAACCGTCGATGGCACGGGCGACGCCAAAGTCGATCACGTGAGGCCCGTCTTCGGCCAGCAATATGTTCGACGGCTTCAGGTCCCGGTGAATCAGCCCGGCGGCGTGAATGGCTCCCAGCGCTTCGGCCACGCCCGCGCCCAGCACTCTCACGCTGTCAAGGGGGAGGGCCTGGTGCTGGGTGAGAATCAGCTCAAGAGACGGTCCGGCGACGAAGGCGGTCACCATCCAGGGACGTTCGGCGTCGGGGTCTGCATCGACTACCTGTGCCGCGTGGAATCCGCCGACCTTGCGGCCTGCCTCTACCTCCAGGCGAAACCGCCGCCGGAACTGGGCGTCATTGGCGAAAGCAGGATAGATCAGCTTGACCGCGACCGGGCGCCCGGCCCGTGACCGGCCGAAGAATACCTCGCCCATCCCGCCCGCCCCAAGACGACCGGTCAGAACATAATGCCCGACTCGCCGTGGGTCTCCTGGCCTAAGGGAATCCATGCCACCCCGCACCGCAAGGGAATAGCGGACGCAATGAACCCGCCCGAACCCGATGATTCCAGGAAACAGATCGCCGGGAAAGAAGATTCAGCCGTTAGGCTCCCCGCCGCGCCGCTCCACAAGGATCTAGGATTCTGACCTGCGCCCCGACCGTGACCGTGCACGTCTTGCCGGGCGCCAGGCTGTGGCAGGTGTCGCCGGTGCTGGCGAACCCGGCCGCGCCGGCCAGCGTCACCCGCAGCCTGCCGGTGCCCTGACCGCCGGTATTGGCCAGCGTGAACCTCTGCGAGGCCGCCCCGCCAGCGGCAACCTGCCCGTAGTTGTAGGGTGCAGGGCTGAACGTCAGTACCGGCGGCCGCGGCTTGGCCGCCGCCGCCCCCGCAGCCGACCCGAGCGCCATCACCACGGCACCGGCCACCACCACGGCACGGCCGAACGCACTGCGCATCGCAACTCCCGTCCCGGCCATCGCGCGAAAACCCCGCGATCACCCATCCCGTCAACGGGATGCTGACGCCCGCCCGATGCACGGTCAAGAACGTCCAGTCAGGCCGCACGACACCGAAGGGCCCGCTCTGATGCTGGAACGACGCTACCGTTGAGGACGCGGCCTGTCCCCTAGCGCCCCGAGGGCCTGGACGGACATAGGCGGAGGGAGCCCCAGCCAATGATCCTTCCGAAGGTTCGGGACCCTCGCTTCGTGACGATTCGCCGCGGTGGAACCCTCTCTGATTCGGACCACCATCTCCTCGCTCTCTGGGCGGCATCGTGCGCAGAGCACGTCCTTTACCTTTTCGAGTCGGCTCAGCCTGATGACCCGCGACCACGCGAAGCGATCGAGCACGCCCGCGCCTGGGTGCGTGGTGAGGTCACGATGATGCAGGCTCGCGCAGCGGGCGGTCATGCAATGGGCGCCGCCAGAAACCTTCGAGGGGCAGCACGGCATGCCGCGTACGCTGCTGGCCAGGCCGGGGCCGTCGCACACGTCGCCGCGCACGAACTCGGTGCGGCCGCCTATGCGATCAAGGCCGCACGTGCCTCCGCGCCCGAAGGTGAGAGCGAGGCCGCAGGGCGACTCGAGTGCCAGTGGCAGCGTGACCAGCTCCCGGAGACGATTCGCGAGCTCGTGCTTGACGACCAGCGTTTGCGGAACGACATCTGCTGGTCAGCGTTTGACTGCTGAGCGGGTGCGGGAAGGCCCCAGCCGCCGTCCGAATCTGCCGCGTTGAGGTACGTCGATCACGGTGCGGGGTCGAGTCGTCTTGGCGAGCCGCAAGCGTAGCCACCGCCGTTATGGTCGAAGGCCTGGCCACTGAGGTGTCCGGCTGCTGTGACACCGAACCCGGCAATCTGAGCGCCGCCGAAGGCGGAACTGCGATGCTCAGCGTCGGCACGGATTCGGCGATCCGGCCGGGTGGCCGCCCCAGTCTCGGCGTCACTTTCTGTGATCAGCCCTGTTCCTGGCCGACGCGCGGACGCGCTTGGACCTCGCCGTCAACCCGGCGCGTCACCAGGACCCGTGAGATCAACCGGGGGGTTCGCCGCGCCAGGTGGTGCCCGTCAGGCGCTGCCCCCGCTGGTGCCGGCGGCCCGGCCAGAATGGCCGGAACGTACTCGAGCAGCTGGATGCGGCCATCGAAGGTGCGGCTGCTGATCATGTCCAGCGCGACATCGGGATAGCCGTCGTAGATCCGTTCCCGGCCGCTGCCTCCGGTGATAACGGGAAAGACAACCACGCGGAAGCGGATCCCGGGCATGAGGCGGCACGTGGCCGCGCCCATCAGGACCGCGCAGTCCGCTTCCGGCTGCTCGGCCAGCCACCCGAGGTACCCGGGTCCTTCGAGCCCCCCGCCAGCCCGGCCAGCCCTCGGCAGCCGCGTAGCCATCGAGCGACGTGATGAAGTCGATGAGCAGCCCTGGCATCTAGCGTCCTTGTCCCCGGGGGTCTCGGGTAGCTCCCGCCCTCTCGGCCGCGAAAGCAGGAACGCCGGCAGGACGCGCGACGAGGCGAGAACTCATCGCCAGCGGCGCCCCATTAACCGATCTGGGCAGCAGCAGAGACCACCGCCTCTCCGTCACGCTCTGCTGCGTCAGGCGTCACGGGCACGCGCTCACGATTTCCGCGAGTATGCGGTGGTTGACCTGCGTATTTCTTCTTGCACGATCTGCCTGACATCGGCGCGGCGAGCACGGCGCCAGGTTATGGCCACCAACAGGAGGGCCGCCAGTGCTAGGAACGCGCAGGCGATAGCGGTGCGGACTGACACCTGGGTTGCCCGGTATTCGACCGGGATGCCCGCGATTGAATTGATCACAGACACCATCGGCCTGGCGAAACCGAACAGGCCGCCCGGCGCGTTCAGGTGGGCGGCCGCACGCTGGCCCGGTGCCAGCCAGCGTAGGTCACTGAAGTGCAGCAGCGAACAGATGGTCACCATGGCCGCAGAAAACGCCAGTGCCATGGCGCCACTGCGAACGACCAGGGAAGGCGCCGGCCGTGGCAGCTGTTTCCTGGCCGCTACCAGGAGCGGCACCGCGAGGCCGATCATCGTGGCGAGCGTTATCAGCCAGACGCGGTACTCCGCGACGAGCCAGGTCCAGCCGTCCAGGTGCGTCAGTGCCCATCGCGCCGCACCGGAACTCATCAGTGCCTCCTTGAGGGTTGGAGAATCCGGCCGGTCTCAACTACCCGGCATCTCGCCATGTCATGCGTCCGGGCCTCCTTTCCCGGCTGTGCCGACACCCTGGCAGATGGGCCGGCGACACCCAAGTCACTCACGCTCGCACGATGTCACCGCGGCAGCCGTCCGTTGCAGGTGATTGGCGGCTCGCACTGCGGTGACCGGGACCCGGCCGGGGAATGCCGTCCGGATCCCGGGCCGGCGATGTTGTCGCCGAGGGTGGTGCTCGGTTGGGTCTAGGTCACCGCTATCGGCCGGCCACACTGGTGGTTCGTGAGTGACGTTAACAGGCCTGAAGACATGGTGTCGCTGCACAGGCGGCTGGATGAACTCGAGCACGCCGTCGCCCGGCGCGTGGAGGAGACCTGCGCCGCGTTCTTCCGGACGCCGCCGCAGGCCGCTGGGGAGGTGATACCGGCCTGGCGGCGCCGGACCCGGGGGAGCGACGCTGGCAGGTCGCGGCCTGCACCGCGGTCGCAATCGGGCTGCAGGCCGCGGTGCCCGGGCGGCTGGGGGTGCTGCGGCCGACGTGGATCCTGCCCGCGCTGCAGGGCATCCTGCTCCTCGCGCTGGTCCTGGCCAACCCGCACCGGATTGACCGCCAGTCCCGGGTGCTGCGCATGCTCGGCCTGACGCTGGCGGCGCTGATCAGCGTCGCCAACGCATGGTCGGTGGTGAGCCTGGCCACCGGCCTGGTCCGCGGCACCGAAGGGGAAAACGCCGGGCCGCTGCTGGTCACCAGCGGAGCGATCTGGCTCACCAACGTCATCGTGTTCGGGCTGTGGTACTGGGAGTTCGACCGGGGCGGCCCGGTCGCCCGCGCCCTGGGCACTCGTCCGTACCCGGACTTCCAGTTCACCCAGATGGCCAGCCCGGAGCTCGCACCGCCGGACTGGGAACCCGCCTTCGCCGACTACCTGTACCTGGCCTTCACCAACGCGGCGGCGTTCAGCCCGACCGATGTGATGCCGCTGTCCCGCTGGGCCAAGCTCGCCATGACCCTGCAGTCGGCCGTTTCCATCGTCACGGTGGCACTGATCGTGGCACGTGCCGTCAACATCCTGAAGTAGCCCGGCGCGGCGAAGGCGGCGGGCAGCCGGATGCTCGCGCTGCCGATTACGCGCGCCATTTGTGGTGTTGCGGTGAAGCGGCCACGGGCACAGATCGAGATGTTATGCGCGCGCTGACCCATCCGCACCACCCGTCACCCGGCGGGGAAACTTCCGGGCGCGGAGGTGAAACTTTCCCTGCCCCGTGACGCGACAGTTGAGGTATGGAGGGGCCCCCAGGCGACGAGACGCTGCTGGTCGGCGTCGCCGAACCCGACATCGGTGCCTTTCGCGCGCTCTACGAACGCCACGCCGCTGGCGCTCCGGTTCGCGCCGGTGCAACGACCGTGACAGAACAGAGCCCCGTCCTCGCGCAAGCAGGAGAGAACATGACTGGCCAATGCACAATCATCACTGGTCACCCGCCGGACCCGCACACGGCTCCGACTCGAAGCAGCCTGACCCTGGGCCGCATCCGGCTCATCCTGCTCGGCGCCGTCATCGGACTCGCCTGGGCGGCCAGCTTGCGCGGCTTCATGATGGTGCTGGCCGGCCCGGACTCGACGTTCACCTTCACCGGCACCTTCGGGATCATCATCCCGACCGGCATCATCGTTGGCGCGCTACTGGGCTGGGCCGAACACCAACGCCGCACCGGCACTCAATACCCGCTGCTCATCCTGGCCCCGCTGCTGATCGGCATCATCCCGAACCTCGCTGCCGGGCCGGACCCCGGCCCCATCGGCCTCGCCCTGTTCGCAATGGCCGGCGGCTACGCCGTGTCCGGCCGTGGCCCATTCTGGACGCGGATCGTGGCCGGCATCGTCAACCTCGCCGGCATAGCCGTCACCTTCCTGGCACCCAAGCCCTATCCGGACCTCAGCTACACCACAACGCACGGCGCCTGGTTCGACACCCTGGCGGCGTCCCTGGGCGTAACGCTCGCCCTGGCCTGCTCCATCCCGATGCGGCGGCCGGACACTAGCCACAAACCCGCTGGTCAAAAGTCTGCTGCGAATATGCCCGACCACTGGCCCGCCCCGTCCGCATCCATCGTGGGTGAGCCGGCCGTTCACGACCCATCGACACCGAAGGACATCCCATGACCACACACCAGGCGGTCGTCCGCCCCACGCCTCTGACCGGCACCGTCACCGCGATCTTCGTGGTGCTCGGACTGATCGACGTCGCACTGGTCGGCGCGATCGGATCCACTGACCCGCCGCCCCTTGCCGTCAGCCTCGGCGTAGCCGCGCTCGGCCTCATCACCCTGGGAGCACTCGTACCGGCATCCCGCGGCAGCCGCAGCGCACTCGGTACCGCAGTAGTCGTCCGGGTGATCTCCGCACTGCTGGCCGTGCCCGCATTCTTCCTCAGCGCCCCGGTCTGGGTCATGGTTGTCGAGGGCTTCGTCATCGTGGCAACCATCACGGCCCTATTCCTGCTCCGCCGAAACGCCCGCGGCTCACATGGGTCACCGACTGCCACCCGGCCGTCGATTCCGCAGTACGGGCATGATCGATGACACCACCGCCAACCATGCCGGCGGCGGAGTCGCCGGGGTGACCCTCGGCGTCGTGTTGATCACAGCACGGTTATGTCCAACGAGGCCTGGCGTCAAGGGTTACACCAGGCACTTCAGTCAGCAAGGAGGCAAGATGACCAGCCATCCCAACTTTGACCGCGCTCAGGCCATACTCGACGCGTCCCGTCGCGGTGACTACGCGCCGGCTTTCGACAACTTCGCCGACGACATCGTGATGGAAAACGGCCCCGGTGCCGGGCCCTGGCACCGTGGCAGCGGCAAGGACGACCTGGCGCTCATGCTCCTGGAGCTTGCGGGATCCTTCGGTGACACCTTTCACCAGGACGGCCGCTGCGTGTATGCCGATGACCGCGTATCGATCTCCCTGATCCACGAGACCGGGACGGCGCCTGGCGGCGACCAGTTCGATAACCTCGCCGTGTACGTCGGCCGTCTGCGGCCGGACGGGACGACCGAACGGCTGTGGACCGTCGACCTCGACGCCGAGCACTGCGAAGCCTTCTGGGAGAAAAACCCAGCCACACCCTCGAAGGACTTTTCTTAGCAGCTCCGGCCCGGCATTAGGCAGAGTCCCGCGTCTTGAGTCAAAGACGGCTTGGCCCGGAATAGTTCTGGTGGATCCGCTGTCGGTGCCCGGATCGAGATCTTGGCCCGCGGCCGCCAGCTCGGGTTACCGGCCCGATTCGCTCCGGTCCTGGGCCGGCAGGTGGCTGCCGACGAGCCGGTAACCACCCAACGACGGAACCCAGCGCAGCGGACCGGCTGCGGATAGCGGCGCCGCCCGCTGGTGAGCAGGACGCATTCCCACATGCGCACCTGCTCGTCGTGGGCCATCTTGACCGCGCGGATCACCATTCGGACCGCCAGCCATAGGCGGCTGCCGGCCCAGACCATCATGTCCCGGCCGCCTTTCCGGAACGCGCGGCCCGCGCGAGCGCCCGCGGCCGGGACAATGTCCGGCTCTCGCGCGTACGGCGAAAGTGCCCCGGGCCATGGGCGTTCGCGGCGGGCCCCCGGTCGTCCGGTGCGAATACGGTTCATCACTGACCTCCCCGGGTCATTGATCAGGCATGGCCCGGTTCCTTCTGGTGATTCGGCGCTCGCTTCGAATTCGCCAGGGAAATGCCGGGCATATCCATGGCTGGTCTCCAATCGGTCGGTAGCAGTCTCGTCCGTCTGGCGGTGTGCGGGGCAGGGGCAGGCCAACCCCTTTTGGTCGCGGCAGCGGCCGGGGTCGGACGACCCACAGGCACCAGCAGTCCGGCGGGGCTGGCTAGACCAGGCGCGCGCTGAGGGCCAGCCGGGTCAGGTCGGCGCGGCGGCGGCAGCCGGTCTTGTCCCGGATGCGGTCCAGGTGCGAGCTGACGGTGCGGATGCTGATGTGCAGCTCGGCGGCGATCTGCGCGTCGGTGCGGCCCTGGGCGACCAGCCTGACCAACTCCCGGTCCCGAGCGCTCAGCTTGCCCGGGCCTGGCGCCGCCGACTGCGGCGATCCTGGGTCGATGAGCATCAGGGCGTACTCGGCCGCGGTGGCCAGGCTCATCGCCGCGCCGCGGTCCTGGGCCTCGGCCGCCCGGACGATCCGAGCGCCGGATCGTGCCGCGGCAGCCGGAACGACCCTGGAACGAGATGATCCCGATGCATCCCCACCTGATCAGCCAGCTCATCGCCGGCCGGCAGGCCGGCCTGATGGCCAGCGCCCGGCAGCAGCGCCTGGCCCGGCAGGCCCGCGCCGCCCGCCGGGCCCGGCCCCAGCGCGGCCGCGCCGCGCCGATGCTGGCGGCCCTGGGCCGCCTGGCGCGGCGCAGGCCCTCACCTCGCACCATCCAGACGCCAGCGGCCGGCCCCGGCATCCGGCAGCAGCCATGCCCGCAGTCTCCGGATATCCCTTGCCCGAGAAGCCGGCGCTCTTGCAGACCGCTCCCCTTACCCAGGCCGCAGACAGGAATGGTCTTGCCATCCGACGAGCCCTGCGGGCACCACGGCCCGCCGAACCGGGCGATCTGCGTGAGGCCTCGACACCACAAACGGTCGATCCTCCGGAGCCGATTAAGCGATAAGGAGCTCGGCGGCTCGGCGGTCCGGTTACGCTCAGCGACAGCGGCTGGTCTGTGATCAGTCCGCACACTCAGCCGTTAGGTGCGCGTCCGCAGATTGAACTAAATAGTTGTGAGCGGCATAACCACCTGCCCACGGCCCGAACAATCTGACAATCCGCAGGGGATCATCACAATGGCGCACACCATCATCAACCCAGACGGCCTGCACGACCCCACCCGCTTCGGCTACGGTCACGTGGCCTGCACCTCGGGCGACCTGGTGTTCATCGCCGGCCAGTACGCCTCGGACGGCGACGGTCACGTCACCTCGCCGGACTTCGCTGAGCAGGTCGACCGGTCGCTGGACAACCTGCACACCGCACTGACCGCCGCCGGACTCGACTACGAAGACGTCGTCCAGCTCCGCACTCACATCGTCGGGCACGATGCTGCGAAGCTAGAGATACTGGCCGACCGGATCGCCCGGATCTGGGGCTCGCGCCCGCCAACCCAGACCCTCACCGGCGTGGCCGCCCTCGCCTTGCCCGCCATGAACTTCGAGATCGACGCCATCGCCGTCCGCTAGCGACGAACACGTGATGCAAGCGCCCGGCCTTACACCCGGCATGATCACCCCGGTGAGCGGTGTCTCGTAAGAGATCCCGAACGCGACACCGAGCGCAGCGGACCCGGCGTACATTACGACACTCGCCTCTGCGTCGGGGGCGCCGGGACACCTGCGCCCGAACTAGGCGCTCGGTTCGGTCACCCCTCTGGACACCACTCGCGCAGCGTGATGATCGCCGGTCATGACCGTCACGCGAGATCCGCCGATATGGACTGGTGATGGCACTTCAATGATCACTAGCCTGGAGCACGCAGATCGGATTGCTCTGCGCCGACGTCGCCCGGATAGACGCTGAGCAGATCGCCCGCCGGGTGTAGCGGCCCGGGCGCCGCCGGGCATGAGCCGAGGTTTGCGTGACCGGCCTGCCGCGGTACTTCCTGTGAGAGATGGGCGCGTGGCCACATGCCCTGACGCCGACTGCACCGTAGGAGGTTGACCAATGACGATCATGCCGGGCGCGGGTGCCTACTGGTTCGAAGGGAACGAGGTCGGCTGCTTGATCCTGCACGGGTTCACCGGGACCCCGCAGAATGTGCGCCCGCTGGCGGACTACCTGGCCCGTCGCGGGCTGGCGGTCTCGGTCCCGCGAATCGCCGGGCACGGCACCACCGTGCAGGACCTGGACACCACTGGTCCCGGCGACTGGCTCGGCACCGCCGAGCAGGCGCTCGCTGACCTGCGCAGCCGGTGTGCGACGGTGTTCGTCGCGGGGATCTCGCTGGGCGGGACCTACACGCTGGAGCTCGCCCGCCGGCACCAGGACCTGGCCGGCGTTGTCGTGATGGCGGCACCGGTGCTCGATCTAGAGGCGCTCAACCCCATCGTCGAGGACCCGGACCGTCCGGCGGCCATTCCCGCTCCCTGGGCTACTGTCGGTGTCCTCATCAACGACCTCGGCGGCGGCGGCATCACCTACCTGGAGATGCCACTGAACGCGCTCGAACGCGGCATGGGCTTGATCAAGCAGGTCCGCGAAGGGCTTAGCGAGGTCACAGCGCCGGCGCTGCTCATCTACGGGGATACCGACCAGATCGTCGACAAGGCCAACGGTCCCTTCGTCCTCGACCAGATCGCCTCCACCGACAAACGCCTGCTGCCCCTGCCCGACTCCTCCCACGAGCTGACCCTCGACGTCGACCGGGAACGCATCATGGTCGAGGTTTACGACTTCATCCGCGCCCGAAGCTAACCGCGCCGCGCATGGCTGATCCTGCGCGAACAGCTGCGGGGTCAGGCCGGGAGGAACTTCCAGCGGCCAGGTCGAGGGCCTCGTCGGAGCTGAGCGCGATTCCCTTGGCATAGGCCCGCTCGACCTGCTCATGCCCGAGGTGGGCGCGCAACTTGTCGAGGCTGTCCCGGCGATAACGCGCTTCGAGCTCCTCCCACGGTAGCCCGGTCGGGCCGAGGAAGGCTTGCGCGACGCCATGCAGCACGGCCGCCCGTTTCCAGTCACCGGCGTCTGCGGCCAGGCACGCCAGGCCGAGGCTGGCGTAGGCGATACCTGGACGGTCCCCGTTGCGGCGGCTTATCCGCAGCGCTGCCTCGAAGCTGGATCGCGCGCCGTCCGGGTCGGTGTCCTGGCGCAGTAGCCAGCCGATATTCAGCCACGGGTGGGGGCTTGTGGCCTCGATTGCCCGCGAAGCTTGCGCCGCCTGCTGCAGATAGGTCCGGGCAGCGGGGATGTCCCCGGTGCGCAGGGCATCCCCTCCGGCGTTATTGTTCAACATGGCGGCAAACAGATGGTCGCCGGATCGCTGCATGCAGGCGGTGGCCTCGGTGAGCAGCAGCTTGGCGTGCGCTGGATCGAGGAGAGCGCCGCACAACAGATACCACGCTATGCTCTCGCCGAGCAGGACATCATCGCCGAGCTGGCGGGCGCGCTCGACAGCCTCCTGTCCCGGGGGTAGTCCTCGCTCCGGCTCGCCGGCGACGGAGCAATAGCGGCTGAGGGCCGCGAGTGATTCGATGAGGAGCCGACTTGCGCCGAGCTGGCGAGCGAGCGTTACTGCTTGTTCACCAAGCTGCCGTGCTAGGGCAATGTCATTGCGGCGAGCGCAGAGGGCGGCAGTGACCAGCGCTGTCCCGAACAGCTCCGGGTCAGCCCGGGCTTCAGGCCGGTTCAACGCCGGCATGAGCAGCGCGAGGGCTTCCTCCTCGCGAGTACGGGCCCTCCAGTATCGCCGTAGCGCGACGCCGAAGCGCAGGACCTGCGTGGTCCTGTCCGGCATGCCGGCCGCATGCCCGGCGGCGCGCCCCAGGTTCGCCTGGTCAGCATCCAGCCGCGCCAGCCAGCTGCTTTGATCCCGTCCGGTCAGATGCGGAGCCGCCGCCTCGGCGACAGACAGATAGTGCGCGCAGTGCGCCGCTGCCACCGCGGCCCCCGCGTCGTCGCTGGCCTCGGCCAGCCGTTCGGCGGCGTACTGGCGGATGGTCTCCAGCAGCCGGTAGCGCAGGGCTGGTCCGGTCGGCTCGGCTACGACCAGGCTCTTGTCCACCAGCGAGCCGAGCAGGTCGGTGACGTCGAGCGCCTCGATATCACCAAAGCCGCTGACCGCTTCGGCGGCATCCAGATCAAAGCTCTCGGCGAACACCGACAGCCGTCGCAGCAGCATCTGCTCGGCGCCATTCAGCAGCGAATAGGACCACTCGACGGTGGCGCGCAGGGTCTGCTGCCGCTTCAACGCGGTGCGGCTTCCCCCGGTGAGCAGGTGGAAGCGCTGGTCCAGCCGGTTGTGCAGGCCGTGCAGCGACAGCGAGCGCAGCCGGGCCGCGGCCAGCTCGATGGCCAGCGGCAGCCCGTCCAGCCGTCGGCAGATCGACACCATCAGCGGGGCGGTCTGCTCGTCGACCGGCAGGGCCGCGCCTTGGGCCCGGGCCCGGTCCACAAGCAGCGTCACCGCATCGGAGGACTCAGCTGCCGCACGGCCGCACTCGCCGGGCTCGGGAAGTGACAACGGTGGCACCCGGTAAATGACCTCTCCGCCGATGCCCAGCGGTTCACGGCTGGTGGCCAGCAGGTGCATCCGCGGGCAGCGCCGTACGATGGCCTCAGCAGCCTTAGCGCAGGCACTGATGAGGTGCTCGCAGTTGTCCACCACAAGCAGGGCATCCTGAGGAGCGAGCGCATCAAGCAAGGTCTCCAGGACCGGTCGGCCCGATTTCCCGGCGATTCCCAGCGCCCGGGAAATGGCCGACGCCACGGCGTCCTCATCCAAGACCGCAGCCAGCTCAACCATCCAGATCCCGTCACCGAAACCGTCGGGCAGCCCGGCGGCCACCTGCAGGCTCAACCTGGTCTTGCCCGATCCTCCAGCTCCGGTCAAAGTGACCAGGCGGGAGGATTCCACCAGAGCCCGGACTTCCGGAAGTTCCCGGTCACGGCCGATGAACGTCCCTAGCTGAGCCGGGAGATCGCCCGGCCTGACGGTCAGCGACCCGGGCGCCGTGAGGGCGGCCGCCGTGGCACGGCCGCGCGCCACCTGTTCGAACCGCGCCCGCGGCGGCCCGGCCAGGCCCAGCGCATCGGCCAGCAGCCGGGTTGTGTCCTTGCGGGCGGTCCGGTTGATCCCCCGCTCCAGGTCGCTGACCGACCGCGGGCTCAGCCCCGCCGCTTCTGCCAGTTCCTCCTGCGTCAGCCTGGCATCGGCGCGTAGCTGTCGCAGCAGCCCTCCGAAAGCCGGCGCATCCTGTTCCGCCACGGGGCCTCACCGTCCCTCACCAGCCCCTGCCCCCAGCCCGCGGCGCTCATCTACCGCGAGCGGCACACCCGCCAGCAGGCCTACCAACCCCACTGTGAGCATACGCTCGGTAAGCATAGTGCAACTCACCGCATCTTCGCCACCTGCTCAGCCGCGAACGGCACGGACAAGACGCCGTCGGCATCTCACGGAGCTGCTGCGTCTTTAGGCCGCGTCTTGGGTCCACCCACGGTTCGTTCCGCTGACACCACCGCCCAGGCCGAATGCAGACTTCCCGGCCGCGAAACCTATATGCGTTTATCAACCACGCTCTGCAAGCGCGGTCCGCTGGGCGCAGAACTGGGAGATAGGGAGTTCTTACTACCAAGCCGAGCCACACCGCCATGACAACCGAAATAATCGGATCAGCTCACTCACGCTGACGGACGGTTATAACGTTGCGTCATAAGCGCTGGCTGCGGCAACCGCGCGAGATCTGCCGTTAGGTCCGGATGCGGGAACATCGGCTGCGCTGCGCGACTGCACGCTGGCCATCCCCGAAGGCCACGTGGTCGGGCTCGTCGGCCCGAACGGCGCGGGCAAGACCACCCTGCTGCGGCTGGCCACCGGGATGCTCATGCCGACCCGCGGCTCGATCACCGTCCTGGGCGAGCGCCCCGCGGCCGGGCCGGCGCAGCTGGCCCGGGTCGGGTTCGTCGCCCAGGACACCGCCGTCTACGCCCGGATGACGGTCGCCGGCCATCTCCGCCTCGGCGCCTGGCTCAACCCCGGCTGGGACGACGGCCTGGCGCGGCAGCGGATCGGGCGGCTCGCCCTGGACCCTGGGCAGCGGGCCGGGTCGCTGTCCGGCGGGCAGCGCGCTCAGCTCGCCCTCACCCTGGCGATGGCCAAGCGACCCGAGCTGCTCCTCGACGAGCCGGCCGCCGCCCTGGACCCGCTGGCCCGGCGAGAGTTCCTGCAGGGCCTGATGGAGGCGGTCGCCGATCAGCGCCTCAGCGTCGTGCTGTCCTCCACCTGGTCGCCGACCTGGAACGGGTCTGCGATTACGTGGTCGTTCTCGTCGCCTCCCGGGTCCGGGTCGCCGGGCAGGTCAGCGACCTGCTGGCCGCGCACCGCCGCTTGTCCGGGCCGCGCCGCGACCCCGCCAGCCTGCCGGCGGGCCAGGAAGTCATCACCGAAAGCCACACCGACAAGCAGACCAGCCTGCTGGTCCGCACGGACGGGCCGGTCCTCGACCCGGCCTGGGCCGTCACGCCGGTCAGCCTGGAGGACCTGGTGCTGGCCTACATGAGCCGGGCCGGCGATGAGGCGCCGACCCGCCGTCAGCACCTGGGGGCAGTGTCATGATCCGGCTCAGCCTTCTCCAGTTCCGCATCCAGGCCGTCACCGCGGCCGCGGTGACGGCCGCGTTCGCGGTCCTGCTCGCGGTCACCGGGCCGCACCTGGCCAGCACGTACGCCGCCGACGGGCTCGACAGCTGCCACGGCAGCCGGTGCCTGAGCCTGGCCACCTACTTCACTGCGTCGCTGGCCCGCAGCCCCTACGGGGTGCTGTTCCTGCTCAGCACCGGAATCATCCTGCTTGCGCCCGCCGTCATCGGCCTGTTCTGGGGCGCGCCGCTGATCGCTCGCGAACTGGAGACCGGGACCGCCGCCCTGGCCTGGAACCAGTCCGTCACCCGGACCCGGTGGCTGGCCGTCAAGCTCACCACCGGCGGTCTGGCCGCCATGGCCGTCACCGAAGCGCTCAGCCTGATGCAGACCTGGTGGGCAATGCCGATCAGCCAGGCCGTCGCCGACGGCTCCGGCGCTGGTGTCGCCCAGAGCCGGTTCAGCCAGCTGAACTTCGCCACCCACGGCATCACCCCGCTCGGCTACGCCGCGTTCGCCTTCGCCCTCGGCGTCACCGCCGGGGCGCTGATCCGGCGCACCATCCCGGCCATGGCCGTCACCCTGGCCATCTTCGCCGCCCTCCGGATCGCCATGCCGCTGTGGATCCGCCCCAACCTCGCCCCGCCCGACCACACGGTCATCCCGGTCACCTCGTCAGGCAACGCCGGACCGTCACAGGCCGGCCCGGGCGGCGACACCTTCACGCTTTACGCCGTCAGCCTCCCCGGCCAGCCCGGCGCCTGGCTCCTGTCCAGCGGGCCCGTCAACGCCGCCGGGCGGGCGACCAGCACCACCCCGGCCGCCTGCACATCGACAGGAAGCACCGGCCAGAGCGCGGGCGCGCAGGGGAACGTCTTCGCACCGGGGCAGTGGAACACCCCGGGTTTGGTGGAGACTCGATTCTCCCCAGATGCTCTGGTCTGGGTGGCCGTTGTCTTCCACGGTACCGCCGCCTGGCGGAACCACGGTCTGATCATTTTCCCGCTTTTGTTTTATC
>Ga0335081_10005143_pt1 | contig 20693 bp, 14 predicted proteins | sample Lox_Sample_35_FD_206713 | JGI IMG/M metagenome (GOLD analysis project Ga0335081, IMG submission 206713) | Soil microbial communities from Loxahatchee National Wildlife Refuge, Florida, United States - Lox_Sample_3.5 | ecosystem: Environmental > Terrestrial > Soil > Wetlands | place: USA... | reverse complement strand
CGACCCACCGTCTCTTTTTTCACCACCGGGATTCCCGTCTCGTCCATTTGCACATACAGAAGCGGAATCGGCTCGCCCGCCACCACGGGCAAGTTCAAACTGCAAGGCTTGTTGGATCTCCTCTTGCTCGCGCTGAGCGATCTCCCAATCCCGCGATCTCCTGCACCACCTGGACTCTTTGATTTTCCCACTGAGGAATAGTCTCCGCCATAGGTCCTCCCTCATCCTAACGTCCATCCACGTTAGGATTCTACCACAAAAAAACTCCTCAATTCCAACTTTTATGTCGCACACCCACCTACATGAGGAAGTTTGACAATCTCCGACCCGCACTGCTAGGATAGAAGAGGGTGGCCGCCTCTGGAGGTGGATGCTCATTCGGGTCTTCTATCGACGATTTGGTTACAGGTTTTTTGTTTGACCTGTGCCATTTTTCCCCTCGTTGGCAAACCATCGTCCCCGTCGTCTAGCCCGGCCTAGGACATCGCCCTTTCACGGCGGTAACGCGGGTTCGAATCCCGCCGGGGACGCCAACATTCTGAAGGACTTCCGCGATCCCAACGTTTTCGGTCATGGTCCAATATGGTCCACTTAGCCCTGAGAAGCCGCTTCTTTCAGGACCATCTTCACCAGCTTGCTCTGCGCCTCCCGTTTCTGAGAACTGACCGTCTGCATGTAGACGTCGGTCGTGACCTTCATACTGGAGTGACGCAGAAGCTCCTGCACGACCTTCGCATTCTCCCCGTTGGCATTGAGGAGCGTTCCGAAAATGTGCCGGAAGGTGTGATACGAGACATGTTTGTCGACTGCGGCGCGCTTCACCGCGGGCCAGCCGTAGCAACGTTAAAGCGTGCCCGGCCAGTACGGCTGCTTGCTTTTCTTGTGCGGTGAGGCAAACACCCAGTCGCCAGGAGCCGTATACTGGGAGATATGGCTCCACCGGGACAGTGATCGCCATCTGCCGCACGCTATTTCCTCGATAACGAGCAACAAACAAGTTCTGACAGTCAATCCTTGCTCTACATACAAGGCTTGGACTGATTTTCGACCGCCGGGAACTCTGTGGTGACGCCGAGGAAAGCCATCCGACGTGTTCCCACTTCCATAATCGCGAAGACATTTGGATTCTTAGCGAGGGGGTCAAAACGTCGCTCTGTAAGTCAGACCCGCGCCGGGTCTTCGCCCAACACCGCGTCGAGTATCGTCACCAGCCGATCGGCATCGGCCACGTTAAACGGGAGAGGGGGGCGGACCTTAATCACGTTGTGGTACAGCCCCTCGGTGCCAGTCAGGATGCCGAGTTCGCGCAGCCGATTTACCACGTAGGACGTCTCGTCCCTGGCCGGCTCCAGCGTCGCGCGATCTTTCACCATTTCGACGCCGAGAAACAGGCCCATGCCCCGCACGTCGCCGACCACCGGGTGCTCCGCCATGAGTCCTCGCAAGCCGCCGAGCAGGTGATCGCCTACAATCCTGGCGTGCTCCTGGAGCCCTTCATCCCGGATCACGTCGAGCACGGCCAACCCGGCGGCGCACGAAACGGTGTTGCCTCCGAAGGTGCTGAAGAACTCCATGCCGTTGTCGAATGCGGCGGCAATCTCCGGCGTGGTGACGACGGCGCCAAGCGGATGTCCGTTGCCGATGGGCTTGCCGAGCACCACGACGTCCGGTGTTACACTTTGGGTTTCGAAACCCCAGAAGTGCGTTCCCAGGCGGCCGAAGCCCACCTGCACCTCGTCGGCAATACACAGTCCGCCCGCGGCGCGGACCTGCCGGTAGGTCTCAGCGAGGTAACCAGCGGGGAGCACGATCTGCCCGCCCACGCTGGGAAGCGATTCACAGATGAAAGCGGCCGGGCCGGCGCCTCGCGCCTCTAGGCCATCCACGATTTCGGCTATATGTTCGGCGTATTTCCGGCCAGCCTCGGGGTCGTCTCGCCGATACGGGCCGCGATAATCGTCGGGCAAAGTCGCCGTGTGAACCCAGGGCTTCGCGCCTCTGCCTCCCGGGCCAGCGAACTTGTAGGGGCTGACGTCGATGAGCGTGTTCGTGTGCCCGTGATAGGCTCCTTCCAGAACAATGATGTCTTCCTGATCGGTGTACGTCCGAGCTAGGCGCAGCGCCAGTTCGTTCGCCTCGCTGCCCGAGTTGACGAAAAAGAGGACGCCGAGGGGTTCCGGCAGAGTGGCGGCCAGGCGCTCGGCGTAACGCACCAGGTTCGAGTGTAGGTAGCGGGTGTTGGTGTTGAGCAGGGCCATCTGCATTTGGGCGGCCCTCACCACCCGGGGGTGGCAGTGGCCGACATGCGGCACGTTATTATAGGCGTCGAGGTAGACCCGGCCCGACTCGTCATAGACGTATTGCATCCAACCCCGCGCCAGCCGAAGGGGGTGCCGGTAGGAGAGGCTCAGATTGCGGCCCACGCGCCGCCGCCGTTCAGTTAGAGTTGTAGCCACGGCGGGCTCTGGAGGGGGGAACCGCTCAGCCGGGATGCGGAGGATGACGTTCGGGTCCGGCGAGAGACTCGACCAGACCTCACGCTGGCTGGCATACGCCGCGCCCGGAAAATCGCGGTCCAATTCAAGCAGGTCGAGAATCAGTTGAAAGTGGAGATGAGGCGGCCAGTCGCCGTTCGCAGGTGGCGCGCCGATGGTGGCGAAGGTATCTCCTTGTCCCACTCGCTGGCCCAGCGCTAGCCTTGCTGTCGAGCCTTCGCCAAGGTGGCCGTAGAGAGTGTAGAACTCCAGTCCGGCATCTGTGGCGTGCCGCAGGATGACGAACGGGCCGTAGTCCTTCGGGGCCGCGTTGGTCGCGAGGCAGTCGACCGTACCCTCGAGCGGCGCGTAGACCGGCGAGCCGGGCTCGACAAACAAATCGATTCCCAGGTGGATGGTGCGGCGTTCGTTGGTCGGATGCTCACCGCTTGCGAAGGCAGGGGCGAAGTAGAGAGGCCGCGCCTCGCCGTATCGCCCGATTCCGACCCGCACGCCCTGGCTGCGCATCGCGCCGAAGATCGTCTCGGTCATGGCCGGCGTCTCGGCAGCCTGCGGGTCGGCGCCCAGCAACAGGCTTCCCACGCTCAGGTCGAAAACGATAAGGGGTTCACTGCGAAGGTCAACACCCACCACCGGCGCGAACCTTGCCCGGGCTTGCAGCCAGTTGACAACGGTTTCACTTTTTGGCGCAGGTGGGAGCCCGCACGCGCGGCGAAATGTGTAGTGCGCAAACCGCGGGTGCACGGCGGCCAGTTGCTCCAGCGCCGCCCAGGCCGGCTGTTCGCTGACGGTGACGTAGGGATCGTCAGGCTCGAGCGGGCGCCGGTACGCCGAGTTGATGACGCTGGCGCTGAGGCGGGCACACATGAGGGGGAAGAGCAGTGCGATCTCGGTTTCGGTCAATGGGAAGACGCTGTGGTAGCCGGCAACCACCTGGGCGGCAGTACCGAGCGGGTCGCACTTGGCAAGGAGCGCGTAGGCGGCTGCCACCGCCACTTCCGCAACGGTGATGCTCTCGAGCATGTCACCAAAATCGATAACGGTCGCCACCTCACGCGGATCGCAGCCCTTTCCACTGACCAGCACGTTGTAGTCGTTGGCGTCATTGTGAATCACGCTGCGGCGCAACCCGGGCAGCGCCGCAACGACATTCGCCTCGTAGAGTTCGACGAAGCTTTCCACGAGCTGGCGGCGATCAGGGTCTTGGATGTGGTGCAGATAGTCCCGCATCCAACCCGCGCCGGCGAGGTCCCACTTGAGTTCCCGCCTGGCGGCAGGGTGGACGAAGCCTGCCAAGGCCGCGTCCAGCCGTCCCATAAAACGGCCCACACTGTGGAGCAGCTCCGGTGAGTGCGGGTTGGTCTCTGCCAGGAGCTGACCGGGCACGTAGCTGAGCATCCAGACCAGGCGTCCGGTCCCGTCGCCGGCCCGGGCCGAGCCGATTCGCTCGCCTGCAGCCGTGCTGATGACACGCGGCAGCGGTAGCGACGGCGCCTGCTCCGCCGCGAAAGCTAGTGCCGCACACTGAAGGTCAACGAGGTCAGGCGGGATGCCGGCGCGCATGACCTTCAAGGTGAATTCCTCGCCGCCCGTCGCGGTCAGATGAAAGTTATCGTCGTATTCACCCGGAAGCCTGTGGGCGGTCGCTGCCAATCTGTAGACCTCGCCCGCAATGCGCGCGGCTTCACTCTCGGGCAATTTCGGCGCCGGATATTCCAGGAAAGGCATGCTGTAGATCCCCTGCGAGAGATTATAATGCACCGCGCGGCTGGTGGCCGCAACGAGAAGATCGGCTATTCGAATCGTTCTAAATGCTTGCTCGTTGGTACCCACAACACTGGCATCACGACCGAGAGAGGCTTTAGTGGCTACGATACTATTGAGTCGTGACCTGATCCGATGAAGGCCCACTGGGCAATGATGCAAATGTTCGATATGATGAGCGAGAGGCCAGATCGGAAGAGAATCGAGAGGCACTTGAGAAGTACATCGCGTAGGTTCTCGGGAAACACTTCATTCCTACCCTGCTGTCTCTCGGATATCCAATTTCACGCACGGGCGGCGCTTCTGTTCGCTTTCTTGTCATCGCAAGCAGTGGGCCAAGCAGGTACTGGTATCATCCGCGGAAGCGTGTTCGATGCGCGCGGGCACGCACTCGAAGGCGCTCAGATTTCGTTGTCCTTCGGAGCGGCCGGCCATGCGACGGCCACGACCGTCAGCGATCATCTGGCGCATTTTGAATTCACCAAACTGGCGGCGGGTCGCGACTACCGCTTGCGGGTTAGCCACACCGGGTATGTGAGCGTCGAGGCTGCCGGCCTCTCCTTGGCCCCGGGCGAAACCAAAGAGCTGCGCATCACAATGGACCCCCGACGCGCGCTCGCGAACGCCGTGGCGGAGGTCGCTACCGCGGGTGAACGCCAGGAGGTGCGCATGTTGCCGGTGCGCGGCCAGGCAGCGGGAAATCTCGAGATGCTGATTCCCGGCTCGGGCGCGAGCGGCGGCACGTTTGGATCGTTCCCGGTCAACGGCAGCCGCGCCCAATTTAACACCTACATCGTCAGCGGCGTCAATAATCTCGATCCGTTCCGGGGCGCGGAGGCCATCGGGCAGGGTGGCGCCTTCGCGGCTCCGGCCATCCTGCTGCCGCTGGATGCGATTCAGGAAATCCGGGTCGAGACCAATACCGGCGCCGAGTACGGTCCGTCGGGCGCGGCGGTGCTGACGCTGATCAAGAGCGGCGGACCCCAGCTTCACGGGTCGTTCTTCGAGTTTTTTGATAACGATAAATTGGCGGCGAACAATTTTTATAACAACGCCTTTGGCCGCCCGCGATCGGAGTTTCGGAATAACCAGTTTGGCTTCACCGCCGGCGGCCCCCTTCCGCGCCGCAGCTATTTTTTCAGCTCGTATGAGGGACAGCACGAACGCGTCGGCGTCACCTCCGCTTCGCGCTTTCCCACCCAGGCGGAAATCTTGACCGCGACTTCGCTGGTCCAGTCGAGCGGGCGTTCCGTGAACGCGCTGGCGGCGCCGATTCTCGCGCTTTACCCGGCATCGGTCGGCCAGGGGGCACTGAGTTTTTCAACGCTAGGGCGCAGCGACGGTGACGCCCTGACGCTGAAAGCCGATCACGCAATGGCCGGCTCGAATAGGCTCTCCACGTCTTATGCTTTCGGCACGAACCGCCAACAATTTCCGCAGGGACACTTCAGCTTGGGCGGCGGCTCGCGGTTGCCGTTGTACGTGGCGCGATCCCACACGGTCGTGCATCTGTTCGCCGCCGAGTGGCAGCACGCGCTGTCGCCGCAATTCCTCACTGTCGCCCGATTCGGTTACTCGCGCTATGCGGAGACGACGCTTCCCGGCGACCACGGCTTCGATGTCACCACCCTCGGTCTGGACACTGGGGTCAGTTCGGCGCGCGATTCCGGGCTGCCGGAAATCGACATCGCGCCCGGGGAATATGAGAATCTCGGCGCCAGTCTCTCGCTGCCGCGCGGCCGCGCCAGCAATGTCTACGAGCTCTCCGATCGCGCAAGCTGGAATCGCGGCGCCCATGAGTTGAAGTTCGGTGGTGCCGCGACTCTCCTCCAGGAGAACGCCTATACCGACACCGGAATGCGCGGCCGGCTGGTCTTCGACGGCTCCCAGCTCGGTGAGCAGCTCTCGACCGATTTCGCGATTGCCAGCCTGGCCGACTTGCTGGCGGGCCTCCCGGCACCCGGAGTGACAACAATCGCGCGCGGCGATTCGCAACGCTACCTTCGCCAGCGCCGCTGGACGGCATTCGTCGAAGACGGTTGGCAGGTTCGACCGGCTCTGAAGGTAACCCTCGGATTGCGCCACGATCAGTTCTCCGTGCCCGCGGAGAAGCAAGGGAGGCTTAGCAACTTCGTTCCGGGCGACGGGCTGTTGGTGGTCGGTGCTCCTGGACTCGCCCACGAATATCAGCCCAACAACCTTGATTTCGCTCCGCGGGCAGCTTTTGCTTTGGGATTAGGCGGCAATCGCACCTTCAGCGGCGCCTGGGGACTGTACTTCGATGCGCAGTCTTTCGACGAGCTGATGGATAACAGTAGTAACTCAAATTCGATTCTTCCCGGCCCGGTATTTAATCCCATCGGCGCGAGCGCGATCTTCACGATTACCCCGCCGCCCCCAATTCCATTTGGTCCGGGCCTTAAAATCTTCGGGCCGGCAGCGCCGCAGCCGCCGTTTGATGTCTTCGCCGTGAGCACCCACTTTTCCGATCCGCGCTACCAGGATTTTAACCTCGCGGTTGAACAACGGCTCGGCTCGCAGCAGTTGCTGCGCATTGCGTATTACGCCACGCGCGGCGATCATCTGCCCTTGGTGATTGACATGAATCAGCCGTTGCCTGGCAGCTCCGATCCGGCAAGCGAGCAGGCGCGCCGGCCCTTTGCGGCCGCTTTCCCGCAGTTTCGCGTGATCAACACGCTTGCCGCTGCGGCGCGCTCCAACTACAACAGCTTGCAGGTCTCGGCGCAGCGCTCAGCGGCCAATGTCACTTTTCGTGCCAGCTACACTTTCTCCAAGTCGCTGGATGATGCATCGGGCGCTGGAGGATTTAACGGCGGGCCGCCCGAAGACAGTTACAACCTGCTGCGCGATTACGGTCCCTCCAATTTTGATATTCGCCACCGCTTCACCGTGACTTATGCATGGCGAATCCCGGCGCCGTCAATCCCGAAGGGCTGGCTCAAAGCGTTGCTCTCGAATTGGCAACTGAATGGAATTACCACCCTCGAAACCGGCGCACCGCTCAATATAACTTTGCCTTTCGATGATTCCGGCACCGGCGAGTTTCGCGATCGTCCGAATCTCGTCGGAGACGCTAACGTGGCATTTAATCCGACAGGACCGTATCTCAATCCGGCGGCATTCGCGCAGCCTGCCGCCGGGACTTACGGCAATCTGGGAAGAAACGTGTTCAGCGGGCCGGGACTGAACGACTTCGATATGTCACTGGTCAAATCGCAGCACATCGGCGCCGACCGGCTGCTGCGGCTGCGCGCCGAGTTTTTCAACGTGTGGAACCATCCGAACTTTGCTAATCCGTCAACCACTTTCGGCTCTGGGTTTCGGTTGACCAGCACGCCGGATTCGTCCAATCCTTATTTCGGCAACGGCAGCCCGCGGAACGTGCAACTCGTCGCCGAGCTTGAGTTCTGAGTTATACCCAGCGTCATAAGTCGGAGACCGGGCGAAGCATGTCATTCTTCGCTGCGCTCAGAGTGCCTATGTTACTGCTACCAAGGAAAGCTCCGGCATGAAGCTTCGCCGGATGGACGCCGAACTCGACCGCGGAGACACCGGCCCCCTTTGGCTACGCGACCCTGAAATTGCCGGCTACGCTGAGGGGGCCATCCTCCGTGGTCAAGAGCTGGGACATTTACCTGCTTGATCCTTGCGTGATCATGTCTCTCAGGCGTGATACAATCTTGAGCATCAAGGGTCACAATGGAGATTACGAATCGAGAGCCCAGCGTCACGGGTCTTGCTTTCGCCAGTGAGTTTGTTAAGGAGGTGACAAATGCTTCGTCTCGCGTGCTGCCTGCTGATGGCGACTCTGGCCCAGGCCACCACGCCATTGTTCCAGTCGTCTTTCCAGAAGCCCAACCAAGCCAATCGGGGTTGGACCGTGGTTCGCGGCTCCGCGACGCCCGACTCCACCGTCTTGCACGGGAATAGTCCCTCCCTCCGCGTCGAGCGAGAGAGCGGCTCGCCGGACGCGTGCATTCGCCTCACGCCCGTGTCACTTACCCTCGGCAAGCGTTACGAGTTGAGCGCTTGGGTGCGGACGGAAGCCCTGGAAGTGCGCGATCTCGATCGCTCCCCCATTGCCTCCGGCGCGACGCTCACCATGGCCTCCATGCCTTTCGATGTTCACTCCGCCTCAGTCGGCGGGACGCAGCCGTGGACTCACCTCAGTTTGCGATTTGTCGCAAGCCGCACGCAGGACCAAATACTTCTAACGGTCGGCAACGGTGGCTCGTTTAGCGGCAAGGCGTGGTTCGAAGGCGTTCAGCTCGATGAAGCCTCTTCCGCAGGCGACTGGCCGGCCCGAGAAGCCGTGCAGACGTTTGGACCCGCTTACCGGTACCCTGCCGCCGGTTGGATCTATCTGCACATCGAAGGACAACCCTACGAGCGCGGATACCAGCATGGCCATCTGATGGCCCGCGAGATTCCACAGTATCTCGAGCGCTGCGCTGCCTCTCTCGGCGACAAGGACCACTGGCAGGAATATCGCACCCATGCGAACGCCCTCTTTCTCCGCGGCTTCGACCACGAAATCCTCGAGGAGATGCGTGGCATTGCCGATGGGGCCTCCGACGCCGGCGCCCGGTGGCAGGACCGGCGCATTGACCTGATGGACATCGTCGTGGCTAACGTCACGGTGGAGATGGGCGAGCTTGCCTCCGCTGTCTCCACCACTCCCACGGGACTTGAAGGTCTCGACTTTGACAAGCCGCCGTACGCAGATCGAAAACGCGATTCCGTTGTGGACCATTGCAGCGCGTTTGCCGCCACCGGGCCGGCTACCCGCGACGGCAAAATGGTGATCGGTCACGTCACCTGGTGGCCGCTGACGCTTGCCGAGCAGACCAACGTCCTGCTCGACATCAAGCCGGCTTCCGGTCATCGCATGCTCATCCAAAGTTACCCGGGCGGCATCGAAAGCGGCACGGACTGGTACCAGAACGACGCCGGAGTAGTCCTCACCGAGACCACCATTGACCAAACGCCGTTCAATATTCACGGCACCCCGGTGGCTTTCCGCGCCCGCAAGGCGATCCAGTATGGCGGCAACATCGACGAGGTGGTTCACTATCTCGGCACCCGCAACAACGGTCTCTACACCAACGAGTGGATCATGGGCGACGCCAAGACCAATGAGATCGCCATCTACGATCTCGGGACCACCCACACCCGGCTGTGGCGTAGCTCGAAGGACGAATGGTTTGGGGACACTCCGGGCTTCTATTGGGGCGATAACAACGCCAAGGACCTGAACGTCCGCCTCGAGGACTATCCCGATCCCAAAGGCGATCCTGACTATATTCCCTACGTGCCCGGCCCCCGCGACCTCGCCTGGCAGGACCTCTACCGCAAGTATCACGGACAGATCGACGAACAGTTTGGGTTTCTCGCCTTCCGCACGGCGCCCCTGGTGAGCGCCAGCACCATGGATGCCAAGGTGGCGACCTCGGATATGGCCTCCCACTTGATGGTGTGGGCCGCGATCGGCAAGCCCAACCAGCGCGAGTGGCTGCCCCGCCAATGGGACAACGCCAAGATAGATGACGGTCTCTATCCCTCGGGCTACTACCTGTTTCAGGGGGAGCCTTCCGAAAATCTGCGCGCCGCTATTCAGCAGAACGAAAAGACGCGCTTGACGGCGTCCATAGACCCCCCGCCCGCGCACAAGACGGCTGAGGTCTCAGGGGAGGTCTCGGACCCGCCGTCTTATGAAGACCGTCTCTGGAAAGGGTGGATACTGCCCGCCTCCGACGCGGACACTTGGTTCGTTGCGGGATCGGTGGTGCTCAGGCGTGCGCTCCAGTCCAACGATCCGGAGGCGGAGCTGAATGCCCAGCGAGCCACTTGGCGCGGTTTGGAACTAAGCCCTGACAACCCGGCGAATCATTTTCGCCGGGAGGTGACGAAGGGCGTCGTGTATCTTGATTCCCTGCGTCGCAAGATGGGCGACGATGCCTTCCTCAAGCTGATGGACGACTACTTCGCCGCCAACACCACCAAGACCGTCACCTCCCAGTCGTTCCTCGCCAAGGCTGGCGTTAGCCTTGATGCGATTGATCAGCCCGGGAACCTGGATCCGCCCGAAGGACCGGCCTATCTCACCAACGAGATTTGGCGCCGCCTGGCCTCCGCCGTGATCGTCTATGGAACGGTGCGTGAGGCCGGCTCGAACCGGTACGCGGCCGAACAGATCCAGAACCGCTTCCTCGATCGCTACGAAAGCCGCGTGCCGATCTACAAAGACTTCGAGGCGACGGACGACCTGCTTCGCCACCGCGACACGGTCTTTGTGGGCCGGCCCGAGGCCAATTCCGCGCTCGCCCTTTGGTCGGCTAAGATCGGCCTCGATTATCAGGGAGCCGCCTTCAAGATCGATGGCGAAGCCCACGCCTCGGAACGCGAAGGGCTGATTTTGGCCGCGACCAACCCGCTCGATGCTGCCCATATGGTGCTCATCGTGGCCGGCAACGATGCCCTCAGCACGGTAAAGTCCGAAAACGCGGATCTCTCCCCCGACGAATATGTGATTGTCAAAGATGGTGACAAGCCAATTAAGGGTTTTACCCGGCATAACTCAACCACTGCGCAAGACCGCGGCCAAGGGCGTCCCTGAGAGGTGGGGTGGCATAACGATCGGAGAGGCATTGCGTGGTGGCCCGAAATCGAATATGCCTACGGCGCCCACGTCTACGAGCGGAGTCAGAGGCTTGTCTGGGCGCCCCCGAGGTCACGCTGGCAGCTTCTGCTTTGCTTCTGATCGGCCGAGAGAGCCGGTTCTCACTCGTATCGCAAGGCGACGATCGGATTCACCTTCATTGCTCTCCGCGCTGGAAGGTAACAGGCAACCAACGAAGTTACCCCCAGGACGACAGTCACGCCGACAAAGGTCATCGGGTCCGTTGCGCGAACGCCGTAGAGCAGGTCCGCCATCAGTCGGGTCAACGCCACCGCCGCTGCAATTCCCACCGCCATGCCGAAAACGGCGAGCCGCACGCCGCCGCCGACCACCAGTCGCAGCACATCGCCCCGCTGTGCACCCAGCGCCACCCTCACGCCAATCTCTCGGGTCCGCTGAGCAACCGTGTAGGAAAGCACGCTGTAGATCCCTAGCGCCGAAAGAACCAGCGCGAGTCCCGCGAACGCTCCTAGGAGCGCCATCATCATGCGTTGCTGCCCCATCAGTTCCCGCACGACCTGCTCCATGGTTCTGATGTCCGCCACGGGCCGATCTTTGTCGACACGGTGCACCTCCTTTACAACTGCGTGGGTAATGCTCGCCGGTTCCACCGTCGAGGCCGTGCGTACCACCAGGTGATCCGGGCTCAGGACCCACGGGTACTGCTGATACGGGACATAGACCTCGGCATGAAAGCCATAGTCGGGTCCCTGGCTTAAGACGTTGCCGACAACTCCCACGACGGAAAGCCATGGTGAGTTCTTCGCGGCCATTCCCATCCGCAACTGCTTTCCCAGGGGATTCTGGCCCGGCCAGTACATTCGCGCGAGCTGCTCATTCACGATCACCACTCGGTCCGCGCTCTCGGTGTCGTGCTCATCAAGAGTGCGCCCTCTGCGCAAAGGAATTTGCATGGTGCGAAAATAACCCGGGCCGGCCACAACATAATTAGCGTCCGGCACGTGCCCGGCAGGGGGATTTGGTTGATCCGCGGTCGTAAAGAACTGTCCTGCCCAATCGCCGATGGGCAGTCCCCGGGAGACGCTGGCTGACTCCACGCCGGGCAACGCCTCGACTGACTCCACGACGCGGCGCCAAAACTCGGCGCTCGCCTGCGGTTCTTTGTAGCGCGGGCCAGAGAGCGGGACACGCAACGTCAGAACATGGGCTGAAGTGAAGCCGAGGTTCACCCGGCTAAGCTGCGCGAGAGTCCGAACCATGAGTCCAGCTCCAACCAAAAGCACCATGGCGAGGGCGATTTCAGAGATCACCAACGCACCGCGAAAACGGCGGCTCCGTGGACTCTGCAGTGAGCCGCGGCCCGTCTCCTTCAGCGTTTCCGTAAGCTGTGGCCGGGCGCTCTGTAGCGCGGGCGCCAAGCCAGAGAGGACGGTGGTCGCCAGCACGGTGACAAAAGCGAAAGTAAGAACCCGTAGGTCCGCAGTGCCACCGGCCAGGCCGGGAGCGGAGTTCAGCAGGAATGGCGGGGCCAGAGCCACCAGTCCCTTGCATCCCCAAGAGGCAAGCAAAACCCCCAGGACTCCGCCGGCCAGGGAAATCACCAGACTCTCCGTCAAGAGTTGGCGGACGATCCGCCATTGACTCGCCCCCAGGGCATTCCTCACGGCGAACTCGCTGGCGCGGCTCGCGCCCCGTGCAAGCAAGAGATTGGCCATGTTGGCGCACGCAATCAGCAGGACAAAGATTACCGCTCCCATCAGGATCACCAGCGCCGAAAGCGTGTCTCCTGAGAGCATCACGCGGAGACTCATCAAGTCCGCCCGCCAGCCTTTGAGATCGGGATGCACTTGCTCGATGCGAACCGAAACCTGGTCCAATTGCGCCGCAGCCTGCTGCAAGCTGATCCCCGGTTTCAGCCGGCCAATTGCGAAGTAGTCGTTCCACGTGTGCTCAGGCGAGAGCCCAATGCCAGATACCCACATCTCAGGGACGGTACCGTAGGGCGGGGCATATAAGTGCGAGAAGTTGGCTGGCATCACTGCGACGACCGTGTAGCTGGCACCGTTGAGCTCAATCGCACGGCCGATGACGGCGTCGTCCGCCCCGAGGCGTCTCTGCCACAACCCACAGCTCAGGATTACAACGCGCGGACCATCCGGCTTGTCCTCATCGGCAGAAAAGGCCCGGCCCCGGACAGGAGTTGCGCCCAGCAGCGGGAACAGATTGGCGGAAGCAACCTCACAGGGATCCTCCTCTGCTTCCCCTGCGCCGGTCAGCACGCAGGACGACTGAGTGAAGGCAGCCACGTCTTCAAAGACGCCGCTCTCATTGCGCCACGCAAGAATCTCGGCCGGCGAAGTGGGATTCCGCACCCAGCCACGCGGCGGATTCTTCTTGTCGATGAACACGAGCCGGTCGGAATCCTTGAATGGCAGGGGTTTGAGCAGAACAGCGTAGACAGCGGAAAAGATCACCGTGTTGACGCCCATGCCGAGCGCCAAAGTAAGCACGGCGACAGCCGTAAAGCCGGGACTCTTAGCGAGCATGCGCAGACTAAAGCGAACGTCCTGCCAGAGGTGATCCCACCAGAGCCAGCGGCCCGATTCATAAAAGCGCTCTTGCGCTTGCATTACGTTGCCAAAGGCCCGGCGCGCGGCGGCCCATGCCTCCTCCGCATTTAGCCCCTGATCCTGCAATCGCTCGGCCTCGAGCTGTAGGTGGGCCTCAATTTCGGCGCCGAATTCACTCGACTTCCGTCTGGTTCGGAACATGACCTTAGCTCTCCTCTGCCTCGGGCCCTAGAATCCGCCCGATGGCCGTCGTCAAGCGCCTCCATTTGCTGCTTTCTTTAACCAGTTGTTTGCGACCCGCTGTGGTCAGCGAATAGAACCGGGCTTTGCGATTATTCGCGGAGGTTCCCCACTTGGCAGAGATCCACCTCCGCTCTTCCAGGCGCTGGAGCGCAGGATAGAGCGCGCCGTGCTCCACGAGGAGCTCTTCCTCCGACGCCTGGTGAATGGCGCGCGCGATCCCCTGCCCGTGCTGCGGCCCAAAGATCAGCGTACGCAGGATCAGCAGGTCCAGTGTACCTTGCAGCAGTTCCAGCCGTTCTCTTGCTTCTTGGGTAGACATACGACCTGAGTATGCGGATGTTTGGGTAAGATGTCAACCTAAATCAGAGGGGCGGCGCGCGGAGGGGAGGAAGGCCGAATCAAATCAAAGTAGGTACAGTCTGGACCGATTCGCTAAACAAAGCCAGCGGCCGAATGGTCGCTAAGCATAGAAGTGACCTCCTTGGCAAACGGTCAGCACCCAAACGGGACTACGTCTCGGATCACGGTTCACCCGGAAATCATGCGATCTGATGTTCGGGCGAGGTATGTTCTTACACCGATAACTGCGAGGATTTTACCGTAGGCGAGATGCCCATTCCATTCCTGCTTCGTCACAAGTGCCCTTTATTTCAATGGCTTATGATTAGAAGCAATGTTGGTGCCCTGATTGCTTCGAGATTGGGAGGGTACCCGAGACTCGAACGAAAGGAAGCCTGTCTGCGGGCGTTCGGTGATGGATCATGGCAATCTCAGCCCACACGATAGGACGCGTTTCGGCGTATGCCGAGGACGAAGTCAACGATCGATACATACGGATCCTCATAGCGGATGACCACGAAGTAGTGCGGCAGGGACTAAGGGCGCTACTGGAAGCGGAACGTAGGTATGAAGTGTGTGGGGAAGCCCCTAATGGGCGGGAGGCCGTCAAGGAAGCGTGCCGGTTGAGGCCGGACGTGGTGGTCCTCGACTTCAGGATGCCGGGCCTTAATGGCCTGGAAGTGACACGCCAAATCCGCAAGGCTCTCCCTCAAACGGAAGTGCTGTTGCTGACCGCATACGATTCGGAGCAATTGGCGCGAGCGGTGCTTGGCGCCGGTGCGCTCGGATATGTCTTGAAGTCGGATACCGAACGGGATTTAGTGATGGCCTTGGAGTCGTTGCACCGGCGGAGACCGTTCTTCACTTCCCGGGTCGCCAGGGTAGTTCTGGAAGGCTACCTCAAGGTTGTGCGGGAGAGTGGTTCGGGTGAAGGGGGCTTGGATCCTCTCACGGGGCGGGAGCGAGAAGTCCTTCAGCTACTGGCGGAAGGAAAGAGCAATAAGGAGGTTGCCGTCATTCTCGGCATCACGGTTAAGACGGCGGAGACCCATCGGGCCGCGCTGATGCGCAAACTCGATTTGCGTTCGATCGCGGACCTGGTTCATTTTGCGGTTCGGAATCAGGTGATCGAGCCCTAGTTCCAGTCTGGGATCGCAGGCAACCGGCGGGGATGGAGCTAGGAGCTAGAAACTAGGGACTAGGTACCAGTGTTGTCCGCTAGTCCCTAGCCCCCAGTTCCAGCGCCACAACGTACGTCGTCCTCATAGGACTGTGTCGCAAAGGAGGCGCGTCTGGCGTCACACCCAAAGATGAGCATGGAGAGTACCGGCAGCAAGATGGCGGATAAACAACTCCACCGCGAAAAACAATTCACGGAGCGCCTTATCGACAGCACGGTGGAGGGTATATTCGCGTTTGACCGGCAGTGCCGCTACACGGTGTGGAACCGGGCCATGGAGCGCATTTTCGGAATCAGCAGAGCGGAGGCCGTGGGGCGTAACGCTTTCGATCTGCTGCCGTCCTTGAAGGAAACGGGCGAGGACAAGTTCTTCCAGGATGCGCTTAAGGGAAGGACCAGCCTTTCCAAGGAAAGACCGTATCGGATTCCGGAAACAGGCCGGGAAGCATTCTTTGAGGTCCATTACTCCCCGGTCCGCGACGCATCGGGAGGAGTAACGGGGCCGGGTCAGGTGATTGGAGGCTTGGCCATCCTTCACGATATTACAGGTCGCAAGCGAGCTGAGGAATCGCTGTGCGAGTTGTCCGGACGCCTTCTCCGGTCGCAGGACGAAGAGCGCCGGCGAATCGCCCGTGAACTCCATGACTCTACTGCTCAGACCTTGTCGGCGCTGGCTCTCAACTTCGCGCTGCTCCGGAAGGAAACCTCCCTGACCAGTCCGAGAGCCGAGGCGCTGATCGCGGAAAGCCAGGCCCTCGCTAACCAGGCTGCGGCAGAAGTTCGGAACCTTTCGCACTTGCTCCATCCGCCCGATCTGGATGCGATCGGACTGCTGCCGGCAGTCCGCTGGTATACCGCCAGGTTCTCCGAGCGGACGCGAGTGCGGGTGGAATTGGACCTGCCCGTTGAACTCGGACCCATGCCGCCGGAGGTCGAGCTTGCTTTGTTTCGGGTCATGCAAGAGAGTCTCACCAACGTCCACCGCCACTCAGGAAGTCCAACCGCCACCATCCGGATAGCCAACGGCAAGGACCAAATCACGCTGGAGGTAGAAGATCAGGGTCGTGGACTACCGCCAGGAATATCAAACCATCGCGAGGGCGATACTTTGAACCCAGGGGTTGGGTTACCTGGTATGCGGGCCCGCATCAGACAACTGGGAGGCTGGTTCGAAATCGCGTCGACGAATCCTGGGACCCGACTCAAGGCGACGATACCGGTGAAGAGGGCCTGAGAATCTAACACGGAGACGCAGAGGCACTGAGAGAAGAAAAAGAACTTGACGCAGAGTTTTCAGAGCACAGAGGCGCGGAGAGAAAGGGGCGAGCGGCGTTGTCTCATGGTGCCCGAGGTGAACTCTCTAATTCGCTGCTCGAACACGAGCTGTGCTCTCGGGATCAGAGAGAAGGGCACTCTGAGCGCCTCTGCGGCCTCTGCGTTGAGATCTCTTTTTTTCGCTGCGGCCAAGGGCCGCGCCGTGTCAGAACGTCCCTCGCAGTTACTTCATATCTTCTCAGTGATTTCGCGCCTCGAACTACGGGCCTTGCCGTATTGCTTCGCGCTGGATGACGGTCTTAAGGTGAGAATGGGACAGAGGGCGAGCTCATGAGCGGCTTTCGAATCTTGTTGGCCGACGACCACGCGGTGGTGCTGAGAGGGCTTCGGGCGCTACTGGCGGCTCAATCGGGCTGGCAGGTGTGCGGCGAGGCTACAAACGGCCGGGAAGCCATCGAGAAGGTAAATCGATTGAAGCCTGACATCGTGATCATGGATCTTAACATGCCGGAGTTGAACGGACTAGAGGCGACCCGTCACATTCGGAAGGACCTTCCCCAGACTGAAGTTCTGATCCTCACTCTGCACGAATCGGAGCAAATGATGCGCCAGGCTTTGGACGCCGGAGCCCGCGGCTACGTGCTGAAATCGGACGCTGGCAGCGAATTGTTGGCCGCCGTCGAAAGCGTGCGCCGCCACCGACGATTCCTTAGTTCTCGGGCCTCGCAGATGCTCGGCGAAGCCTCGACTCTAGCGACGCACGACGACGTCGCGACCCGCGAACCGCTCAGCCCTCGCGAACGCCAAATCCTGCAACTGCTCGCCGAGGGGAGGAGCACGAAGGAAGTCGCCACGGCACTCGAGATCACCGTGAAGACCGCGGAAACTCACCGCAGCAATATCATGCGCAAGCTCGATCTACACTGCATCACGGATGTGGTCCGATACGCCATACGGAACCAGATGGTGCAGCCGTAGCGACAAAGGATTCTGTTTTTGCAGGGAGGGCTGCGACTGGGGAATAAGAATGGAGATTCAGAGGGTGGTTGTAAGTCGACGCACATCGCGTTGTTTGGTTCTTCTGGCCGGAGTGCTCGGACTCAGCGTGTCGTTGCTGGCTCAGAATCTTCGCTTTAACTTCCAGCCCCTTTTTTCCTCGGCACCAGTCAGCCAGCCCTCAGGCCAACACTCAGATTTGGCCTGCCCCACTACCTACCTTCAAGCCTCCGATGGCGCCGTCGAAGGCTCTTCTCTGAATTACACTTTGAACCTAGAAGGCGTGCCGTACGACGAATACGGGGATCGCTTTTTTCTTTGCGCGCCGGGGCGAGGTTTGTCGACGATCATCCCCGGACTGGCCGCCGCATCAACCTCAGGGTCCGGTTCGGAGCCAGAGGAAGGGCGCCAAGCCTCCTGGGGAACGGTCTTCCCGAACTTTTTCAGCGATCAGAAACGCATCTGGACCTCTCCCATTCACGTGGGCCAGCATTGGAAACCCACGCTGGCCGTGGTAGGCATCACGGCGGGGCTGATAGCACTCGATCCCCACGACACACCATACTTTCGTCGCACCAACAACTTCTCAATCCTCCCGAAGGTCCTCAAGGTCACGACGACGGAACGCGTCTTTCTCGGTCTCCCGGTGGCTGAGTATTTCTTCGGCTTGGCGCGCCACAACGCCTATGACCAGCAAACTGGTTTCTTTGCCGCTGAGTCCCTTGCTGACGTGGATTTGGTTCTCGGAGTGATGCGAAGTGTAGACGGCCGGCTGCACCCGCGTGACATTCCCCCCTACGGCGATTACACCCATACGTGGTTCAAAGCGAAGGGGACTTACTTTAATCGGGGTAGTTTTCCGTCTGGCCATACTGCCGGCGCCTTTGCGGTGGCCACCGTCTTTTCGAGGCGATACGGGAAGAAGCACCGCTGGGTGCCGGTGCTGGCTTATTCGCTGGCGACGACGACGGGCATGGAACGGATTGCTTCCTCGGCACACTTTCCGTCCGACGTCTTCTTAGGAGCAGCTCTTGCCTACACCATTAGCCGTTACGTCGTGTTGCGCGAACCAGGGGACTGGCTGCGGTCCACGCTTCATTAGGACCGGATACTCAGGACCGTCCGCGCCTTAGACGCCCATTCGGCTCTCGGTCATGAGGCGGCGACCGACGCGGTGCGGGCCGGGTTGTGGGGTATTAGAACCGAGACTCGTTAGTGAACCGAAATGGAACTCAGGGTTCAGAACACTCTTTCAACCGGAGGTGCACATTGAAACTCAAACCAGGCGCTCTCTTCCTCGTGCTGGCCACTGGTCTGGGCTGGCTCACCACATCCTCGGCTCTCGCGCAGTCCCGCGGCGGCTCCTTTACCATTCGCATCGGTTCGTATTCGCCGATTGTGGCTTTGATCGCCGGCATCCTGATTCTAGCTTTTCCCCGGCTTCTCAACTACATCGTGGCCATTTACCTGATCTTGATCGGGCTGCTGGGGCTCTTCGGCCGTCCTTGAGCTCACCAACGAGTGTCGAATGGCGCGGTCGTATGTTAGGATCGTCCGGCGGTCGAGCCAGCTCTCTAACGCTTCAAAACCGGTGTGTGATGAGAAGACTCCGTCCTTCCCCGGCGACCGTCGTTATCGTGACGGGGTTGATTCTCGTGCTCGGGACAGCGCCCGCGCTGAACGCTTATTCCGTGCTCAGCCACGAAGCGGTGATCGACGCCCTCTGGGAAGCCGAGATCAAGAGGTTGCTGCTCAAACGCTTTCCTGACGCTAGCCTAGGCCAACTACGCGCAGCCCACGCCTATGCCTATGGCGGCTGCCTCATCCAGGACATGGGTTACTACCCGTTCGGCAGCCACTTCTTCAGTGAGCTCGTTCATTATGTTCGTAGTGGCGACTTCGTTGAATCTCTCATCCGGCAGTCGCAGGATCTCAATGAATACGCCTTCGCACTCGGCGCGCTGTCGCACTACGCGGCTGACAATATCGGTCACCCTTTGGCGGTGAACTTGTCGGAGCCCATTCTCTACCCGAAACTGCGCGCCAAATACGGCAACGTCATGACCTACGCCGAGGATCCGAAGAAACACATCATGGTGGAGTTCGGCTTCGACGTCGTTCAGATCGCGGCGGGCGTCTACGTGCCGGATGATTATCATGACTTCATCGGGTTCCAGGTGTCGAAGCCGCTGCTCGACCGCGCTTTCAAGGAGACCTACGGTCTCGACATCCGCGACGTTCTCTTCGATGAGGATCTCGCGTTAGGCACCTATCGGCACGGCGCCAGCAAGACGATCCCGCACCTCACGAAAGTGGCGTGGGAACTCAAACGGGACCAGATCGAGAAGCTGGTTCCGGGCATCACCAGGCGGAAGTTTGTCTATTCATTCTCGCGCCGACGGTACGAGAAGGAGTACGGCAAGAACTACCAGGGAAGGGGAGTCCGAGGCAGGGCGAGGGGCTACGAGCAACGGATCAGACAGGCGGCTCACACTCCGGGTTTCGGGGCCAAGATTCTGGCGATCATCTTCAGCATTATTCCCCGGATCGGCCCCCTGCAAACCCTGGACTTCAAACCGGCCACACCCCAGACCGAGCGCCTGTTCCTCAACAGCCTGAACGCGACGCGAGAAAACTACCGGCACCTGCTGGATGAAGTTGCGGCGGGCCACCTCAGCTTACCAGACACGGATTTCGACACGGGCAAGCCAACTAGTTTCGGCGAGTATCCTCTCGCCGATCGCACTTACGCCGATCTCCTCGCTCGCCTCCAGAAGGAGCGCTTCAAGAACGCGACCCCGGAACTACGCGCCAACATTCTCAGCTTTTTCGATCGTCTCAATGCCGTTCAACCCCGGAAAGACTGCCCGGCCTGCGCTGACGTCCCGCAGGAACTCAAAGAGATGCAGGCGGCTCCCACCCAGCCCCCGGCCGAGGCCGCGGCCAACTCCGCAACCACCAAGTGAACCTGGAAATCAAGCCAACCTAGGCTAGGAAATCATCCGGGAAAAGACTGTAAGCGGACGGATCGGGTTCCGGGGTCGGCAGACGAAAACGGCGAATCAGGGTCGGTTCCGCGAATCCCAAACCCGACTTGGTGGTCGTACGGCAGGGCGATTAAGACGGCTTGACTATTGGCCCTAAAGCCTCTGATTTAATCTTATAATTAC
>Ga0335081_10005140_pt1 | contig 20710 bp, 19 predicted proteins | sample Lox_Sample_35_FD_206713 | JGI IMG/M metagenome (GOLD analysis project Ga0335081, IMG submission 206713) | Soil microbial communities from Loxahatchee National Wildlife Refuge, Florida, United States - Lox_Sample_3.5 | ecosystem: Environmental > Terrestrial > Soil > Wetlands | place: USA... | reverse complement strand
CGCCATGGCCTACAAATATTCAGTCGGCCAACCGTTCATGTATCCGCTCAACAAGCTCGACTACGCCTCGAACTTCCTGCGCATGTGCTTTGGCGTGCCGTGCGAGGAGTACAAGGCCAATCCGGTCGTGGCCCGCGCCATGGACCGCATCTTCACCCTCCACGCCGACCACGAGCAGAACGCGTCGACCTCGACCGTGCGGCTCGCCGGCTCGACCGGCGCCAATCCGTTCGCCTGCATCGCCGCCGGCATCGCCTGCCTGTGGGGGCCCGCGCATGGCGGCGCCAACGAGGCGGCGCTGAAAATGTTAGGCGAGATCGGCTCTGTCGACCGCATCCCAGAATACGTCAAGAAGGCGAAAGATCCGAACGACTCCTTCCGCCTGATGGGCTTCGGCCACCGCGTCTACAAGAACTACGATCCGCGGGCCAAGCTGATGCAGAAGACGTGCCACGAGGTCCTAAACGAGCTCGGCGTCAACGATCCCCTGCTCGACATCGCCATCGAGCTCGAGCGCATCGCGCTGCACGACGAATACTTCATCTCCAAGAAGCTCTATCCCAACGTCGACTTCTATTCCGGCATCACGCTGCGGGCGATGGGTTTCCCGACCACCATGTTCACGGTGTTGTTCGCGCTCGCCCGCACCGTCGGCTGGATCGCGCAGTGGAAGGAGATGATCGAGGATCCGCACCAAAAACTCGGCCGGCCGCGCCAGCTCTATACCGGCTCGCCGAAGCGCGAATATCAGCCGATGTCGAAGCGGAAATAGCTCTCTCCGGCCACCTTCGTCCTGAGAGTTACTCGCGCTGCCCGTCATAGGCCCAGGTCAGATACACCCCGCCCCAAGTGAAGCCGCCGCCGAACGCCGCCAGGATCATGCGGTCGCCGGCGCGGAGCTTGTTCTCGTAATCCCACAGGCTTAAGGGGATCGTCGCCGCGGTGGTGTTGCCGTATTTGTGGATGGTGATCATCACTTGCTTGGGATCGAGCTTCATGCGCTCGGCGGTGGCCTCGATGATCCGCTTGTTCGCCTGGTGCGGCACCAGCCAATCGACGTCGGTCGGGCTCAAGCGATTGCGCTGCATCAGCTCGGTCGCCACTTCCGCCATCCGGGCGATGGCGAATTTATAGACCGCGGCGCCCTCCTGATGGACGTAGTGCAGACGCTTGGCCACGGTTTCCGCGGTCGGCGGCATGCGGCTGCCGCCGGCCTTCTGATGCAGGTGCGGCATGCCGGCGCCGTCGGCGCGAATGAGCGCATCGATGATGCCATATTTCTTATTCGGCTCGACGAGAACGGCACCGGCGCCGTCGCCGAACAGCACGCAGGTGGCGCGGTCGGTATAGTCGATGATCGCCGACATCTTGTCGGCGCCGACCACGACGATCTTGCGGTGCTTGCCGGTCTCGATGAATTGCGCGGCGATGGTGAGTGCATAGACGAAGCCGGAGCACGCCGCCTGCACGTCGAAGCTGCCGACGTTGCGGATACCGGCCATGTCGCAGATCAAATTGGCGGTCGAGGGAAATACCAGGTCCGGCGTGGTGGTGGCGCAAATCAAGAGATCCACATCGCCGGGCGCGGTTTGCGTCTTGGTCAAGAGGCCGCGCACCGCCTGCGCCCCCATGTGGGAGGTGCCGAGCCCTTTGCCCTTGAGGATGTGGCGCTCCTTGATGCCGGTGCGCTCGACGATCCATTCATCGCTGGTGTCGACCATTTTCGCCAGTTCCGCGTTGGTCAGCACGTCGGGCGGCACGTAGCCGCAGACGCCGCTGATCGCCGCGCGGATCGCGGTTTTACGAACGCTCTTTCTGACCTTGCTCACGCGTGTTCGCCGTTACGCCTCAAAACCCCGAACGGCCGCCTTAGCAGGATGCCCGGCCCATGGGTAGGGCCACAACGGTCGCGACATTTGAGGCTAAGGCCGGCCGCGCTGGGCGACGTCGAGCACGATGGCCGCGGCCTGCGCGCTCGGCGCCGCACCGCCGATCGCCATGATGCCGTCGAGTCGGCCGAACGCCTCGACCTGGCGCCGGCGCTGCGGCGTGTCGGAGAGGAGCGGCACGAGCGCCTCGGCAAGGCGCTGCGGCGTGCAGTCGGCCTGGATGAATTCCGGCACCACGTTCTCGCCGATGACGAGATTGGCGAGGATCACGCTCGGCAACCTTGACTGCAGCCGGATGAGCCGCGCCAGGAAGGCCTCGAAGGCCGACAGCCGGTAGGCCGCGACCATCGGCACGCCGGCAAGGGCAAGCTCGAGCGTCACGGTGCCCGACGCCGCGAGCGCGGCGCGGGCGCGGCGGAAGGCGGCCCATTTCTCGACCGGATCGACCACGAGCCGCGGCGTCACCGCCCAGCCGGCGACGGCCTCGCGCACGAGCGGAAGCAGATGCGGCGGCGTCGGCAGCACAAGCTCCATGGGGCCCGTACGCGCCGCGGCCCGCGCGATTGCCGCGCCGAAGATCCGGGCGAGATGGCGGATTTCGCTGCGCCGGCTGCCCGGCAGCACCAGCACAACGGGTGGATCCGCGCCCCGGCGCTGCTCCTCCTCGGCGCTGGGGCGAAGCTCGCCGATCCGTTCGGTGAGCGGATGGCCGACATAGACGCAGGGCGGCCCGCCGAGCTTTCCGTGCGCCGCCGGCTCGAACGGCAGGATGGCGAGCACCTGATCGACGTAAGCCCTCATGGCGCGCGCCCGGCCCGGCCGCCACGCCCACACCGTGGGCGAGACGTAGTCGACGATCGGGATCGAAGGCGCGAGCCGGCGCACCCGGCGCGCGACGCGGTGGGTGAAGTCGGGGCTGTCGATGATGACCAGCGCATCGGGCCGCACCGCGACGACTGCGTCGGCGGTCTCGCGGATGCGGCGCAGAATCATCGGCAAACGCCGTGGGATCGCGGCGATGCCGATGATGGCAAGGTCGTCGATGGCGAAGGGACTTGCGATGCCGGCCGCCGCCATGGCGCGGCCGCCGACCCCGTTGAGCGTCAACGCCGCGCCGCCGTGGCGCGCGGCAAGCGCGCGGGCGAGGCCGGCGCCGAGTGCGTCGCCGGATTCCTCGGCGGCGACCAGATAAAGCTTCAGCGGTCGCGGCTCGGGCGGCATCGCGCCTTAGTCCCCGCGCACGCCGACGACGAAGATATTGACGCGGTCGGCCGCCGCGGCAACGGCGGCCGGCTCGGCGATGACGGTAGAGCCAGCGACGACGGCGACGCCGGCAAGCCCGGCGCGCGCGGCATTCTCGACGGTCTGCGGCCCGATCGACGGCAGATCGAAGCGCCGGTCCTGCGTCGGCTTCGGCGCCTTGACCAGAACGCCGCTGCCAGGCGGCGCGGTGACGCGGCCTTGCCGGCGCAGCTCGGCGATCCGTGTCAGCATATTGTCGGTGCCCTCCGCCGCCTCGACCGCGAGCACGTTGTTGTTTGCGACCACGGCGGCCTGGCCGACGTCGAACGGTCCGAGCGCCGCGATCAGCTTCAGGCCACGGGTGATGTCGCGCGCGTCGCGCTCCGACGGCTTGACGCTGCCGAGTGCGCCCTCGGGAACAAAAATTTCCGGCGCCACGTCGGCGACGCCGATGACGCGAAAACCGGCGTTCTCCATCAACCTTGCCACGCCGCCCAGCAGCCGGTCGTCGCCGCCGCGAAACGCCGCAACGATGCGCGGCATCATGCGGATGGTCTCCCAGTCGAGCCGCAATTGGCGAAGCGGCGGACGCAGCAGCGTGCCAATCATCAGCACGTCGCGGCAGTGCGCGGCGTGCGCCAGGCGGAAGAACCGCCCGATCTGGCCGATGGCGATCCAATGATGAGTGTAGCGCTCGACGACGCCTGCGTCGGCCCAGCCCCTGAGGGCGAACATGACCGGCTCACCGCCGCGGCGCCTGACCGCATCGGCAACGGCGCCCGGCAGGCTGCCGCCGCCGCAGACGATGGCGATCGGACCTTGGACGATCGGACCTTGTCCTGGCGCGGCGTCAGCCATGGCGTTCTCGTCAGGCCGTATCGTCGGCGGGTTCTTCGTTCCACCGCCGCGTGCGCGGCCGCATCAGCGGCCGATTGTTGCCGGCGCGGATGAAGGCGACGACCTTGTCGACCAGCGGATCGCCGGCGAACTCGCGCGCGACCGCCTCGACGCGGTCGGCGATCCGGCCTTCGACGAAGAACAGCGAACGGTAGGCGTTGCGTAGCCGATGCATCTGCGCGCGCGGCACGCCGCGGCGGCGCAGGCCGACGATGTTGAGGCCGACCAGCGCGCCGGTCTGGCCGAGCGCGAAGCCGAACGGAATGATGTCGTCGCGCGCCGCCGACATGCCCGCCATCATCACGCCCTCGCCGATGCGCACGTATTGATGGATGGCGACATGGCCGCCGAGAAAGGTGAAGTCGCCGACGCTGACGTGGCCGCCCAGCACCACGTTGTTGGCGAAGCTGACGTCGTTGCCGACCGCGCAGTCATGCCCGATATGGGAGCCGACCATGAAGAAGCAGCGGTCGCCGACGCGGGTGACGGCGCCGCCGTCCTCGGTGCCGGTGTTCATGGTCACGCTCTCGCGCAATTCGCAGGCCGCGCCGATGACGAGCTGCGTCGGCCCGCCGCGATAATGCACCGATTGCGGCGGCGTGCCGAGCGAGGAAAACGGATAGACCACGGTGCCCTCGCCGATGGTGGTGACGCCGGTGACGTTGATATGTGCGATCAGGCGCACGCCGCGCCTTAGTTCGACCTGCGGCCCGACCAGACAATACGGCCCGATCTCCACGCCTTCGCCAATGCGCGCGCCCTCGGCGACGCGCGCGGTCGGATCGATCGCCATCTAGTCCTCGGTAATGACGGCGCCGACCTCGGCCTCGGCAATTAGCGCGCCGTTCACCTTGGCCTCGGCGCGGTACCACCACATGTTGCGGCGGTGCGCGATTTTGTCGACGTGATATTCGATGGTGTCGCCCGGGATCGCGGGCTTGCGAAACTTCGCCTTGTCGATGGTGAGGAAATAGACCTTGCGGCCGTGCGCCTTTTGGCCGAGATGCCACAGCACAAGCGTGCCGGCGGTCTGCGCCATGCCCTCGATCACCAGGACGCCGGGCATTACCGGATTGTCCGGGAAATGGCCGGTGAATTGCGGCTCGTTGACGGTCACGTTCTTGATGCCGATGGCGTGCTCGTCGCCGCGCATGTCGGTCAGGCGATCGACCATGACGAATGGATAGCGATGCGGCAGGAGCCGCAGGATCTCGCGGATGTCGACCGCATTGAGCGTGGCGCCGACGCTCATCGGTCGTCGCCTTCGGCCTTGTCGCCCTCGCCCTTGGCGGCTTGGCGAACCATTCGGCGCACCCAGGTGACGCCGCGCAACCATTCGCGCGCCGGCTGCGCCGGGTAGCCGTTGTATTTGGCGCCGGCAGGCACATCGGTGATGACGCCGGCGCGGCCGCCGAGCATGGCGCGGTCGCCGATGGTGAAATGGTCGGCGATGCCGACCTGCCCGCCCATCATGACGTAGTCCCCAACCTTGACGCTGCCGGACACGCCGGTCTGCGACACCAGCACGCAATGGCGCCCGATCGCGGTGTTGTGTCCGATTTGGACCAGATTGTCGATCTTGGTGCCCTCGCCGATCACGGTATCGCGGGTCGAGCCGCGATCGATGGTCGAGTTGGCGCCGATCTCGACGTCGTCCTGAATGATGACCCGGCGGGTCTGCGGGATCTTCTGGTGGCCCTTCGGGCCGGGCAGATAGCCGAAACCATCCTGGCCGATGCGCGCGCCCGGATGAACGATGACCCGGTCGCCGATCAGCGCGTGCAGCAGGGTGGCATTGGCGCCGATGGCGCAATCGCGGCCGATGCAAACGCCCGGCCCGATCACGGCGCCGCTCGCGATCACGGTGCCGGCGCCGATCTGGGCGTCGGGCCCGATCACCGCGAACGGATCGACGGTGACGCCAGCTTCGAGCCGCGCCGCGGGATGCACGCGCGCGTCCTTGCTGCGGCCGCTGACGCCATAGAGCGAGGTCGGATGCAACGCGTCGGGAAACAGGGCCCGTGCCACCGCGACAAAGGCCGGATAGGGATGCGGCGTCACCAGCACCGCGGGCCCGCGCGGCACTGCGGCCTCGAAGCGCGGACCGACCAGGCAGGCGCCGGCGCGCGTCGCGGCGAGCGCCTCGATGTAGCGCGCATTGTCGATGAAGCTGATATCGCAGGCGGTCGCGGTGTCGAGCGGCGCGATATTGCCGATGCGGCGGTCGAGCGGATCGCCGGCGCGCGGCACAGCGCGGGTCAGCGTCGCGATCGCCTCGATCGTGAGCTCCCGGCTTGCTCCGAAAGTATTCGGCATACGCCCGTCCATGTCGCGAGCGGCGGCCGGCTTAGAACTTCGTTCCGCCGCCGAATGCGAAGAACTGGGTCCGGTCGTAGTTCTGCTTCAGGATCGGATAAGCGAAGTCGAAGCGCAATGGGCCAAACGGCGAATCCCAGATGATGCTGGCGCCGGCGGACATGCGGACGGCGGGGCTGTCGGCGAATTGCATGCCGCACTGACAAAAGAACGTGCCGGTGCCGTTGTTGATGAAGCCGTTGATTTCACCGGTCGCGGCGATCTGCGTCTCGCCCTTGTAGCCCCACACCGAGCCGGCATCGACAAACACGGCGCCGCGGAATCCGGAATCCTTGGGAAGGAAATAGAACGGATACTGCATCTCGAAGCTGGCACCCCAATAATTGGTGCCGCCGATCGCGTCGTTCGACGTTCCCGGCGTGATATCGCGCGGGCCGAGGCCGGCCGGCGAGAAGCCGCGCACCAGGTTCGGGCCCATCTTGAAGTCGTCGAGCAGGCGCACGCCCTGCCCACCCAGGCCGACCATGTTGCCGGCCTGCAGATGCACGAGGCTGACAAGGTCCGGAACCACCTCGTAGTAGCTGCGGAAGTCCACGATCGAGCGCACGTAGTCGACGTCGCCGCCAAGGCCGGCGACGTCCTGGCCGAACGACATCGCCAGACCACTGGTCGGGTTCTTGTTGTTGTCGAGTGTGTTGTAGACAAGGCCGTATCCAGCGGCCGATGTCAGGGTCGCGCCGCCCGCAAGCTCGGCACGGACCGGAAGCGAAGCTTGGCCGTAGGTGTAGCAATTCAGGCCGCTCGGATTGTTGTAGAACACACCAGCATTCTGCCCGGCCGCGATCGCCTGCGGCGACGCGAAGGTATTGACGAAATCCGGGTTGAGGTTGTTGCAGTCGTTGAGAAAGCTCGGCAGCGTGATCTTCTGCGTATACAGCGAATAGCGCAATTGCAGCGTGAGATCTTCGCGGATCGGGATACCGAATTTCAGGCTGCCGCCGTAGCTCTGCGTGCCATACGACGCATAGCTGTTGGACAGCGTCTCCTTGTAGAAGAGATCGAAGCCGGCGGCGACACGCCAGTCGAGGAAATACGGCTCGACGAAGTTGAACTCGGCGCCGCGCGTGTATTGACCGTAAGTCACCCCGATCTTGGCGTAGCGGCCGGTGCCGAGCAGGTTGCGCTCGGACACCGACATCTGAGCGAGCCAGCCTTCCGCCGTCGAGTAGCCGCCCATGATCGAGAAATCGCCGGTCGACTGCTCCTCGAGGTCGACGTTGATGACCACGCGATCGGGCGCAGAGCCCGGCTCGTTGCTAATCTTCACGGTCTTGAAGAAGTTCAGATTCTTGAGCCGGCGCTCGGCGCGGTCGATCAGGGCGCGGTTGTACGGATCGCCTTCGGCGATGTCGAACTCGCGCCGGATGACGTAGTCGCGGGTGCGGATGTTGCCGCGGATGTTGATGCGCTCGATATAGGCGCGGGTGCCTTCGTCGATGACATAGGCGACGCCGATGGTGCGGGCCTGCGGGTTGCGATCGCCGCGCGGCCGTACGGTGGCGAACGGATAGCCGCGGCGCGCGACGTCGATGGTGAGCTCTTCGACGGTCTTTTCCACCGCCTCGCCGTTGTAGAGGTCGCCGGAATGGGTCCGCATGATCGGCCGCAGCACCTGCGAATCGACGGCGCGGACGTTGGACTGGATATCGACGTTGCCGAAGTGATAGACCGGCCCCTCTTCGATCGTGAAGGTGACGTTGAAACCCTTCTTGGCCGGATCGTATTCGGCCGTCGCCGCCACCACCTGCACGTCGGCGAAGCCGTGCTTCAGATAGAACCGCCGGATCAGATCGCGGTCGGCTTCGAGGCGGTCCGGATCGTAGACGTCGGTGGTCTGCAAAAAGCTCAAGATGTTTGACTCGGAGGTCTTGATCACCTCCTTCAGACGCCACGACGAATAGGCCTTGTTGCCGACGAAGGTGATCGACTTGACGCCGGTCTTTTCGCCTTCGTTGATCTTGAAGATCAGATCGACGCGGTTGTTCGGTCGCTCGATCATCTGCGGTGTGACGCTGACGTCGAAGCGGCCGCTGTGGTGGTAGATGTCCATGATGCGCTGCACGTCGGCCTGCACCTTGGCTTTCGACAGCGAGTCGCGCGCCTTCGACTGGACTTCCTCCTGCAGCTGCTCGTCTTTCATGCGGTGGTTGCCTTCGAAGGCGAGCCGGTTGATCACCGGCGCCTCGACCACCGTGACGATGACGCGGCCGCCCGACTGGGTGATGCGGACGTCTTCGAACAGTCCGGAGGCGTAGAGCGCCTTGAGGCCGGCGTCGATCTTGGCGGCATCGAGACGCTCGCCGGGGCCGACCTTGAAATAGGAGCGGATGGTGTCCGCCTCGACGCGTCGGTTACCCTGGACCACGATGACGCTGGCGGACGCGCCCGCCTCCCCCGGCGGCGCCGCGTAGACCGCACTGCCCGTGAGGCCAACAACGCCAATTCCGAGGAGCAAGCCGGCCACAACTAGCCCCCGTCTCACCCGCACACACATGTCCATGCGCTAAGCGCCTTTACCCCTCGTGGCCGCCCCCGTGGCGGGTTAGCTCGCAATCTCCCTCAGTGCTTCTTGTCCGCTTAAGACGTTAATTCCAGGCATATTTTTGGCATGTCCCCGATCCCCTAGAAGCCGGTGCCCGACTGCGGAGCCCCCCGCCCCGACACCCGCCACCTCACGACGTGGCCAAGTGCACGATGTCGTTGAAGGTCGCAAATATCATCAGCATCAAGACAATTGCGAGACCGATGCGGAAGCCGACCTCCTGGGCGCGTTCCGACAGCGGCCGGCCGCGCGCCGCCTCAATCAGATAGAACAAAAGGTGACCACCATCGAGCAGCGGGATCGGAAACAGATTGATGAGGCCGATCGACACCGAAAGCACGGCGGCAAGGTGGATCAGCGCCACAAAGCCAATGGTCGCAACCTGGCCCGACATCTGGGCGATGCGGATCGGCCCGCCAAGCTGATCGGCCGCCTCGCGGCCCATGACGACGCCGCCGATATAGCTCAGCGTGCGGTCGATCACGAACCAGGTCTCCTGCACGCCCAAGACCATAGCCTGAGGCGGCGAAACCGGCTGGAATTTCAAATCCTCGGCCGCCATGGAGCGCGTGATGCCGAGAATGCCGATGCGGTGGACGTTGCCAAAGCTATCCTTGATTTCCTTGAGCGCGGGGGTGGCGCTCAGCACCATCTGCGCGCCTTTGCGATCGATGGTGATTCTCAGGGGCTCGCCGGCGCTTTCGCTGACGATGCGCTGCATGTCGGCGAAATCGGCGATGGCCTTGCCATTGATCGCAAGCACCAGGTCGCCGGACTGGAAGCCTGCGGTCGCAGCCGCGCTGTCAGCCTGCACCGTGTCGACGCGGGCGCTCATCGACTGCTTGCCGTAAAGCATGAAGATGCCGGCAAAAATTACTATGGCCAAAAGGAAATTTGCCACTGGCCCGGCCGCCACAATGGCTGCGCGCTTGGCCACGGACTGACCCATGAAACTTTGCGCCTTCTCGGCTTCGTCCATGCCGGCAAGGCGCGGCAGATCGGGGGTCGAGGCGACGCTGTCGTCACCGAAGAATTTCACATAGCCGCCGAGTGGGATGGCGGCGATTTTCCAGCGGGTGCCGTAACGGTCCTCAAAACCGATAAGCTCGGGGCCAAAACCGATGGAGAACACCAGAATACGGACGCCGCACCAGCGTCCGACCAGGAAATGCCCCAATTCGTGGAAGAAAACGACCAGACAGAGGACGAACAGAAAGGGAATCAGGTAGCCGACCACGCCACCGCCAAACGCATGCAAATGCGACAAAAAATACGACCCCATGACGCTGTCCTGACGCCCCTTGGAAGACCCGTCCCCGATTCCGGACGCTAGGATGCCATTGCGGCAATTTCGGGCAAGAGGTCAGCCGCTGACCTTCTCGCGTTATGGTCAACGGCCACGGCTTCCTCAACCGATTGGGGCTCGGCGAGCTCCCCGCGTCGCGCTGCAGCATCGAGGGTGGCCTCGACCAGGGCCGGGATGCCGGCAAAACCAAGCCGCCGGCCGACGAATTCCCGCACCGCGATCTCGTTGGCCGCATTGAGGACCGTGGGCGCCGCCCCTCCTTCCGTGAGCGCGCGCCGCGCCAAAGCCAGCGCCGGAAACCGCACCGGATCCGGCGCCTCGAAGGTCAGCGAGGCGACCCGCGCCAGATCGAGCCGCGGCGCCGGCGTCGCCATGCGCGTCGGCCAGCCGAGACAATGGGAGATCGGGATGCGCATGTCCGGCGAGCCGAGCTGCGCGATCACCGAGCCGTCGCGGAATTCGACCAAGCCATGGACCACCGATTGCGGATGCACCACGACGTCGAGCTCGTCGGGGGTCAGCGCGAACAGGTGATGAGCCTCGATCAGCTCGAGGCCCTTGTTCATCAGCGTCGCGGAATCGATGGTGACTTTCGGCCCCATGGACCAGGTCGGATGTTTCAACGCCTGCTCCAGCGTCACCGAGCGCAAAGCGTCCAGCGAGAACGTGCGGAACGGCCCGCCGGAGGCGGTCAGGATGACGCGGCGTACCTCGTCGCGCCGGCCCGACATCAGCGCCTGGAATACGGCGTTGTGCTCGGAGTCCACGGGCAGGATCGTGGCGCCCGCGGCCGCAGCGCGGCGCATGAACAGCGCGCCGGCACAGACGAGGCACTCTTTGTTGGCGATGGCGACGGCGGCGCCCCGCTCGGCCGCGGCTAGCGTCGGCTTCAGGCTCGCCGCGCCGGTGATCGCGGCCATGACCCATTCGGCAGGCCGTTGCGCCGCCTCGACCAAAGCCTCAGGCCCGGCGCCCGCGGCAATGCCCGAACCGGACAGCGCCGATTTCAGTTCGCCATAGGCTTGCGGATCACCGACCGCGGCAAAGCGCGCGCCAAGCTCCCGGGCAAGCCGCGCCAGCGCGCCTGCATTCCGGTTCGCGGTCACCGCCTCGACGCGATAGCGGTCCGGCTCGCGCCGCAACAGATCGATGGTGCTCGAGCCGATCGAGCCGGTGGCGCCAAGAAGCGTCACGCTCTTCGGCGCTGGCGCCTCCACGATGCGCCGCGCCGGCTGCTGCTGCGCCTTCTTCATGCTCGCTACCATACCAAGAGACCTTGGGCTGGGGCGGCGATCCCCGCCCGCATGAGCCCGATCAGGAGGGCAGCGAAGCTTGCGACCAAGAAGCCGTCAAGGCGGTCCATCAGTCCTCCGTGACCGGGAATGAGGTGGCTTGCGTCCTTGGCGCCAAAGCGCCGCTTGACCGCGGATTCGAACAGATCGCCGAACTGGGTCAGGAGCGAAAGCAAGAGCGCGATGACCCCAATGGCGGCGAGCGTGCCGATGCCGCTCGCATAGGCGACCAGGGTGCCCGCGGCAACCCCCCCGAGGAGGCCGCCGATGGCGCCGGCCCAGGTTTTCCGTGGGCTGATCTGCGGCCAGAGCAGCGGCCCACCGATGGCACGGCCGACCGCATAGGCGAAAATATCGGTGGCCCAGACGGTTAGCGCCACGAACAACACCGCCGTAAAGCCCAGAGCCGGATCGCGGCGGATGATCGCGGGACCGAGAAAAGCGATGCCGGCATAGAGTATGCCGCCCACCGCCCATCCCACCGGCTTGCGCGACGGGAAACGGCGCGGCCAGGCCGCCATGGCGCCGCCGGCCAGCGCCGCGCCGATGACGATCGTGGCAGCGGCAGCGCCGGGCTCATCGAAGCCGGTAAGATGGAGCGCCGCGATGAGCGCGGCAAAGCCCGGCACCAGGACCCGGGCGTCGGGTTGATCGGCGACGAGCCGCGTCCATTCCCACAGAATCCCCGCGGCCGCGGCGGCGCAGAGGGCCAGGAACAGCCAGCCATCGACATAGGCGAAGCCGATCGCAATCGGCGCCAGCACCACGGCCGAAGCGATGCGCAGCATGACGTTGCTCGCGCCACGCCTGCCGGCGCTCGCGCCCGCAGCGTCGCGATGGTCGAGCGGGCTCACGATCCGGTCTGAGCGACCAATCCACCGAAGCGGCGTTCGCGCCGGCGGAATTCCGCAATGGCGCTCTCCAACGCGGCGCGGTCGAAATCGGGCCAGTTGATCGGCACGAACACGAGTTCGCTATAGGCGGCCTGCCAGAGCAGGAAATTGGACAGCCGCTGCTCGCCGCTGGTGCGGATGATGACGTCGGGATCGGGCAAATCGGGCGCATCGAGCTGGCGCGCCAAAAGCTCCGGCGTGATGTCGCTTGCGGCAAGCCGGCCGGCCGCAACGTCAATGGCAAGACGTCGCGCGGCGCGGGCGATTTCCTGGCGCGCGCCGTAATTGAACGCCACGACCAGGGTCAGGCCGCTGTTGGCTTGCGTCAGATCCTCGGCCTCCTGCAGCAGGCGGCGAATGTCGGGCTCGAGATCGTCGCGCTCGCCGATGATGCGCACCCGCACGTTGGTCTTGTGCAGCTCGACCAGATCGTTACGGATGAAGCGCCGCAACAGCGAGAGAAGATCGCGGATCTCCGATTGCGGCCGCGACCAGTTCTCCGAGCTGAAGGAGAAAATGGTGAGGATCGAGATGCCGAGCTCGCCGGCCGCGCGCACGGTCTTGCGCAGCGCTTCGACGCCGCGGCGGTGGCCCTCGACCCGCGGCAGACCGCGCGCGGCGGCCCAGCGGCCGTTGCCGTCCATGATGACGGCCACATGGCGCGGCACATCGAAGCTCTCGCTTCGCGAACCAAGGGTCTCGGTGATCTCGTCCATGGCAGTCAAACCGTCATGATCTCCTTTTCCTTGCCGGCGAGCATTTTCTCGACTTCGGCGATGGTGGAGTCGGTGGCTTTCTGCACCTCGCCCGCCTGGCGCTTCTCGTCGTCCTCACTGATCTTGTGCTCCTTTTCCATCTTCTTGAGGAGATCGAGGCCGTCGCGGCGCACATGCCGCACGGCGACGCGGGCCGCTTCAGCATATTTGTGGGCGACCTTGACCAGCTCCTTGCGCCGCTCCTCGTTCAACTCCGGGATGCGCAGCCTGAGCACCTGACCTTCGGTCGACGGCGTTAGCCCCAAATTCGCCGCCGAGATCGCTTTCTCGACCGCGTGCACCATGGAGCGGTCCCAGACCTGGACGCTGAGCAGCCGCGGCTCCGGCACGCTGATGGTGGCGAGCTGATTGAGCGGCATGTGGCTGCCGTAAGCCTCGACCTGCACATGATCGAGCAGCGCCGTCGAGGCGCGCCCGGTGCGCAAGCCGGACAGTTCAGTTTTCAACGACCCAATCGCGCCCTGCATGCGGCGCTTGAGGTCGTTCATATCGAATGCCGTTGCGGCCATGGCAGCCTCCTTGGCGCTTCCGCGATCCGGTCTTCAGGTCGGTGCGGGCGCTAGCCGACGATGGTAAAGCGGCCTTTTCCGCGCAACACCTTCTCGATCGCGCCGTACTCCCGGATCGAAAACACAATGATAGGCATACGGTTTTCCTGGGCAAGCGCGAAGGCCGTGGCATCCATGATCTTCAAGCGCTCATCCAGGGCCTCCTGATGGCTCAGCCGATCGTAGCGTTCGGCCTTCGGATTGCGCTTGGGATCGGCGGTATAGACGCCATCGACGTCGGTCGCCTTGAGGACGACATCGCAACCCATCTCGGCGGCGCGCAGCACGGCCGTGGTGTCGGTGGTGAAGTACGGATTGCCGGTGCCGCCGGCGAACACGAGGATGCGGCCGTCGTCGAGGTGGCGCAACGCGCGCTGCCGCTCATAGGTCTCGCAGACCTGCGGCATCGACAAAGCCGACATGGTACGGGCGCTCACGCCGGCACGCTCGATGGCCGCCGCCAGCACCAGCGCGTTCATCACCGTCGCCAGCATGCCCATGGCGTCGGCGGTCGACCGCGACAGGCCGTTTTCGGAGATCTGGGCGCCGCGCAGCACATTGCCGCCGCCGACCACGACGCCGAGCGCGATGCCGAGTTTGCGGGAGGCGATCAAGTCCTTGGCGAACCGGTCGATGGTCGGCTGATGAATGCCGAACTTTTCCGGGCCGCTCAGCGCCTCGCCGGAGAGCTTGACGATCACGCGATGGTATTTCGGCTTCGCCATCGTTGCGGACCCGCAGCCGCTCGCTCAGGCGCGCCGCTGATTCCGGCGCGCCCACCCAGGGCTAGCGCATTTGCGCCGGAAACCCAACAGCGCATGATCCGGAAAAGTGGACACCGGTTTTCCGGAAAAGATCATGCTCCGGCAAAACTTTAGTGCCCACCGGCCAGTGCCGCGACCTCGCCGCCGAAGTCGCCGGTCGGCTTGTCGATGCCCTCGCCGAGCGCAAAGCGCACAAAACCGGTGAGCCTGATTGGCGCGCCGACCTTGCCTTCGGCCTCCTTGATGGCCGCCGCCACACTCTGCTTGTTCTTCTCGTCGAAAATGAAGGCCTGGTCGAGCAGACAAACTTCCTTGTAGTAAGATTTCAGCCCGGATTCGACGATCTTTTCGACGACATTTGCCGGCTTACCTTCCGCCTTCGCCGCAAGGACGCCTTTTTCGCGCTCGATCAGCGCGGGATCGAGCCCAGATGGGTCGACCGCCTGCGGATTGGCGAACGAGATGTGCATGGCCACCATGCGGCCGAAGGCTTTCAGCTCGTCGGCCTTGCCGGCGGATTCGATGCCGACGATGACGCCGATGCGGCCGAGCCCGTCGACCACCGAATTGTGCACGTAGCTGCCGATCGCGCCTTGGCTGACGGCGAGCTCGCCGGCGCGCCGGAGCGTCATGTTCTCGCCGACCTTGGCGATGGTGTCGGCGATCGCGTCGGCGATGGTGATGGCGCCGGCTTTGGCATCGAGGATTTTCCGCACGTCGGCGCCGGCGCCGAGCGCCGCGTCGGCGATCATCTTCACCAGGCCCTGGAACAGATCGTTGCGCGCGACGAAATCGGTCTCGGAATTGACTTCGACCACGATGCCCTTGGTCGCCGTCGCCGCGATGCCGATCAACCCTTCGGCGGCGACGCGGCCGGCCTTTTTGGCGGCCTTGGACAAGCCCTTCTTGCGCAGCCAATCGACCGCGGCCTCGAGATTGCCGCCGCTCTCGGCGAGCGCTGCCTTGCAATCCATCATGCCCGCGCCGGTCTGGTCGCGGAGCTCTTTCACCATGCCTGCGCTGATTGTGGTGGTCATTGCTGTCAGTCCTTGTCGGGTCACCTTGAGGTCACGCATTGCGACCTCAAGAACCGCTTGTTCGGCGGTTTATAGATTCCGGGCATGCGCCTTTGGCGCGCCCCGGAATGACGGTTATTCGGCCTCGGCCGTGAGCTGCTTCGCCCGCGCGATCCAGCTTTCGACGCGGCCCGGCAGACCGACCTCCTCGCCGACATTATGCGCCGCCGTTGGCGACAATTCGGCGAGCTGCGAATGGTGGAAGATGCCGAGGTCGTTGAGCTGCTTCTCGATCGCGCCCGAGACGCCCGGCAGCTTCTTGAGATCATCGGCGACGCCGCGCGGCCCCGACAGTGGCTCGAAGCCGAGCTTGTTCTCCGGCGGCGGCAGTTCCTCGGCGACGACCGGCTCGGCCTGGGCACCGACGTCGACGCCGTGGGCGCCTTGGGCCCGCGAAATGCCGTCGATCGCGGCCTTGGCGATGAGGTCACAATAGAGCGTGATGGCCCGGCTTGCATCATCGTTGCCGGGCACCACGAAAGAGATGCCGTCCGGATCGCAATTGGTGTCGACGATGGCCGCGACCGGCACGCCGAGCCGCCGCGCTTCCTTGATCGCGATGTCCTCCTTGTTGGTGTCGATCACGAACAGAAGGTCGGGCAGCCCGCCCATGTCCTTGATGCCGCCAAGCGCGCGGTCGAGCTTGTCGCGCTCGCGCTGCAGGGTGAGGCGCTCCTTCTTGGTATAGCCCTGCGCCTCGTTGGAGGAGAGCATTTCGTCGAGCTTGCGCAGCCGCTTGATCGAGTTCGACACCGTCTTCCAGTTGGTCAACGTGCCGCCGAGCCAGCGCGAATTGACGTAATATTGCGCCGAGCGCTTGGCGGCCTCGGCGATGGCGTCTTGGGCCTGGCGCTTGGTGCCGACGAAGAGGATGCGGCCGCCTTCGGCGACCGTGTCGCTCACCGCCTGCAACGCGCGGTGCATCATAGGCACCGATTGCGTCAGATCGACGATGTGGATGTTGTTGCGGGTGCCGAAGATGTACTGCGACATCTTCGGATTCCAACGATGGGCCTGGTGGCCGAAGTGGACGCCAGCTTCCAAAAGCTGACGCATGCTGAAATCGGGCAGCGACATGGATCGGTTCTCCGGTTGATCCGCCGCGGACCGAGAGCCCGACCCTCATGGCCGGACACCGGACGGCTGTTTTACGGCCAAGGTCCGCGTGTGAAGTTGGCGCCTTATATAGGGACCCGCCCGGAACACGCAACCGGAACTTTTGGTCGGCGGCCCTTCCTTCCGCGCCAGCATTTCTTAGGCGGCAATCCCGTCATTTGCCCGGGAACATGGCCGGCGCTGTGCCGTTGCTAGGACGTGGGAGGCACATAACGGAGTAAAGAATGACAGCACTGAGCAAGACCCTTCTCGGCGCGGCGATGGGCGCGGGCGCACTGGCCCTGTCCATGGCGACCGCCTCGGCGGCAATCGTCTGCTCCGGCGACGTCTGCTGGCATACCCAAACGACTTACGAATATCCGCCGGAAGCCCGCGTCATCGTCCATCCGGACACATGGCGCTGGGGCCCGGGCGAGCGTTTCACCTTCCGTGAGCACGAGGGCCGCGGCTACTGGCGCGGCGACCGCTGGACGGGATGGTAAGCGCAGCGGCGAAAGGGTTAGCGCCCTCGCCGATCTCTCGCCGCGGCTGACGTGAGGCGCTTAAGCCTTGCCGTCGGCCGCGGCGATTTTGTGCCTGCGCACAACGTCGCGGCATGGTTCCGCGGGCGCCAAGTTCCGTATAGCGTGGCGCCCGATGCTGTGAAGGTGAGGAAACGCCGTGACACTGCCGCGTCGACGCTTTCTGCAACTGACCGCCTCGGCCGGTGCCGCCGCGTTGCCGGCGCTGCCGCATGTGGCGTCGGCCGAAGACTATCCGTCGCGCCCGGTGCGCCTGGTCGTCGGCTTTCCGCCGGGAGCAGCAACCGACATTGTCGGCCGCCTGATGGCGCAAGGGCTGTCGGAACACCTCGGCCAGCAGGTCTTCGTCGAGAACAAGCCGGGCGCGGCCAGCAACCTCGGCGCCGAGACCGTGATCAAGGCGGCACCCGACGGCTATACGCTTCTCGCCATGACCGTCACCAACGCGGTCAACGCAACCATCTACGAAGGCAAGCTCAACTTCGATTTCGTCCGCGACACCGCGCCGGTCTCGACCACCATCCGCTCGGCAAGCGTCATGGAGGTCAATCCCGGCGTGCCGGCCAACACGGTTCCCGAATTCATCGCCTACGCCAAGGCCAATCCCGGCAAGATCAACTACGCCTCGTTCGGCACCGGCACCGCGCCCAACATGGCAGGCGAGATGTTCAAGATGATGACCGGCGTCAACCTCGTCCACGTGCCGTACAAGTCGAACTACATGCCCGACCTGTTGAGCGGCCAGGTGCAGGCGACGTTCACGCCGATCCCGCTGACCATCGGCTATATCCGCGCCGGGCAGATGCGCCCGCTGGCGGTGACCAGTGCGGCGCCTTCGGAGGCGCTGCCGGGCGTTCCGACGGTAGCGCAATTCGTCCCCGGCTACGAGGCCAGCATCTGGCACGGCATCGCCGCGCCGAAGGCTACGCCGGGCGGAATCGTCGACAAGCTCAATGCCGCGATCAAGGCCGTGCTCACCGATCCGGCGATGAAGTCGAAATTCGACAATCTCGGCGCCGATCCGTTCTGGCAGACCCCGGACGAGACCGAGACATTCATCAAGGCCGAAGTCGACAAGTGGGCCAAGGTGGTAAAGTTCGCCGACATCAAGCCGGAGTGATTTTTCGCGCTGCCGTGCCGGAATTTTTTCGGAGCCAATCCCATGCCGCTTCCGCGTCGCCGCGTGTTGCAACTTGCCGCAGGCTTCGCGGCGCTGCCGTCGCTCAGCCGCGTCGCGGCGGCGGACGATTACCCGTCGCGACCGATCCATCTGATCGTGGGCTTTCCACCCGGCGGCGGTGCGGACATCATCGCGCGCATCATCGGCCAGGCGCTGTCGCAGCGATTTAATCAGTCCGTCGTCATCGAGAACAAGCCGGGCGCCGGCGCCAATCTCGCCGCCGAGGCCGTAGTACGGGCGCCGCCCGACGGCTACACGCTCCTGCAAATCATCGCCGCGAACTCGACCAATCCGTGGCTCTATCAAAATCTCAGCTTCGATTTCATCCGCGACATCAAGCCGGTCGCGAGCACGACGCGCGGCGCCTTTGTCATGGTGGTCAATCCGGATTTTCCCGCCAAGACGATCCCGAATTTCATCGCCTACGGCAAAGCCAATCCCGGCAAGATCAACATGGCCTCGAGCGGCATCGGCATCACCACCCACATTTTCGGCCAGCTGTTCATGAACATGACCGGAATCAGCGCGGTGCACGTGCCCTACCGCGGCGGGGCGCCGGCAATCGTGGCGCTGATCGCCGGCGACGTGCAGGTTTACTTCAGCCCGATGCCCGAGCCGCTGGAGCAGATCAAGGCCGGCAAGCTGCGCGCGCTCGGCGTCACCACGCCAATGCGGATCGATGCGTTGCCCGGCGTTCCGAGCATCGGCGAATTCGTTCAGGGCTACGAGGCGAGCGGCTGGCAGGGCCTCGGCGTGCCGAAGGCTACGCCCGACGCCGTGGTCGCCAAGCTCAACGACGCCACCAATGCGTCGCTCGCCGACCCCGCGATCAAGGCCCGGCTCGCCGACCTCGGCGTTGCGGTGTTTGCCTCGACGCCGGCGCAATTTGCCAAGCTCATCGCCGACGAGACCGCGAAATGGGGCGACGAGACCGCGAAATGGGGCAAAGTGATCCGCGACGCCGGCATCAAGGCGGAGTGAGAAGGCTCACGCCGGCGCGAGCGCCCCCTCCTCGCGCACCACGTCGTTGACGAACAGCCAGGTGCGATCGACAAACGGCGGTGGCGAGGCTTTACGGTTGTTCATGAATTGCTCGCGCGATTTCAGCGTCACCCAGTCGGTGCGCGGCTTGCGGAGCGTGGGGTAAATCTGCAGCGCGGTCTCGACATCGTCGTGGCGCGACAGCAGCCGCGCCAGCACATAGCCGTCCTCCATCGCCATGTTGGCGCCCTGCGCCAGCGTCGGCATGGTGGGATGCGCGGCATCGCCGAGCAGCGTGACGCGGCCGCGGGTCCACTGCGGCAGCGGATCGCGGTCGTAGATGCCCCATTTGAAGACGTGCTCGACGTGGCGGAACATTTCAATGAGCGCCTCGTTCCAGCCGGCCTTGGCGGCGATGAGCTCCTCGCGGCTCGACGGCACCGACCACGACTCCTCGACCCATTGGTCGGTGACGTGGCCGCCGAAAATATTGAGCCGGTCGCCATTGACGCCGATCGGGTAGCAGATGACGTGGCCGTTCGGCCCGATCCAGCCGAAATACTCGCCATGGGGGACGGCGACCTCGCCGCCAGGCCCGATGCGCTCCGGCACGCACGCCATCGGCACGATGCAGCGCCACGCCACCATCTCGGTGAAGCGCGGGGCACCGTCACCGAAATGTTGCGCGCGAATAGCCGAGCGGATGCCGTCGGCGCCGATGACGATGTCGGCTTCGGCGCTGGCACCGTCGGCGAAGCGCGCCACCGCGGTGCCATTGATGGTGTCGGCGCCGATACAGGCGGCGTCGAGCGTGAGCCTGGTGTCGCCGATTGCCCGGCGCAGCATATTGTGCAAATCCGCGCGGTGCGCAGACATATACGGCGCGCCGTATTTTTCCCGGGCGAGGGCTTTGAGCGGCTGGCGGAAGCGCAGCCGTCCCTCGTCCCAGGTCACCGACATGATGCTGAACGGCTCGAACGCGTTCTTCATCAGCTCGGCTTCGAGGCCGAGCGCGCGCAATACCTTCACCCCGTTCGGACCGATCTGCAGACCGGCGCCGACTTCGCCGAGCTCGGTCGAGCGCTCGAAGATCGCAACCTCGAAGCCGCGTTGGCGTAGCGCCACGGCGGCGGCGAGCCCGCCGATGCCGGCGCCGACGATTGCCACGCGCAGTGGTCGCTTTGCGGGACCTTGGATCACCCGGCGATACTGAACTAGGTCACATACCCATAAAGGGGATTCCGTTTTTTAGCGAACAGTGATTCAAGCTTCCAAAGGCTGGAGGTTTGGATGGCCCGGTTTGATCTGACG
>Ga0335081_10005139_pt1 | contig 20710 bp, 16 predicted proteins | sample Lox_Sample_35_FD_206713 | JGI IMG/M metagenome (GOLD analysis project Ga0335081, IMG submission 206713) | Soil microbial communities from Loxahatchee National Wildlife Refuge, Florida, United States - Lox_Sample_3.5 | ecosystem: Environmental > Terrestrial > Soil > Wetlands | place: USA... | reverse complement strand
GCCTTGACCGGCGCGAGCACGCTGCTTCGATCCAAACAGGTCGGACCCCGATCAACCCGCTTGACCGCCAACAGAGCATCTTCGACAAGCTCAGGATGAGGTGAATTCTTTGTGGCCCAGAGAAAATTTCCTCATCCTGAGCTTGTCGAAGGACGCACGGCACAAATGCGGCCCTGTCGGCGAACGCTCTCCGATTAATTCACAGGCTCTTTAGCGGGGGTGGCGGAAGCGAGAAAAAGCGGGGACCCGCAGGGGTCCCCGCTTCGATCGGCAGGACGTCAGTACTCCGAGACCAGGGTGAGCTGCGGCACCAGCTCCTTGCCCTTCGTCTCCGGGCTGAACAGCAGCGTGACGACGAAGATGAACGCCGCGCCGCAGGTCGCGACCAGCATCGGCACGGCGAAGCCGAGCGGCTGACCGATGGCGAAGATCGTGAGCACGGGGCCCGCGAAGCCCGCCCAGATCGCCCCTTGGTGATAGCAGAAGCCGGCGGCGGTGGCGCGCACCTCGGTCGGGAAGCGCTCCGAGAGGTAGCTCGGATTCTGCCCGTAGATCGCACCGAGGAAGGCGCCCTGCACGATGAAGGCCGCGACGATGATGGTGTAAGAGGCGGTGAAGAGGTAAAGCGGCGTGATGAAGAAGCCGATCGCCGCCGGAATGATCATCGCCCAGCGCCGGCCCAGCCGATCCGCGACCCAGCCCCAGAAGCCGCTGGCCACGAACGCCACGAGATTGGCCAAGGCGATCGGCAGCGCGACCATCGCGGCGTCGAGATGCAGGTCCTTCTGCAGATGGGTCGCGAACATGCCGTAGACCGAGTAGTAGATGACGAAGCCGCTCGCCATCCACAGGCAGGCCATCAAGGTGTTCGGCAGCAGCCGCAGGCGGAAGATGTGGAGCAGCGGCGCACGGAACTGCTGCTTCTGCTCGCGTTGGATGCGGTTGTTTTCCTTCCAGACCTCGGGCTCTTTGACGTAGTAGCGGATCCAGACGACGGCGAGCGCCGGAATGATGCCGAGCATCAGCAGGCCGCGCCAGCCGATGACGTCATAGAGCAGACCGTAAGCCGCGCTGGAGAGCAGGAAGCCGATGCTCCAGGAGCCCTGCAGCACGCCGCTCATGAAGCCGCGCGAGCGCGTCGGCCAGGATTCCATCGCCAGCGCCGCGCCGGCGGGCCATTCGGCGCCCATGCCGATGCCGAGCGCCGCGCGGAAGAAGAACAGCATCGCGAAACTTGGCGCGAGACCGGCGGCGAAGTTGCAGATCGAGTACCAGAGGATGGAGATCATCAGCGGCTTCTTGCGGCCGATGCGGTCGGCGAGCCAACCGGAGCCGACCGCGCCGACCAGACGCAGCCAGAGCGTGATCGTGAACACCGCGGTCACGGCGACGAGCGGCACCCCGAAAGAGCTCGCGATCGGCACCATGATGAGGAGAAAGATGGTGAAGTCGAAAGCATCGAGCGTCCAACCCAACCAAGCCGCCGTCCAGGCGAGCCATTGTTCTCTCGTGGGCTCTCGCCACCAGGGTACCTGAGCGGTCGCTTCTATGGATGCGGATGCTGCCATCTGACGTCCTCCCTTGCTGCGTTGTCCTCCCAGACCGATCAAACTGTGTCGGCGGCGTCGCCCGAGGCGCGCCGTGCTTCTGACACTCGAAGAGCGTTTTCTTCTTCTTCCTGTCCTGCACCCGGCACGATCGCGGGGTCGCCGCGATCGATGTCGCCGCGCAGGGGACGCCCAGCATCAACCGGAAGGCGGCGAATTGGCAAACAAATAATTTTTAGCCGCGACGGGGGAAGAGCGGCGAAAGACGACGTGGCGGTTGAGTCAGTCTCCCTGTCCGATCAGCGCAGGGAATACGCCTTGAGTCAGCAAAGCGCCTCAGTGCACCGCTGCGTACATGATCTTCTCCTGGGTCGCCTCGCGCGGGTCGAATTCGGCAACGATCTGGCCGCCGCGCGCCACCAGGATGCGGTCGGAGATTTTCAGGATCTCCGGCAGATAGGACGAGATCACCACCACCGCCTTCCCCTCGCGGGCGAGGCCACGGATGATCTCGTGGATCTCCTGGACCGAGCCCACGTCGACGCCCCGCGTCGGCTCGTCCAGAATGATGAGGCGAGGCTCTTGCGCGAGACTTTTGGCGACCACGACCTTCTGCTGATTTCCGCCCGACAGCTCGATGACGCGGCTCAGGCGATTGATCGACGTGATGCGCGTCTTGCCGATCCATTTGGCAGCGATCCTGTCGCGGTGGCGCTTCACGTAAATATGCCGGCGCCGCCCGGCTAAGGACGCGAGCCAGCCGGTGTAGATGTTCTCGTCCGTCGTCATGGTTTCAAAGAAACCGGCGACCTTCCGGTCCTCGGTCACATAGGCGATTCCGTCCCGCACGGCCTGGGCCGGCACGCGGTAGCGCACCGGGCGGTCGCCGAGGTAGATCATTCCGCCGTGCAGCAGATTCCGCTTGCGCGCTCCCGCGATCACCTGCGCGATCTCCGAGCGGCCGGAGCCGACGAGGCCCGCGATTCCCAGCACCTCGCCCGAGAACACGGAAAACGACATGTTCTTGACCATCGTGCCGGAGATGACGTTCTGCACGCGCAGCACGCGGTCTCCGCGCGGACCGCCGCCGCTGCCGCGCCCCGTCTCGCTCTCCGCCAGCGTGCGGCCGACCATATGCTCGACCAGCGTCGCGCGCGTGAACGCCTTCGCCGCCCCGGTGATGACCCGCCGCGAATCCCGCAGCACCGTGATCCGGTCGGCGATGCTCAGCGCCTCCTCCAACGCGTGCGAAATATAGACGATCGCGATCCCGCGCCGCCGCAGGTCATCGATCAGCAGGAATAAATGCTGAGTTTCCTCCGGCGTCAGGCTTGCCGTCGGTTCGTCAAAGATGATCACCTCCGCCTGGTAGTAGACGGCGCGCGCAATCTCGACCATCTGCCGCTTGGCGGTCCCGAGCGTCGCGACGACGTCGCTTGGCTCGACGTTGAAGCTCATCGACTGCAGCAGTTGCTGCGCGCTGATATTGATACGGCGGAAGGTGGTCAGGAAGCGCTCGCGACCAAGCTGCACGTTCTGCGCCACCGTCATGGTCGGCACCAGGCTGTCCTCCTGGTACACCATCGCGATGCCGCGCCGCAGTGCATCCGCCGGCGAGATGAATTGGCACGGCTCGCCGTCAATCAGGATTTCACCGGACGTAAGCTGCACCGCGCCGGCGATCGCCTTGCACAGCGTCGATTTTCCGGCGCCGTTCTCGCCGACCAGCGCATGGACCTCGCCGGCATGCAGGTCGAAATCGACGTTCTGAATGGCGGCCACGCCTTCATATAGTTTCGTCGCCTGCCGGACGCGCAGCTTCGGCATCGCGCCTTCGCCGGCAAGCGCCGCCCCGTCGGTCATTTCCTGCGGCCCATGGTTCATGCGCCGCCTCCCGCGATATCCAGGTCAGAGGCACACAATCGGCCGTCGCCCTTGGACACCACGATCAGCCGTCCACCCGCCTCGCGCGCCGCCGTCACCCCGTGACAGTGCCCGTCCACCCGGCTGTGCATCGAGAACACCGGTTCGGCCTCGGCATCCAGCCGCACCACGAGCCCGTAGGAGCGCGGCGGCGCCCACGGCTTGCGGATGCCGAGCTTCTTGATGCCGCCGCCCTGCAGCGGCTCGAGGTAGGAGCCCGTGGCGCGCAGCGACGGCCGCACCCACAGTTCCGGATCGACGGCGCGCATCATCTCTTGCCGGAACCGCGTTTCGCGCAGCACCAGTTCGATCAGCTGCGTGCGCATCGCGAACATCGCAAGCCAGTGTCCGCCGCCGGCCGCCGGCGCGATGCGCGCCGGATAGCCCGGCAGGTTGTCGATTACCGTTGCGACGGCGGCTGAGCTGTTGGCGCCGATCCGGTAGCGCATCAGGCTGTGCGTCCAACTCTGCGTGAAGAGAAGGCTCTCGCCGCCCGCCTCCACCTCCACGCCGTTCGGATAGGGCAGACCTTCGAGCAAAACCTCCGCCCTGCCGCCGTCCGGCGGCCAGTAGCCGAGCAGCCCCGCGCTGTTGCGCTCCATCAGGTCCCAAACCCAATCCTCGGCGTCGTGGCGGAGGGAGCCGACGGCAAAGAACACGCCGCCGCGCGCGGGATCTTCCGCGATCGCCGTGACGCAGCGGAGCGGGGCGGCGCCGAGCTGGGTAAGGGCGGACTCAACCGTTCCGTCGGGGCGAAGGAGGCACAGCCCGCCCCCGTTGAGGCCGACGGCGAGCCGGCCGTCCGCGAGTCGCGCGAGCGCGGTGATCGGCCGATCGACCGCGGCGACCACCGCCTGGTCCCGCAATTCCGGGCCGGACAGCCGAAGCAGGCGATTCTCCGTACTTACGAGAAGCGTGCCGTCGGTCCCGACCGCGACGTCGTCGGGACGCACCAGATCGGGTCCGACGACGGGCAGCGCGTCCAGACGATCATTCGGCAGGTAGGCGCCATCCAGTGTTGGGATGGCGCGCTGACGACGGGGCGCGAACTGCAGCGGCCTGACGATGTCCAGCGCGCCGGGCATGTGGTGATCTCCCTTCCTAATGCGCCGTCCGGCGTTTGCCCCAATAGTTGTCGCACCCTGTCCAGGTCGGATCGACACCCGTCAGCTTGATGCGTCCGATCCGGTTGTTCTCCAGCCCGCCGAGATAGAGATAGCCCCGGTCCTCCCGCATCGAGGTCAGCGACGGATGCGCCTCCCCGCCCGGATCCCAGTATGACTCGACCGGCTGGCAGTCGGCGTCGAGCTTGACGATGCAGCCGTTGTTGATGCCCGGAAACAACCACTCGTCGATCGGAAGCTGCTTGATCATGCGCATGCGAAAGCCCGGCATCCGCATGGCCACGTCATAGACCGGCGTACGCATCGCCACCAGCGCGAGCCAGTAGCCGCCGTCGGACGCGCGGTTGATGTTATCGGGGCAGCCCGGAAGATGATCGAGCGCAACCTCGGTCTTTCCCTTCTTCGGCCCGTCGATCCAATAGCGCATCAGGCGCAGCCCGAAAGTCTCGCAGAACAGGATCGATTGGCTGTCATGCGTCAAGCACACGCCGTTGCAGAACCGCACATTGTGCACCACCGTGCGCGTCTTGCCGGTCGCCGGATCGTAACAGACCAAGCGGCCGCTGCCCCGCCCTTCCAGCCCGTCCACCGGCCAGGTGTGCATGTCGAAACGCGTGGTGCCCTCGCTGAAGTAGATTCTCCCGTCCGGCGCGATGTCCAGGTCGTCGGTCAGTTTCAGCCGCGAATCGTCGATCAGCTTGAACCAACTCCGGTTGGTCTGGTCCGTCAGCTTGAAAACGGTTCCGTCGGGCTTCACCCCGTACAGCCCCATCAGCGCCGCGCAGACGATCAGATTGTCGTCCTTGTCGAACGCGAGTCCGAGCGGTCGCCCGCCGATGCGGGCGAACAGTTCGCGCGTCTCGAAGTTCGGTCCGGAGAAGCGCAGGATCCACCCCTGCCGCGTGCCGGTGTAGAGCCGCCCCTCGCGGTCCAGGATAATGTCCTCGGGTCCCTCCACCTGATCGAGGGCGATCGCCTCCGCCCCGCGAAGCCGGTCGTTCATGGCATAGGGCGTACCACTGCCCTCGTGCGCGTCCGGCAGCGGGCCATAGTCCAGATAGGTCGGGTTGACATAGCTCTTCTGGATCGCCTTGCCGCGGTTCTTCGACCATTTCACGTCGATGCCGACGGCGAGCAGCAGGATCGCGCCGTTGACGGCGGTCGTCACCTGGCCGGGATAGCCCATCTGAATGAGCCCGTTGCCGAGCACGAAGATGATGCCCGCGCCGATGAGGCAGCGTCCGATCGTGCCCTTGCCGCCGGCGAGGCTCACCCCGCCGATCATCACGGCCGCCAAAGTCTCGAAGGCGAGGCTGTCGCCCGTCTGCGACCCGACGCTCGCGAGCCGCGCCGCGAAGAACACCGCCCCGAGCGCAGACAGCATGCCGCTCACGACATAGATCGAGAAAAGCACCCAGCGGATGCTGATCCCCGCATGGCGCGCCGACCGGGGACTGGCGCCGACCGCCGTCAGATGCCAGCCCAGCCGCGACCGGCTGAGCAGGATGTGGCCGATGACGGCGATGACCACGAGCCCCCAGACACCGCTCGGAATCCCCAAAGGCCCGCCGTTGCCGATCGCGTCCCAGAGCGGGCTCGATGCCGAAGACATCGCCATCTGCTCCGACCAGTGCAAGGTCAGCAGATCGAAGGCGCCGCGATAGACGATGAGTGTCACCAGCGTCGAGAGAAAGGCGCGCGTGCGCAGGATCCCGACGAAGAAGCCGTTGACGGCGCCGAGCAGCGCCCCCGCCAGCACCGTCACCACGATGACCAGGGGAACCGGAAGATTCCAGATGCCGAAACCCATCAGCGCAACGAAATCGGCCAACGCGAAGATCGAGCCGACGCTGAGGTCGATGCCGCCCGAGATCAGCGACAGTCCCATCGCGATCGCGACGAAGCCGAATTCCGCGAACTCGCGGCCCATCGAGCCCGCGTTGTAGGCGCTCGCATAATTCGGGACGACCGCTGAAAACACGAGCAGCAGCGCGAACAGAACCGTGAACGGAATCGCCGGCTCCATCCACGTCTTCGCGAACAGGTCGGCGAAGGTTTGTCGCGGCGACCAAATGTACTGGACCTGCTTCAGCCGCGCCGCGAACGGCGTGGGTGTCGATATCGTGCTGCTCACCTGCCGGCCTCCGTTGACGCTGGTGGACCGGGGCGCGGCGCGCCCCGGCCACGGCCCGGAACTATTTCTGCGATAGCTCCGTGCAGGACGTCGGCGTCACGTTCTCCGCCGTCGTCGCGTTCACCGGCGAGAAGATCGCGACGTGCATCGTCCCCGGTTTCGTGTGGCTCTGCAGCAGCGTCACCGCCGTCGACATCATCTGGTCCGCCTGCAGGACGGCAGGATATATGAAGTCCTCATAGAACAGGCCTTCCTTCAAGTACTGGCAGGCCGGCTGCTCGCCGCCATCGGTGGTGAAGATCTTCACCTTGCCCGAGAGCCCCGCCTGCTTCACCGCCTGCGCGATCCCGGAGTCCTGGCCCGACCACCAGCCCATATAGCCGCACAGGTCGGGATTTGCCTGCAGCACCGTCGCCGCCTTGTCGTGCGCGGTCTTGGAATCCCAGTTGGCTGCCTGGTTGCTGACGATCTGGATGTCAGGGTGCTTCTTGAACACCGACGTCGCGCCCTCCATGATGCCCAGACTGTACGCGGACGTCACCTCGCCATCCATGAGCGCGATCTTGTGCGACGTTCCCGGTGCGTCGCACGCCTTCACCACGGCATCGGCCATCTCGACACCGAGTTCGTTCGGCTGCACGCCGATGAAGGCGTCGCTCTTGTAGCGCGACGCCATGTTGATCTGGATGACGTAGATTCCGGCATTTTCCGCCCGCTGCAATGCCGGCGCCAGCACCTGCACATTCGGGTTATGCACGATCAGAACGTCAGGATGCTGACCGATCTCGGCCTCCAGCAGCTGCTCCTCCCGCGCGGTGTCGAAATTCGGGTCGCGGACCTGGAACTTGATGCCAAGGCGATCGGAGATCATCTGCATCCGCTCGCCCCAGATCCGCGTCAGCGGCACGGAATAAGCGACCGGAATGTAGACGACGGTCTTGCCGACCACGTCCTTGTTCCACTGCTCCTGCAATTGCTGCGCCGTGTTGCCCTGCGCCGCAGCCGTACCCGCACCCAGAGAGGCCAGCGCGGCGCCCGCGACCAGCGCCATCATTCCGCCAAGCAAATGTTTCATCATCGTCGTGATCTCCTCCCCATACCAAGCCCGTTATTGTCTAATCCCCGTGTCGTGCCGTCTCCTCGTCGCGCGGATGGAGCAGATTGTCTCCGACGATGGCGGCGAGGAGCACGAGGCCACGAAAGATGTTCTGGGTATCGTTGCCAAGGTTGAGCAGCGTCATGCCGTTCAGCATCACGCCGATCAGCAGCCCGCCGGCGATCACGCTCAGGACGCTGCCGCGCCCGCCGACCAGGCTGACGCCACCCAGCACCGCGACGAGGATCACGTTGAAGATCTCCGTGCCCATGACGATCTGGGTGTCGATGCTGGAGAGCGTGGCCATCAGCACGAGGCCGGCCAGATAGCCGATCACCGCGCACAGGCTGTATTCCAACACGGTCAGCGGCCGGGTCGGGATGCCGCTGAGCCGCGCCGCTTCGGGGTTGTCGCCATGGGCGTAGATGAAGCGTCCGATTCGCGTCCGGCTCAGAAACAGGTGCACGATCAACGCGAGCCCGAGGAAGATCAGCACCGGGATCGGCACGCCGGCGACGTTGCGCCCAAGCGCGAGGAAACTCGCCGCCGACTTCGGCACGTACACCAGCAGCGTCGAGCCGACGATGAAGATCTGCGCCAGGCCGAACATCAGGAGGTTGGTAGCCAGAGTGGCGAACAGCGGCGGCACCTCTATGAAAGCGATCACCAGCCCGTTCACCAGACCGATCGCGAGCGACACGGCAAACCCGCAGCAGATCGCCCACGGAATGCTTCCGCCGGCCTGCATCACCACGGCCGCCATCGCCGCCCCGATGGCGAGCGAGGCCACCTGGGAAATGTCCAGCCCCCGCCCAATGATGACGATGGCCGCGCCCAGCGACAGGATGCCGAGAACGGCGATGCTGTTGAGCAGCGTCAGGATGTTCTGGACGGTGGCGAACCCGGGAATCAGCACGGCGAAGATGCCGGCCAGCACCAGGGTGGTGATGAGGACGATCTGCTCCTGTGTCAGTCGCTTGAGCCGGCTCGACGCCCTCGCCGGCAGCGCGACGCCAGCCACGCCGCCAGCGGCGTTTATCCGAACGTCTTCGGACGACTCTAGTCGCACCTCCCCCGCCTCCCGTCTGCGCGCAGCTAGGGCTGCGCGAACTATTCTCATCGGCGGGGCATCACCCGACGAAGCTTTGGTATTTATTCAGCGCGAAGCCAAGCCGGCTGTCAAGAACACGTACTTTGCCGCTGATGTCTGAGGTTTTCTGAGGCAGCGTCACGGCCTCATGCATTCCGGCGCGGGCGCAACACATGGCTGTGCTCGGCGGCGTAGAGGCGGCTTTCGGTAGCATCGCGCGCCGCCAGAACGCGGCCCACCAGGATCAGGGCGGTGCGGGTGAAGCCCGCTTCCTTCACTTGGCCGCGAATGGTGGCGAGCGTGCCGCGCAGGATCTTCTGGTCCGGCCAGCTCGCGCGCCACACCACCGCCACCGGGCAATCCGCGCCGTAGACCGGCGCGAGCTCGCGCACCACTTTGGCCAGGTTGTTGATCGAGAGATGCAGCACCAGCGTGGCGCCGCTGCGGCCGAGCGCCGCCAGCTCCTCGCCCGCGGGCATCGGCGAGGCACGCACCGCGGTGCGCGTCAGGATCACCGTCTGCGCCAGCTCCGGCAGGGTGAGCTCGACGCCGAGCGCGGCGGCGGCCGCGGCGAAAGCGGGAACGCCAGGCGTCAGATCATAGGGGATGCCGAGCGCCTGCAAGCGGCGCATCTGCTCGGCGATGGCGCCGTAGAGCGAGATATCGCCAGAATGAAGCCGGGCCACGTCATGGCCTGCCGCATGCGCCGCGGCGATCTCGGCGATGATCTCGTCCAAGGTGAGCGGCGCGGTATCGACGAGGCGCGCGCCTGCCGGCGCCGCCGCCAGAATCTCCGGCGGCACCAGCGAGCCGGCATAAAGACAGACCGGCGAGCGCTCGATGAGCCGCAAGCCGCGCAAGGTCAAGAGATCGGCGGCGCCGGGACCGGCGCCGATGAAATGCACGGTCACGGCGCGCCGCGCTTTGCCGCATAGCCGCGCGGCGTATAGAGACGCGGCGGCGTGCCGGGGATCAGCCGCGTCGCGCTGCTGCCGATCAGCACCAGGGTCAGCATGTCGGCCTCGGCCGGGTCGAGCGCGGCGAGCGTGGTGATGCGGAGACTCTCGCCGGCGCGGCCGAGATTGCGCGCCAGCGCCACCGGCGTCTCAGCCGGGCGATGGCGCAGCAGGATGTCGCGCGCCGCGCCGAGCTGATCCTGCCGCCGCTCGGAGCGCGGATTGTAGAGCGCAAGGACGAAATCGCCTTCGGCCGCGGCGCGCAGCCGGCGCTCGATCACCGGCCAGGGCGTCAGCAGATCCGACAGCGACACGGCGCAGAAATCATGGCCGAGCGGCGCGCCGAGCCGAGCCGCCGCCGCCTGCAGCGCCGAAATGCCCGGCACGACCGCGATGTCGATCCGCCGCCATGCCGGAGGATCGCCGCGCTCGACGAGCTCGAACACCAGCGCGGCGAGACCATAGATGCCGGCATCGCCCGACGAGACCAGCGCCACCTTGCGCCCGGCGGCGGCCAGCTCGAGCGCTGCGCGGGCACGCGCCTCCTCGGCGCCGAGCGCCCCGTCATGCCGCGCTTTGCCGGCGATCGCCGGGCCCAGCAGGTCGAGATAAAGGCGATAACCCACGACATCGCCGGCGGCGCTCAACGCCGCATCGGCTTCGGCGGTGCGCCAGGCGGGATCGCCGGGGCCGATGCCGATGATGGCGAGGCTGCCGCGGGCGCAGCCGATGGCGGCAGCATCGAGCGGGGATGCGGCGCGAGCGATGGCGCAAGTGGCGCGCGCCGATTTGCGCTTGGCGACGATGAGCTCACCGTCGGCGCCGACGGCGGCGAGCGCCGCGCCTTCGGCGACGCCCCAACATCCGGTTTCGCGGAAGACGGCTTCGGATGGGTTTACAAGCCGTTCCGTTTGGGCGAGCAGTTCGGCGGCGGTGAAGAAGCGCGCCGGGACGCCGATGCGCCGCGCCAGTTCGTGCAGCGCCGCCTCATCGAGCTTCAGATCGATCGATACGAGTGCGGCGACCGCTTGCGGCGCGAGACCGGCCTCGGCCAGGCTCGCCTGCACGAGGGCGGCAAGCTCCTCGATGCCGCAGCCGCGCTCGCAGCCGACGCCCAGCGCCAGCACCGGCGGGTGCAGCACCAGCGCGCGCTCGCCGGGAGGGGCGGCGCGGTCGGTGACGCGGATGGCGAGAGCGGCCTCTTCGACAAAGGGCAGGCCCGCCGAGGCGAGCCACGCGGCGTTTCCCGCCTCGACCTTGAGCGCGACGGGCTCGCCGGCGATGAGCGCCGCGGCCACGGGCTTGGCGCGCTCCGGGTTGGCGAGGCGCCAGCCCGGCGGCGGCTCGTCGAGCGCCAGGCCCAAACGCAGCTCGCCGGCAGTGGTGATCGCGGCGATCCCACCGGTGAGCGCGGCAACGGCGCGGGCAATGGCATTGGCGCCGCGATGGCCGCCGAGCAGCGGCAGCGCGGCCGAGCCGTCTTCCGCCACGGCAACCACCGGCGGCTCCAAGCGCTTGTCGTCGAGGAGCGGCGCCACGGCGCGAATGAGAATGCCGGCGGCGCAGAGCCCGATGATCGGCGTGCCGGCGGCAAAGAGGGCGGCGATATGGGCGGCGGCGTGATCGAAGGCGATATCGGCGGCAAGCCCGCGCGACGCCGGAGCGTGGAGACGTGCGCCGGGCAGCAGGCCTTTGAGGCGCTCCGCCAGCGGCAGCGCGCTCGGGCCAAGCACCAGAATGGCGGCGTTCGGCGGCAAGCCGCTCATCGCAGCGCGACCCCGCGGCGATGCAGCAGGATCATCGAGAAATACGGCACCTCCGCCTCGCTGACCTGGTCGAGCGGCAGCACGCGCTCGCCGGCGAGGCTGGCATGCTCGACATAGCGCGCGGCCGCGGCGAGGCCGAGGCGCTGCAGCACCGCGCGCACCTTCGCGAAATGGCGGCCGAGCTTGATGATGGCGACCGCCTCGGCCTCGGCGAGGCGGCAGAGCAGAACCGGCTCGGGCAGCGAAGCGGGCAGCACCGAGAGGGTGTCGAGGCGCGCGGCGAGCGGCCATTGCGCCGCCGCCGCCGACGCGCCGAGCGAAGAGACGCCGGGCACCACCTCGACCCGGAAGCGCTCGGCGAGGCGGGCGAAGAGATACATGAAGGAGCCGTAGAAGAAGGGATCGCCCTGGCACAGCACGGCGACGTCGTGCCCGGCGTCGAGCTCTTCGGCAAGACGCGCGGCCGCATCGTCGTAGACCCTCTGAGCAGGAAAGCGCGCGCTTTCCATCGGCACGGCGATCACGATCTCGCGCTGCGCCGGCGACAGCCAGCGCGCGACGATGCGGCGCGCGAAGCTGGCGCCGGCTTCGGGCGCGGGATAGGCCACCACCGCTGCGTCGCGCAGGCGGCGCAACGCTTTCACCGTGATGAGCTCGGGATCGCCCGGGCCGACGCCGAGACCGGAGAGGCGGCCGCTCATCCCGGCGCTCCGGTGTAAAGCGTCAGCGCGAGCGCGCGGCCATTGGAATAATCGAGCCCGGTGACGCGCCCGAGCTCGTGCGGCTCCCAGCCGCGCCGCTTCAGCGCCGCCTGGAACGCCGCATCATCGGCGCCGCTGACCAGCGCGGCGGCACCGTGCGCCGAGGTGATGTATTGCGCCGCCGCGTCCGGCGACAGCTGGCGCGTCGCCGTGCCGAGCAGGAAGACGAGGCTGGGCTCATCATAGCCGACGGCGACCACGGGCGAGGCTTGCGGCACGTGATAGCGCTGCACCAGCGCCGCCGCGGCGCGGCTGAGCCAGAGCCCGTTGAGCGAGGGCGCGACCAGCGCCACGGTCGGCGGCAGCACCAGCAGCGCCAGCAAGGCCGCGCGGACGACGATGCCGCCGCCGCCCAGGCGCCATTGCGCGAGCGCGAGCCGCGCGCCGAAGCCGAGCAGGATGGCGGCGGCGACCACGCCGGCGATGTCGAGGGCGCCGGTGAAGCGCGGCGGCAGCAGCAGCAGCGCGGCCGCCAGCGCCAACGTGACGACGGACCAGAGCGCGCCGGTGACGCCGTCGAGCCAGCGCCAGCGCCTGAGCTCGCCGCGTGCCAGGGCCAGCGAGGCGCGGCCGGCGAGCAGCGCCAGTGCGGGATAAGCCGGCAGGATGTAATGCGGCAGCTTGGTCGGCACCAGCTCGAGCACGAGCCAGAAGGGCAGCGCCCAAGCGAGGAGAAAGCGCTCGCCGGTCTCGCGCCGCGCCTGCCAGCCCCAGGAAGCGGCCGGCCCGAGCAGCAGCGAGCCGGGCCAGAAGGTGACGAAGAGCAGCAGCAGGTAATAGCCGGGCCAGGCGCCATGCGCTTCCTGCGTGCCGATGAGCTTGCCAACGAGATCGTGACCCACCGCCTGGCCGAGAAAGGCGCCGCCGGTCACGCTGGTGATGGCGATGAACCAGGGCGCGGCGATCGCCAGCATCAGCGGCACGCCCCAGAGCGGCCGGAGGCCGGCGAGCCAGCGCGCGTCGCGATCGGCGGCGGCCAGCGCGCCGATGGTGATGAGGCTCAGAAACGGCACGATCGGGCCCTTCACCAGGATGGCGATGCCTTGCGCCACCCAGAACAGCGCCGCCCAGCGCCGCGGCGCCGGCCCGTCGCTGCGCCGCGCCGCGCGATAGAGAATGCCGAGAGCGCCTTGCGCCGCCGCCGCCGTGGCGAGCAACACCGCATCGGTCTTGGCCAGATGCGCCTCGGCGACGACGCCGATCGAGGCGCCGAGCAGTGCCGCGCCAAGCAACGCCGCTTCGGCGCCGACCAGCGCGCGGCCCAGCGCGAAGGTGAGCAGCACCGCCACGAGCGCGCCCGCGAGCGAAGGCAGGCGATAGGGCCAGATGGCGGCGCTGTCGGGCGTGCTCAGCGCCGCCACGGCGGCGCTTTGCAGCCAATAGATGCCGACCGGCTTCTTGTTGCGCGCCTCGTCCTGGAAGCGGATGCGCAGAAAATCGCCGCTTTCCAGCATCTGCCGCGTCGCCTGGGCGAAGCGCGCCTCGTCGCGGTCGGTCACCGGCAGCGCCGAGAGCCCGGGCAGATAGAGGCCGAAACACAACAGCACGAGCAGCAGATAAGGCCGCCAGCCCGCGCTCCAGCGCTCGATCACGGCACCCCGTCCCGCGGCTTCGCCAGGACGAGCTGCGTCACCGGCAGCAGCGGGCGCCAGGCCTGGAAGCCGCCGACGCGCTCGGCGCGCGCGACGGCAAGCCGCGCGACCTCGCCGCCCTGACGCTGCTGGCGGCGCAGCAGCTCGGCCTCGGCTTCGAGCGTCACCGCATTGGCGACGATGCGTCCGCCCGGCTTCAGGGCGCGCCACAGCGCCTCCCACAGCGCGCCATCGCTGACGCCGCCGCCGAGGAAGATGGCGTCGGGCGCCGGCAGATCGGCCAGCGCCGCCGGCGCCGCGCCATGCACGACGCGCAGCTCCGGCACGCCGAGCGCCGCGGCATTGCGCGCGATCTGGGCGCAGCGCGCCGTGTCGCGCTCGACGGCGATGGCGCGCAAGGCGCGGCTCGCGCGCAGCCATTCGATGGCGACGGAGCCGTTGCCGGCGCCCACATCCCACAGCAGCTCGCCCGGCAGCGGCGCCAGCGCCGCCAGGGTCGCAGCGCGCACCTCGCGCTTGGTGAGCTGCCCGTCATGCTCGAAAGCGCCGTCGGGCAGCCCGCCGAGGCGCGACAAGGGACGCGCCGCGGGGCCCGGCCTGCACTCGACCGCGAGGGTGTTGAGCGCGGCGATGCGGCCCAACGGCCAGCTCTCGGCGGCGGCATCGATGCGCCGCTCGCGCTCGCCGCCCATATGGGCGAAGACGGTCATCGCGCTCGGCCCCCAGCCGGCATCGCTGAGCAGCTTTGCCACTTGCACCGGCGTGTCGCCATCGGTGGTGAGCAGCAGCAGCCGCGCGCCCGGCACGAGATGGACGCGCAGCGCCTCGAGCGGGCGGCCATGCAGGCTCAAAGTGACGCAGTCCTCGAGCGGCCAGAGGAGCCGCGCGGCCGCGAGGCTGAAGGCGCTCGGCTGCGGCAGGACCGTCATCTCCGCGGCGGCGAAATTGCGCGCCAGCAGCGCGCCGACGCCGTAGGACAGGGGATCGCCGCTCGCCAGCACGACGACGCGCGCGCCGCGCTTGCCGGCGATGAGCGCCATGGTATCGGCGATGGGCTGACGCCACACCAGGCGCTCCGCCGGCCCGGACGGCACCAGCGCCAGATGCCGCTCGCCGCCGACCAGCAGCTCTGCGCCCTCAACCAGCGCGCGGGCGGCGGCGGAGAGGCCGGCAAGCCCATCCTCGCCAATGCCGATAACGGCAAGCCAGGGCGTCATGTGCGTCGATCCCTCTCAAATCACCGAAACAGGGAGCTTAGTGAACCGGCGCGCCCCGCGCCACGCCGCGGTTGCCTCACGCCGGCGCGCCGGCGAGCGCGTTAACCGCCGCCGCCGCCAAGGCGCTGCCGCCGCGCCGCCCGACCAGCGCGATAAAGGGCAGGCCGAAGGGATTGGCCGCCAGCGCCGCTTTCGCCTCGGCGGCGCCGACGAAGCCCACGGGGAAGCCCAAGACCAGCGCCGGCCGCGGCGCGCCGGCGGCGATGAGCTCGAGCAGGTGAAAAAGTGCCGTCGGCGCATTGCCGATGGCGATCACGGCACCGGCGAGAACGGGGCGCCACAGCTCCACCGCGGCCGCCGAGCGGGTAGTGCCGAGCCGTTTCGCGAGGCCCGCCACGCGGCGGTCGTCGAGGAAACAGAGCACCGGGTTGCCCCGCGGCAAAAGGCGCGCGGTGATCCCGGCGCGCACCATCGCCGCATCAACCACGATCGACGCGCCGGCGGCCAGCGCGGCGCGGCCGGCCGCCGCCGCGCCGTCGGACCAGACGAGATCCTGCGCCAGCGCCGGCTCGCCCGCGGCATGGACGAGGCGGAGCGCCACAGGCTGAAGCTCCAGCGGAAAGCGCGACAAATCGACCTCGGCGCGGATGCGGGCGAAGGATTCGAGGTAAATGTCGTCGGGATTGCGGAGATAGCTATATGCCATGTGCTCCGCTTCGCTGCCTCGTTGAGACCCCACCTCACCCCAACCCTCTCCGGCCCTCAGGGGCGGAGAGGGGGGACCCACGCAGCGGGTGGGTGAGGTGGGGTGAGCCACAAGTCGGCTGTCATCGGCATTGGGCGCATCGCCGCGCGGGACGCCCAGAATCCAGCTCTCCTCCGTCTCGATGCGCGCGCGCTCTTCCGCGGTCAGGTCGGCGGGGCCGGCAAAGAGCGTTGCAAGAGCGCCGGCATCGTCAAGCGCGGCAAAATACGCGGCGATCGTGCGGACCTGCGCTTCATCCTTGACCTCGCCCTGGCGCGGCACGGATGGGATCAGCGAGGGATAGACTTCGGCGAAAACGATGCTCGGCTTTTCCCTCGGGTGCAGAACGGAAAGTCCGGTCTCGAACGGCCAGACCACGGAGGCCTCGGCGAGGGACGGATGATGGCGCAGCCAGTGCACGATGGGGATGCCGGTCAAGGCTTGGCTCCCGACCGCGCCGGCGCCGACAAGCTTCCACACCGGCTGGGGTCCTTTGGTTCGCGCATCGGCAACGCGCTTTTCCGCTAGCCCGAGGACTTCGTGCTGCCGGTGATGTGTGGGCTGAAGGAACGGGCCTGCTGCCTGGGTCGGGCACCCCCAAAATGGCGCCGGTCCGCCGCTGATCTGTCGATTGAGCTCCGCGGCAACCTCGAACCGGTTGTTGCCGTTTTCCGGTTTCTCTTCGATGCGGCTGGCGAGCAGCTCCCACGCCGCGCGCCAAGGCGGTCCGCCGAGCCCGAGCCGTGCCGCAAATCCCTCTGAATAGCCGAAGGGAAAATCGAAGCCGATCAAGGTCGACACATTGGCGGCAAGGTTCGCCGCCAGCATCTCCAGCAAGCGGGCGCGCGCTTCAAGCCGCGTCGGAACATTGATCGACGCCGCCGGTTGGAGGTCGCCTCCGGCACGCCGCAAATGACAGATCCAAATGCTGTCCTTTCCCAATCGCGGCACCGCCGCGGCGCTCCAATCCACCATGACATAGGCGTCGAAGAGCGGCTCCGCCGCCACGGCTCAGCCCTCGCGCGCGCCGTTTCGCGGCCGCGCCGCGCTCAGCGGGTGATCGTGGTCGTGATCATGCGCATGATCGTGGCCATTGCCGTGAGGGTGATGGTGATCATGATGATGTGCGCCGCGGTCGGCTTCGGTGCCGATGCCGCGGACGTGATGGTGATGCGCCGCTTGCGGCGCCGCGTGATCGGTCTCGTAGCCGATGATCTGCGCGCGATATTTGCAGAGCGTGCAGTTCATCATGGGCTCGCCATCGACGGTCTCTTGGATGCGGTCGGCGAAGCAATCGAGCACCAGCGGGTGATCGTTGAGATAGGGCGCCTTCAGCAGCTCGATCTCGGGATGGCGCGCGGCGACGCGGTCGGCGGCGGCGTAGATGCGCTTCACCAGGACGCCGGTGAAGAGGAAATAGGGAAAGACGATGACGCGGCGAAAGCCGAGCCCCAGCGCGCGCTTCAGCGCCGGCTCGACCAGCGGATAAGCGACGCCGCTGAATGCCGCCTCGGCCCAGCCGAAGCCCATGCCTTCCCAGAGCAGCCGCGCCAGCTTGGCGATGTTGGAATTGGCATCGGGATCGTTGGTGCCGCGCCCCACCACCAGCAGCAGGCTCTCGCCGCGGGGGATGGCGCGTGCGCCCTGTTGCTCGGCTGCGGCGATGCGCTCCGCGGCGGCGCGCAGCAGCTTGGGCTCGATCGCCAGCTCGCGGCCGAAGCGCAACTCGAGCGCCGGGTTCGCCGCAGCGAAACTGTTGATTTCCCAGGGCAGGTCGTTCTTCACATGGCTCGCGGCGAAGAGCATGCCGGGAATCGCGAGAAGCCGCTTGGCGCCCGACGCCTTCAGCCGTTCGAGCCCGTCGCGGATGGTCGGCCGGGCGAATTCGAGATAGCCCGTGGCGATGTCGATCGCGGGCAGCTTCGCGCGGATTCCGGCGGCCAGCTGCTCGAACTCGGCAATGGCTTCGTCGTCGCGGCTGCCGTGACCGCACAGCATTATCCCTGTGTCCATTTTTGCCCCTGTCTCTCGCCGCGGTTGACGTCGCCACCGGCGGCGGCCAATGCTCCGCGCCTATGCTGTTTTTTGCCTCGTCGCCGCTCGACCCGCTGCTGCTGTTGCTGGCGGCGCAAGCGCTTGACATGGTCGTCGGCGACCTGCCGGTCGCCTTTCGCGTCATGCCGCATCCGGTCGTGCTGGTCGGCCGCGCCGTCACCTGGCTCGACGCGCGGCTCAACCGGGAATGGCGCGACGAGCGGGTGCGGCGGGGGCGCGGCATCCTCGCCGTCGCCGTGCTCGTGCTCGCGGCCATCTCGCTCGGCTTTGCGCTCGCGGTGCTGCTGCGCGCGGTGCGCTTCGGCTGGGTGGCCGAGGTGATGCTGGTGGCGATCCTGCTGGCGCAGCGCAGCCTCTTCGACCATGTCGCGGCGGTCGGCGAAGGGCTGGGCGCGGGCGGCATTCTCGGCGGGCGTGAGGCGGTGCAGCATATCGTCGGCCGCGACCCGCAAAGCCTCGACGAGCACGGCATCGCGCGCGCCGCGATCGAATCCCTGGCGGAGAATTTCAGCGACGGCGTCGTCGGACCGGCGCTGTTCTACGCGATCTTCGGTCTGCCCGGCATCTTCGTCTACAAGACCGTCAACACGCTCGACAGCATGATCGGCCATAGGACGCCGCGCTATCTGCAATTCGGCTGGGCGGCGGCGCGGCTCGACGATCTCCTCAACCTGGTGCCGGCGCGGCTCAGCGGCGTGCTGCTGGCGCTGGCTGCCCTGCCCGCGCCGGAAGCGCATGCGGGACCCGCCTTTCGCGTCATGCTGCGCGATGCGGGCAAGCATCGCTCGCCCAATGCCGGCTGGCCCGAAGCCGCCACCGCCGGCGCGCTCGGCCTCGCGCTGGCCGGACCCCGGCGCTATCACGGCCAAGTGGTGAACGATCCCTGGCTCGGCGACGGCCGCGCCCGCGCCACCATCGCCGATATCGCGCGCGCGCTGCGGCTTTACGTCATCGCCTGCATCCTGCAGGCGACCCTGGTGCTCGCCGCGTTTCTGCTTGTGCATGGGGTGCGGTTCTAGGGGCGAACTACCGCACATGCGCGATCTCCAAGAGGCGCGGGATGTCGATGCTTGCTTCAAGATGCGCGGCGAGGGCGTCGAGCGTGTTCTCCACGCGCCGCTCGTAGTCGAGCGCGCCATCGCCGGCGCCGCCGAGCCGCGCGAGAAAAGCGCGGCGGAAGGCATCGCCGGCGAAGAGCCCGTGCAGATGGCAGCCGGCGATGCGGCCGTCTTCGGAGACCGCGCCGTCGGGGCGATCGCTGAGGCGCAGCATCGGCCGTGCGGTATCGGGCCCGGCAGTGCGGCCGAGATGCATCTCGTAGCCGCGGACCGGCGCTCCGCTCGCAATCTCGATGCCAGCCACCTCGACGAGCCGCTTGTCGCGGCCGAGCACGGTTTCCACGTCGAGGAGGCCGAGCCCCGGCGCGGCGCCGGCGGGGCCCTCGATGCCGTCGGGATCGGCGATGCGACGGCCGAGCATCTGATAGCCGGCACAGAGGCCGAGCACCGCGCCGCCGCGGCGCGCATGGGCGAGAATGTCGATGTCCCAGCCATTCCGGCGCAGCTCCGCCAGATCGGCGAGCGTCGCCTTCGAGCCGGGCAGCAGCACGAGATCGGCGAGCGGCAAGGCGCGGCCGGGCGGCACCAGCTCGAGCGCGACATGAGGTTCGGCCGCAAGCGGATCGAGATCGTCGAAATTGGCGATGCGCGGCAGGCGCGGGACGGCGATGCGGAGAGGGTGGTGCGTGGGGCTTTCCCCCCTCCCTTCCCTCCCCCTCAAGGGGGGAGGGGGTGTTGAGTCGAGGGCCATGGCGTCTTCGGCGGGGAGGTCGCGGGCGGCGGGGAAGAAGGGGACGATGCCGAGGCAGTCGAGAGCGGTGCGGCGGTGCAGGATGTCGAGCGCGTTGTCGAAGAGCCGGGGATCGCCGCGGAATTTATTGACGATGTAGCCGCGGAGCCGCGCGCGCTCGCCGGGCTCGAGCAGCGCCACGGTGCCGGCAATCGCGGCGAGGACGCCGCCGCGGTCAATGTCGCCGACCAGCACCACCGGCACATCGGCCGCCTCGGCGAAACCCATATTGGCGATATCGCCGTCGCGCAGATTGATCTCGGCCGCGCTGCCGGCGCCTTCGACCAGCACGATATCGGCCGCTGCCGAAAGCCGATCGAAGCTGGCGAGAACGCGCGGCAGCAGGCTCGGCTTCAGCGCGTGGTAGTCGCGCGCGCTGGCCGCGCCGAGGACGCGACCTTCGACGACGATTTGCGCGCCGCGCTCCGATTGCGGCTTCAGCAGCACCGGGTTCATGTCGGTGCTGGGCGGTACGCCGCAGGCGCGCGCCTGCAGCGCCTGGGCCCGGCCGATCTCGCCGCCCTCCGCCGTCACCGCGGCGTTGTTCGACATGTTCTGCGGCTTGAATGGCCGCACCTTGAGGCCGCGCCGCGTCAAGGCGCGCGCGAGGCCGGCGACCAGCAGCGACTTGCCGACATCGGAGCCAGTGCCCTGCAGCATGAGGGAAGGCGTGCGGTGCGCGCGGAGGCTCATGTCAGAATTCGATCCCCGCCTGTGCCTTGACGCCGCTGCGGAAGGGATGCTTCACCAGGGTCATCTCGGTGACGAGATCGGCGATCTCGATCAGCTCGGGCTTGGCGTTGCGGCCGGTGACGACGACATGGAGCGCGCGCGGCTTCTGGCGCAAGGTTTCGAT
>Ga0335081_10005138_pt1 | contig 20711 bp, 17 predicted proteins | sample Lox_Sample_35_FD_206713 | JGI IMG/M metagenome (GOLD analysis project Ga0335081, IMG submission 206713) | Soil microbial communities from Loxahatchee National Wildlife Refuge, Florida, United States - Lox_Sample_3.5 | ecosystem: Environmental > Terrestrial > Soil > Wetlands | place: USA... | reverse complement strand
CGTACGCCTCGGCGCGGCGCCGCGCGCGCGCCCGCCTGTCGCTCTACGGCCCCCCGGGGCCCCCCCCCCCCCGACCCGGAAAAGGAGCAGCCCCCCGCGCAGGAGACCAAGCAGATCGCGAGCGCCGATAAGCCCGCCGAGAAGGCGACCGAGAAGTCCACCGACAAGAACGCGGCCTGAGCGCCCGCCGCCGCTGCGCCCCTAGCGTCCCGACCCGAGCATCTGCTCGATGGTTGACATCGGCACCGGCGGACAGCGCAGATACCCCTGGTACTGATCGCACCCGAGCGCGCGCAGCACGTGCAGCTGCTCGGCCGTCTCCACGCCCTCGGCCACCGTCACCAGTCCGAACGCTGAGGCCAGCCCAATGATGCTGCGGGCCAGCGTCATGTTGGCCGGGTCGTGGGGCAGGCCCCGCACGAAGCTGCGATCGATCTTCAGCAGGTCGACCGGCAGCTTCGAGAGCAACCCCAGCGATGAGTAGCCCGTGCCGAAATCATCGAGCGCGATGCGGACTCCCGCGGCCCGCAGGTCGCGCAGGCGCCGCCCGGTGCCCTCGAGATCCTGGAGCAGGGCGGTTTCGGTGATCTCCAGGTCGATGCCGTAGCCGCTCGCCTCCGCCGGCCAGTCGCCGACGAGCGCGAGCAGGTGGTCGGTGAAGGCGCGACGCCGCATCTGCAGGGCCGACACGTTCAGCGCCACCCGGATCGGGCCGAGCCCCAGACGACGCAGGCGCTCGCAGGCGCGCACGGCCTGCTGCGCTACCCAGCGCCCCACCGGAATGATCATTCCGGAGGACTCGAGCACCGGCAGGAACTTCCCGGGCAGCACCATGCCGCTGTGCGGATCGTTCCAGCGCAGCAGCGCCTCGACCGACTCGATCCGGCCGGTGGCGACGCTGACCTGCGGCTGGTAGTAGAGCTCGAACTGCTGCTCGTCGATCGCCTCGCGCAGCTTGTGCTCGAGCGCCATGCGCTCGGCAATCTCGCTGCGCATCTCGAGCTTGTAGTGCAGGTAGCGCTCGCCGGTCTCCTTGGCATGCTTGAGGGCGGCCTCGGCCTTCTGCACGAGCGTGCTGGCATCCTCGCCGTCGGCCGGGAAGCGCGCGACACCCGAGCGGCACGAGACGCGGATGGTGCGCCCATCGATCTGGAAGGGCTGCCCGAAGATGGTGGCATCCAGAAGCGAGGTGATGCTCTCATCCGAGGTGCCGAGACCGGGCTCCACGAGCACGAATGTGCCGCCGCCGACGTAGCCGATGCGCTCGTCGTTCTCGGCATGCTGCTTGAGCCGCTCGGCCACGTGCTGCAGCAGTACATCCCCGATCTGGCGGCCATAGCTGTCGTTGATGCTGCCGAGACGGTGAATGTCGAATGCCGCGACCGCCGGATTCTCCTCCGGGCCGAAGCGCTGCCGCAGCATCCGGTCGAGCCGCTCGCAGAAGAGAGCGCGCTTGCCGAGGCCGGTGAGCGGGTCGTAGGAGGTGAGATAGTGAGCGGCGTCCGCCTGCTGCTGCGAGCGCAGCGCAAACGACAGCGCGCCGGCCACATCCTCGAGCAGCGTCAGCTCCGCCTGCGTCAGCGGATCAGGATCGGAGGCGATCAGCGTCAGCGCGCCCACGCGGACACCGTCGACCAGCAGCGGCAGCGCCACGAGCGCCCGCACCCCCGTCGCCGAGAGCTCCTCGCGCTTGTACACCGGGGGCTCCGCGCGGCTGAGGTCGTATGACACGGTCACCTTGCCCGTGCGCAGCGCGCGCCCGGTGAGGCTCGTGTCAGGGTCGGTGCCCTCGGGGATCTCGACGACCTCCGGAACCAGCGGACCCATCATCCGGCCATGACCATACTTGGCGCGCGCCTGCCGCCCGTCCGCGCTCACGATCCACACGGTGGCATGGTCGTAGCGGCCGACCTCGGTCGCGACGCGGCAGGCCTCCTGCAGCAGCTCCTCGCGATCGCGGATGCGCAAGACCGCGGCATTGATGGAGCTTTGCATCTGCATCACGCGAGTCAGATGGGCGATCTGCTCCTGCTGACGCTTGCGCTCGGCGCTCGTGCGCAGTGCCGTAATACCGTAGGCGAGGTCGGCGGCCAGCTCGCTGAGCAGCGCCACATCGCCCGCATCGAATGCGCTCTCCAGGTGGGAGTAGGAATCGAGCACGCCCAGGCAGTCGCCGTCGGCGAGCAGCGGAATGGCGCAGGCGGATGCGTAGCCGCGTCGCCGGGCCTCCGCGCGCCACGAGCCGGGCGTGGACTGAGCCTCGATCCTATGAAGGATCTGAGTCGTACGGGTGCGCATCGCGTGTGCTGCAGCGCTCTCGCCGAACAGCGTGGCATCGGCGCCGAGACGCTCGAGGTAGCCGGCATCGAACCCGGCGCTGCCCAGAGGCTCGGGGCTCGCGCTGCCCGAGGGCGGGGCGCTGACCCAGACGAAGCGATAGCCGCCCACATCGACCAGCACGCGGCAGATGTCATTCAGCAGGTCCGCCTCGCTGCTCGCGCGGATCAGAATCTGGTTACAGGTGCTCAGCATGCGCAGCTGGCGCTGCAGCTGCGCGAGGCGCGCGGCATCGCGCGCGCCGGCGCGGGCGGAGGAGCCGCTCGTGACCGCCTCGGCAGCAAGGCTCTTCGGGCCCCGGCGGGCGCGGGCCGTGTCTGTCGAGTCCGCGCTCACGGCCGTGCGCCGGGCGTCGAGGGAGAGCCCGAGGACTTGCTCGAGGCGGCCGGTAGATCAATGCGCACCGAGGTGCCCGCGTTGGGCTCGCTCTCGATGCTGAGGGTGCCATCGTGGGCTCGCACGATGTCCTGCACGATGGTGAGTCCGAGACCGCCGTGGCCGCGGTGACCGTCCGGCTCGGCGAGCCGCTCGCGCACCAGGCGCAAGGTGGCGGCGTCCATGCCGCAGCCGTTGTCCGCCACCGTCAGGCGCACGCGCGCCGCGGCACGCTCGGCCTTGCGAGCGCCCGTACCGCTGCCGTGCTCATCCCCGAGCAAGGCGACGACGCCAATCTCGATGACACCGTGCCGCGTGCGAATCGCACGCGCCCCATTCACGACCAGGTTGAGCAGCACGCGCTGCAGCTGCACGTCGCTCGCCCACACATCCGGAGCGCCCGGATCGATGGCGATTCTCAGATCGACGCCGGCCGGCAGTGCGAGCCGCAGCAGCGGCAGAGCGGCGCGCACGGCCTCGCCGAGCGCGAGCCGCCGGGTCGGCGCCGGGCGGTCCTGCGCGGCCGACAGCACCTGCTCGACGAGTTGCCCGCCCATCTCGGCGGCCCGGAGCATCGCCTGGAGGCGGCGCTGCGCAGGGTGCGCGGCCGGAAGCTCCTCGCGCAGGGCGCGCGCGTAGCCCGCGAGCGGTATCAGCAGCGCCCGGAAGTCGTGTGCAAATCCGGCGACGAGCTGACCCAGCACCGCCATGCGATGCGTGGGCTCGAGCGCGGCGGCAAGCGGCTCGCATTCCGTTGCGGTCGCCTCGATACCGACCGCCGCGTTCGCCTCGGTGTGCTCAAGATCCATCCATCCACCCCTGATCCGGCCACTCGGCCCGCCTGAACTGGGGCGCTAATCTAGTGACCGAGGGGCGGTTGGCGGCATCGCGGAAATCCGCCATTGCGTGCGCGACGAATGGGTAGGGGACCAGGCGCTCGGCGGGATTCTGTCAACGCGCGCCGGGGCACGCGCTTCGGCCCCGTGCACGTGTGCGGCCCGTCACGTTTTCCGGCAGGCGAGGGGGCTGCGCCTAGGCTTCGATGATCTTGTTGCGCACCGCGTAGCGCACCAGGTCCGCGAGCGAGCCGAAGCCCATCTTGCGCATGATGTTGCCGCGGTGTGTTTCGACCGTGTTGACGCTGATGTTGAGGGCGCGCGCCACTTCCTTGTTGCTCTGGCCTTCGGCGAGCAGCTGCACGATGTGACGCTCGCGCGGGGAGAGCGAGCTGCTCGCCTCATCGAGCGGCTGATTCTCCGCGCGCAGATAGCCATCGAGCACCAGCTTCGCAACGGCGGAGGTGAAGAAGGGGCGTTCATCGAGCAGCGCCTCGACGGCCTGCACGAGCACGCGGCCGGCATCGGATTTGAGCACGTAGCCCATGGCGCCCGCGCCCAGTACCTCGCGGATCAGCTGCTCGGACTCGTGGGCCGTCACGATCAATACGCGCGTCGGCGGCGTTGCATCGCGGATCATGCGCGCCGCATCCAGCCCGTTGAGATGCGGCATCGACAGATCGAGGATCGCGATGTCGGGCTTCAGCTGCGAGGCAAGCTCGACGGCTTCCTGGCCGTTGGAGGCCTCCGCGATGATCGTCCAGGCGGGTCGGTCCGAGAGTGCGGCGGCAAGCCCGCGCCGGATGAGCTCATGGTCGTCGGCAATGAGAATCCGCACAGCGCTCACGCCGTCCCCCCGTTATCCCGCCAGCCGATCCGTGTGGCTCGCCGTATGCGCCGCCGACTTCAGCTCGGCGCGCACCGTGGTGCCGGTCGGGCTCGAGAACACTGAAAGCGTACCACCGAGCTGGCGCATGCGCTCACGCATGCCGGCGAGCCCCACGCCGAGCGCCCCGGCTTCCTCGACTCGGCCCGCGCCGCTGCCGGCGAGAATTCCGCGTCCCGCATCGGCGATCTCGAGCACGACCCGGTCGGCGTGCTGCGCCAGGCGGATGCTGACCGTCGGGCTCATCGAGTGGCGATGCACGTTGGTCAACGCCTCCTGGGCGATGCGAAACAGCGCGAGCTCGTGCTCGCGCGGGAGGCGCTCCATGCTCTGCGGCAGATCGAGCGTGGTCTCGATCTCGCTGCGCTGGCGCAGACCATCGGCGAGCCACCGCAGAGCGCTCAGCAGGCCGATCTCATCGAGCAGAGGAGGGTGCAGCAGATAGGAGGCGGTGCGAATCTCCGCCGAGCACTGATGCGCAAGCTCCACGCACTCCCGCAGCTTCGCGCGCTGCTCCGCCTCGGAGCCCTCCTTGGCGCGCGCCAGGCGATCGAGCTTCAGCTCGAGAGCCGCGAGCAGCTGCCCGGTGGTGTCGTGCAGCTCACGCCCGATACGCCGGCGCTCATCGTCCTGCAGATGCACGAGTGTGCCGGCAAGCTCCTGCAGCTCGTTCACGACGCGCTCGCGCTCGGCATCGAGATGCTTGCGCTCGGTCACATCGTGCACGACCGCAAGGGTGAGCGACTTGCCCGCCGCATCGAGTGCCGCGAGCTCGACCTCCGCCCAGAATGCCTCGCCGCTGCTCAGGCGCTTGTGCAGCCACTCGAAGCGCGCCGTGCCCTGCGCCAGGGCGGCCCGTATGCGCTCGCGGGCGCGAGCCTCCGAGGCGCCGCCGTCCGGCTGCTTCGGCGGGGACACGTCCCAGGGTGTGAGCGCCATGAGCTCGCGCGGGTCGGCAACCCCGAACATGGCGGCTGAGGTGCGGTTCGCCTCGATGAAGTGCTGATCCTCGAGCACGAAGGCACCGAAGCCTGCGTTGTTGAATAGCGTGCGGTACTGCAGCTCGCGGCGGCGCAGTGCACGGATGAAATGATTGAGCAGCAGCGTCGTCCCGATCACCAGGATCGTGACCGCCGCCGCGGTGAGCAGCGTGTTGCGCTCGCGCTCCCGCCAGGGCTCGAGGGCCACGTCGAGCGCGCGCGCGGCGGCGGCGAGCATCGGGAAGCCGGGGACGGGGTCGTAGGCGACCAGGGAGTTCTTGCCGGAGTAGGGGTTCACGCCCTCGAGGACGCCCGGCCCGCGGCCCCTGAGGATGCGCTGAAACAGCTCCGAGTCACCGATGCCCCTCGGGACGTCGGCTCCGCCCCGCTGCAAGCGCGATTCCTGGACGGGATCCGAGCTGATCAGCAGCAGCGGCGTGCCGTCGGTTGCGAAGACCCCGAAGCCACCGGCGGGGGTCGTCTGGCGGTACACCGCTGCGAGGTTGCTCAAGTCGAAGAGGGCACCCGCCCAGGCCTCACGGCCGCCACCGAGGGGAGTGCGCCGCGCGATCGGCACCAAAGTGGCGGCGCCCGGGGTCCTGAGCGGTGCGCCGGCCCAGCTCTCGCCCGACTTCTGTGTGAGCGCGGGCTGCAGCCAGTTGGGCGCATCGCCCGCCACCGGGGGCCCGCTGCGACTCACGCTGACGAATCGCGTGGCATCCCCGAGAAAGAGGGCGCGCACGTAATCCCCGCCGGTCAGCATGTGCGTCAGAGTAGCCGTGAGACGCGAATCGCCCGACGCCCTCAACGTCCCACCGACCTCGAGCTCATTGCTCGCGGCCACCGCAGCGCCCACGCCGTCGTTGAGCATCGCCTCGATCTGTGCCTCGAGCGTGATGCTGTTGTTCCGCAGACGCCGGCGTGCAGCCTCGAGCGTATCGTCGTAATCGCCGTGGATGCGCAGGACGGCGTAGCCCCACACCCCGGCGCACAGAACCACCGCGTAGCCGATGAGAATCCAGCTGACGAGCGCAGGCACCAGGCGCGCGCGCAGGTTGCCGCCGTGCACGGCCCCTGCGAGCTCCGCGGACTCGGCTCCCCCCGCCTTATGTGGTTGCGCCACTTATTGTCTGACCTGGCGGCCCACGACCAATGACAAAGTGTCCTCCTAATGTCAGCGGGCTGCCAGTCGCCGCCGCGGCCGATGCACACCGGAAGCGGTTCCTGGTGTAACCTCCCTGCATCGGGACGTGATTTTACAAGACCGGCGCGCGCGGGCTGTCGTGCCCCAAAAGCAGCGCCTTTCGCATCAACCTGAGGGGAATGAACATGGCAACCGTGTCGATTCATCCAGCATTGGATGGCGGCGTAAAGCCGGGCAAGAAAGGCTTCGCCGGCGGAACGCTCACCTGCAAGTGCACGCAGTCACCCGTCACCGTCAAGCTCGCCTCCGATGTCGCCTTTAATCATGCCTGCGGTTGCACCAAGTGCTGGAAGCCTGCGGGCGCGCTGTTCTCGCTGGTGGCGGTGATTCCGCGCGACAAGCTCAGCGTCGGCGCCAATGCGCAGAAGCTGAAGATCGTCGACACCAATGCGCCCATTCAACGCTACGCCTGTACGGGCTGCGGCGTGCACATGTACGGACGCATCGAGAACAAGGCGCACCCGTTCTACGGGTTCGACTTCGTGCACGTGGAGCTGTCGAAGGACGAGGGCTGGGCTGCCCCGGAATTCGCGGCATTCGTCTCCTCGATCATCGAGTCAGGCACCGCGCCTGACAAGATGGGAGCCGTGCGAGCGCGTCTCACCCAGCTCGGATTGACGCCGTACGACTGCCTGTCGCCGGCGCTGATGGATTTGATTGCCACCCACACCGCGCGCGCCAAAGGCGTCTTGCCGCCGGCGTGAGCGGTGCTGATTCAGGTAACTCGAGGGTGCCTCGCATTAACAAACGCTAATGCAGGTTTAGTCCCCGCGCTTCGCGCCTCGGGTCTAGGATTCGCCCTCTACACGCGGGAGAGGCCGATGCGTACCCGAGTTCCAATGGTGGTTGCCGTCCTGAGCGTGCTCGTCAGCGTTGCGAATGGGAACGCGGGCACCTCGGCAGAACACCCCCGTGAGAGCAGGGAATCCGCACGCGCCGCGCTGTACCCCAAGGTCTCAAACTTCCTGGACGAGATCGCTGCCCTCGAGCCCGTCGTCCTCGCCCCCGAGCTGCAATTTCCCACCCGGGGCTCGTTGCCTGGATGGCGTGATGCGGTTTGTCCGCAGTTGAGCGGTCTCTCGGAGCTGGAACGGGATCTGATCCTCGCGCGCGTCTCGGAGATCGGGCGCACGGCCGGCGTTCGCATGGCCGGCGGACCCTGCCGCCCCAATCTCCACATCTTCGTGACCGATCAGCCCAAGGAGCTGCTGCGGCGACTGGAGCACCAGGACTCCTTTGCCATGTTCGGCCCACGCGGGCGCCCGTACCTCGTGGATCAACTCATTGCCGCGCCGCGCGCGGTGAGGGTCTGGTACAACATCTTCGATGGGGAGCCGACCGTATCTTTTGCCTACGCCTTTACGCGGGTCCTGGTGATCGTCGATCAGAGGCAGCTGCAGGCGGTCTCACCGCGGCAATTGGCGGACTACATCGCCATGGTGGGCTTCGCGGAAATCAAGCCGGGCGCACGCCTGGGCGATGCCCCAAGCATCCTCAGCCTGTTCGATCCGGCGCCTCGGGCCGCGCCCGCAGGCCTGAGCGCGTGGGATCAGGCTTTCCTGAGTTCCTTGTATTCGAACTCAGGGTCGCGACCCTGGAGACGCGCACTGGCTGAGTCCGATCAGCTGACTCTGAGCATGCTCAAGCAGATCGCTCCCTGAACGAGTTGGGTCTGGTCTTAGTGCGCATAATGTATATTATGTTAAATTTCTGATTGACCCAACCGAGTCCACCCGCGGTCCTGCCCGCTAGCCCACCCCCTCTCGCTCACTCCCCTTAAAGCCCCGTTCACGCTCGCAAAGGCGGTGCTCGTCGGAAACTCGCGGCCCGCCCGGCGCCCAACGGCAATTCTCCCTCGGAGCGCACAGCGCTCAACCACAACGTTCCAGGGGAGATGCTCATGAAGATGCTCACGAGGTCGCGATTGCGCTCGAGGTCCGCGATCGTCCCTAGCCTTTGCCTGGCTGGACTGGCTCTCGCAGCTCAGGCCCAGGCCACCTGCTTCAACACCAAATCACTCGAGCCGTCCGGCCCCGCCAAGGCCTCCGGTCATCTGGTGGAGGCTGTCTATCGCGCAGACGATTCGGCCGGGCTGCGCTACACCGACTTTGCGCCGCGCACGATCGTGGGACTGTGGCAGTTCCAGTGGAGTGGTTTTGCGAACGACTGGGGAACCCAGGCGTGGCATTCGGACGGCACCGAGCTCACGTTCTCCGTCGGACAGAACCCCGCGACGGGCGATGTCTGTCAGGGTGCCTGGGAACAGGTCGGACCGCGTACCTACGTCCTGAACCACATCGCCATGGGCTGGGCCGCTCCGGGTGCCGACCCGACCCAGGGTGCGCAGTTCCTGCGCGTGCATCTCCGCTTCCTCGTCACACTGGATCCGTCCGGCAACAAGTTCACCGGGAAGTACACCGCGAACGTGTACCTCGAGTCCAAGAGCGAGCCGTTCAACGAGGATCCCAATACCAATCCGCCGATCGCCTCCGGCACCGGAAGCGTCACGGCGACGCGAGTCAGTCCGGACGCCAACCCGTAGAGGCCGTCCTTCGGACTGATGCGGCGCCCTCGCACCCCCGACCCGGGTGCGAGGGCCCGCGACGTCATCTGGAGAGGCCGCTCACCTTGCGCGTCGCACCGGCCCTCTGAGGCTCGTGGGTCCGGCGCGGCGTCGCGGGCGACTTGACCGGGGGCACCGAGGTTGGCGTATGCGCCACTTTGGCGTGCTCGTGATAGCGGGCTGCCGCCCACTCAAAGTAGTCGTCGCTCACTGCAGATTCATCCCCGGTGGGAGTGCGTTATGACCGCGGGCTCAGGATGAGCAGCGGCCGGAGTCCATCTTCGTGGCCGTCTCGGTGCCCGGCCGGTTGGCACGAGCCGGCGGTGCTGCTGTGCAGGCGTGGCGCGCAGGGCTTGCCGCGCCCATGACCGGGTGACTGCCGGCTTGTGCCTTGGCCACGAGCATCAGCAACAGCGCGGCCACCTCCTCGGCCTGCGCCTGGTGGGCGTGGCCGAAGTAGATGGCGCCATTGAGGGTTGCATGCGGCAGCAGGTCGCGCCCGCGAGGGCGCTGCGCCGGTACGCCACCGCCCGCGGAGAGTGATTCACTCGTACCGCGCAGCGCGGTGTCATCGAGCAGGCCCGGCACGACGGGCATCGGCCCTGAGGCTCGCGAGAGCGCGCCCGGAACGGCGCTTGCGAGCGCGGTGCTCAGCACGGCGATGACGGTAATGGTGGTCACAAGGCGCGGCCGCGCGCTGTGTCTTGACTTCATTGGGTGTGGCTTCCGTTGATCCCGGTGTTCAAAGCGTCCCTGTCTGCGACAAGGGCGGCGCAGCGACCGTACGGGAGCGACGGAGCGGAGAATTGCGCGACTCAGGTTCTGAGCCCGCGCGCTCGCGGTTCCGGCAACCCCGCTGTCATAGGCGTCTGCCCTTAGACCGGAAGCTTTGCGTCCCCACCTTTCGATGGGTTTGCCCTTGCATCACGTCAAAAAAAGTATATGTCCATTCGCCTTCGCGACCTGCAACGGCGGTCGCATATTTTTATTGAGGGATGCGAAGGCGACTGCCGCGAATATTTGGCGAGCGCTGTGCGGGAATGCGCGTACGTTGCGTCGCAATTCCAATTCTATTCCAAGACTTATCGCGCTCAGCTCGCGTCTCGTCGAGGTCGTGCAGCGGGAGCGGTCGCGTGCGCAGCCGCTCTCGCGGCCCCCCCCTACTTCAGATTCAGCACCTGCATCGTCTGCGAACCGAGTGTGCGGCGCATCTTGCCCCGCTCCACCGCCGCCTGGTTGGCCTTGTCCGCGGTTCCGTAGGCCTGCGCTTCGAGCGCATCGAGCTTGGCGCCCAATCCATCGAAGGCAGCCCAGTTCTTGTAGGTGATGACGAGATAGATGTCCGGATCATCCGCCCCGCGCGGCTCGACCGTGAGCACCTCGTAGTTGAGGATGAGTCCCGCCTTCTTTTCGGCCTCCATGGTCTGCTTCCACGTAGTCGCCAGGAACTTGAGGTAATCATCGAAGCGGCCGTACTCGCTCCGGATCCCCGCTACGTTCACGACCGACCCTTCCGTGTAAGGCCGGTCATCGGCAACCGCGGCGACGGCTGATCCGAGACACAGGGCCGCGAGCGCGGCGGCTGTCACTCGATGCATGGCAAGTCTCATTGGAATTCCCCTCGTTCTGGGTGTTGATGCAATGGCGCCGCCGTGCCGTTGGGCAGCCGGCGAACGGGCGCCCGCCATGCTAGTCCCCGAGCCTCGGGGCGTCAGCGGCCACGACAGCGAGTACGTCCCTGTGGAGCGCGATTTCGTCCCGCGCCTCAAGCGGCCGGCCGCCGCCGGTGTCATGCGCCCGGCGACAATCTCGCCCATAATCGAGCCAGAATCGAACGAGAATCGAGCCGGAATCGAGGGGGTAGCGCACATGCTGTCGTTGGGTCTGTGGTTCTTCGGCCTCGTGGGCCTCATCGTGCTGATGGCGTTCCTCGGTGCCTTCTTCACCATCGAGACCGCCCACGCCGGCGTCGTGCAGCGACTCGGCAAGTTCCAGCGCATCGCACCCCCGGGACTCAATTTCAAAGTGCCCTTCATCGATACCGTGGTGAGGCGTCTCACCCTGCAGGTGCAGCAGCTCGATGTGAAGGTCGAGACCAAGACCAAGGACAACGTGTTCGTCCAGATCCCCTCGCCGTGCAGTTCAAGGTCGATCCGGAGCGGGTGTTCGATGCGTTCTACAAGCTCTCCGACCCGATCAAGCAGATCGAGTCGTTCGTCTACAACGTGATCCTCGGCCATGTGCCCAAGCTCACGCTCGATGAGACCTTCGAGCAGCAGGCGCAGATCGCCATCGACGTGAAGAACAGTCTCGATGAGTCGATGAAGGAGTTCGGCTACCAGATCGTGAAGTCCCTGATCACCGACATCGTGCCCGATGACAAGGTCAAGGCGGCGATGAACGACATCAACGCGGCGGCGCGCGAGCGCGAGGCGACAGTGTCGCGCGCCGAGACCGAGAAGCTGCTGCTGGTGAAGAAAGCCGAGGCCGAGGCCGAATCCAAGCGCCTGCAGGGAGAGGGTATCGCCAATCAGCGCAAGGCGATCGTGGAGGGCCTGCGCGAGTCGGTGCAGAAGTTCTCCGCGTCCGTGGAGGGCACCTCCTCCAAGGATGCGATGGCGATGGTGCTGCTCACGCAGTATTTCGACATGATGAAGGAAGTCGCCGGCAGCAATCGCAGCAACACCGTGATGATGCCGCACACGCCGAATGCGCTCTCGGACCTGTTCGCGCAGTTTCGCAACGCGCTCATCGTCGGGGAAACCGCTGTCGGGGCCGCGGCGAGCGCTCCACTGCCTCCCCCGCCGCCGCGGACCTGAGGCGCATCCATCACAGTCAGATGGCGGGTTCGTTCAATCGTTGCACTGCGCCACGTCATGAAATGAACCCAAGAATCGCGCGTTCGTCGCGGTGCCGGATCCTTGGGGAGACAGGCCATGAATTCAAAGGTCTCATGCGCAGTGGCAGCCATCCTGGGAGCCGTCTCCTGCGCAGCGGCGGGCGCCGCGCGCGCGGCCGATGCGACCACCGCTGCTGCGGACACCAGCTCGGATGCAATCATCGAGGTCACCGTCACCGCCACGCGCCGCTCGGAGAGCATGCAGCGTGTGCCCATCTCGATGCAGGCGTTCACCGAGCAGACGCTCCAGCAGCTCAACATCCAGACCTTCGACGACTACATCAAGTACCTGCCGAACCTCACCGCGGCGAGCAACGGTCCGGGACAGAACGAACTCTTCATGCGCGGCCTGAGCGCCGGCTCGCAGGCGAGCCAGGGCAGCGGCTCGACCGGCGTCTGGCCGAACGTCGCGGTATATCTGGATAACCAGTCGGGCCAGCTGCCCAACCGTAATCTCGACATCTACGCCGCCGACCTGAATCGCATCGAGATTCTGGAGGGTCCGCAGGGCACGCTGTTCGGCGCCGGCGCCGAAGCCGGCGTGATCCGCTACATCACCAACGAGCCGAAGCTCGATGTGACCGAGGGCAGCATCAAGGCGGGGTACGGAATCACCGCGCACGGCGACCCGAATTCCGATGTAACGGCGGTCCTCAACCTGCCGCTCGTCCCGAACGTGCTCGCGGCACGCGCCGTCATCTACGGCGATCACCGCGGCGGCTACATCAACAACGTTCCGGCGACCTTTACCCGCAGCAACACCGACATCGGCATCTCGGCGGCCGCCTACCCCGCGGTCAACGGCGCCTGTCCCGATGGTCTGCCGAATGCCGGCTATTGCGTGCCCCCGGGCAGCTCCGCCATCAACAATGCCGGCGTCCAGGGCAGCGCGATCAACCCCGTGACGTACACGGGAGGTCGTCTGGAGCTCAAACTGCAGCTCAGCGACGACTGGGACGTGCTGCTGTCGCAGTCGTATCAGGACATGGACGCAAGCGGCGTGTTCTATCAGCAGCCCCGGGGCTCGGATGGCACCGCGCTCAATCCGCTCGAGGTCACGCTGTTCAACCCGGCACACGACAAGGACCGCTTCGAGAGCACGGCGTTGACGCTCAACGGTAAGCTCGGCCCCCTCAAGGCGGTCTATACGGGCGGCTATCTGGTGCGCAACGTCGATCAGATCGGCGACTACACCAACTACGCGCGCGGCGTGTACGCCGATTACTATCAGTGCTACGGGCCCGGCTACTACACCCCGTACCTGCCCTCGAAGTGCTTCTCGCCGAACGCCAGCTGGCACTCGGTCGAGCAGAACATGCACCAGCAGCACGAGTTTCGCCTGAGCACGCCGGATGAGTGGCGCTTCCGCGGCATCGCCGGTGTGTTCTGGGAGAAGAATGTGCTGTACGACCAGACGGGTTGGCTCTACAAGAACGTGCCGACCTGCACCAGCGATGCAACCCCCGGCACCCTCGGCAACGGCGATACCGGCTGCTTCACGGATGTCGGCACGTTCCCCGGCACCTCGGTGCAGAACCCCGGCGTGCAGGGCGACCACGTCTCCTTCTATCAGGATCAGGTGCGCGAGACCAAGCAGCTCGCCTTCTTTGCATCGTTCGACTTCGACATCATTCCGAAGACGCTGACACTCACCCTGGGAACGCGTCACTATCGCTTCGACAATTCGATGGCGGGCAGTGTGCTGTCGAGCTTCGGCTGCTTCCAGGGCGGTGTTCCGGCGGGCGGTTGCCACGCCGGCTTCAGCTACAACCTCAACGCCGACAATCTCAGCGACACCGAGTCGGGCTTCAAGAGCCGCGGCAACCTCACCTGGCACATCACCCGCGACCTGATGGTCTACTACACGTTCTCGCAGGGCTTCCGTCCGGGCGGCTTCAACCAGAACGGCAATACGGCGCATGCCTTCACCCCCTCGGGCGATGCGCAGTCCGACAAGCTCACCAACAACGAGATCGGCTGGAAGACGGAGTTCGCCGATCACCGCCTGCAGTGGAACGGCGCGATCTATCGGGAGACGTGGGACAACGCCCAGGTCGCGTTCTTCGACCCCGGTGTGATCGGCAACATCTTCTTCAATACCAATGGCCAGAACTTCGTGGTCAAGGGCATCGAGATGTCATTCGCGGCGAAGATCGCGGGTGGCTTCACGTTGCAGGCGGCGGGCTCGTACAACAACAGCCGGCAGACCAACTCTCCGGGCCTGATCGACAACAACGTCGGCCAGGTATCCGGGGTTGCCGCGAGTCCGACTGCCGGCCAGGTGATCAGCAATGCCTGCAACGCCTTTCTGACCGCGTGCGCGCCGGTCGTCAATCCGTTCGGTCCGGTCGGCTCGCCCACGGCGAACTCCCCCAAGCTGCAATTCAGCACGCGGGCCCGCTACGACTGGGCCATCGGCGGCTATCTGCCATTCGTGCAGTTCGGGCTGTCCCACACCGGCAGCTCGTTCACGCAGGCCGGCGCCAACCCTACCTTCGCGGTCGGCGGGGCTGTCAGCACCTCGCGCGGGCGCTTCGAGAACCCCTCGTACACCACCTACGACGCCTCCTGCGGCGTGAGCAAGGATGCGTGGACGGCGACCCTGTACGCGGAGAACCTGTCCAACTCGAACGCCAGCACCTTCGTCAGTACCGATCAGTTCATCGTCGCGCAGACGCCGCTGCGACCGCGGGTGCTAGGAGTGTCCTTCGGCTTCAAGTTCTGAGCAGCCGCTGGCCTACGCGCTCGCGCGCCTGCGCGGGCTCGTGGAGGCGCGTCAATTCACCGCCGCGCTGGCAGGCGCCGAGGCGGTGCTGGCCGATGATCCGCGGCAGCGGGAGGCGCTGTACGTGCGCGCCGTCTGCCAGCGTCTGCTGGGCGACATCCCCCGCGCCCTGACGACGCTTGCGGAACTCGAGGCGCTCGATCCGCGCTTCAGTCGGCTCTACCAGGAGCGCGGGCACTGCTACGTGGTGCTCAAGCGCGCACCGGAGGCCATCGCCGCGTTCCTCGCGGCCGTGCACGCGAACCCCGCGCTGCCGGCGAGCTGGGCCATGCTCGAGCGGCTGTACCGCATGACCGGGAGAGCTGCCGATGCCGCGGCCGCCGCCGCGCACGTCGCCAAGCTCAAGGAGCTCCCCGCCGAGGTGGTGACGGCTACGGCGCTGTTCTCCGACGGTGATCTGGATGGCGCCGAGCAGATGATCCGCGGCTATCTGCTCAGCCACGGCGACCACATCGAAGCGATGCGGCTGCTCGCTCGCATCGGCAGCGAGCGTGATGTGTTCGATGATGCGCAGCTCCTCCTCGAGGCCGTGCTCGAGGCAGCGCCCGACTATCATGCCGCACGCTTCGACTATGCGCAGGTGTTGGTCAAGCGGCAGCTGCATCGCGAGGCCCGAGAGCAGGTGCAGCGGCTGCTCCGGATCGATCCCACCAGCCGCAACTACCGCTCGCTCGAGGCAATGACCTGCGTCGGTCTCGGCGAGCACGAGCGTGCGGTCGCGCTGTACCGCGAACTGCTCGTCGGTGCAACGCATCCGGCCGAGCTGCATCTGTCGATCGCCCACTCGCTGAAGACGCTGGGGCGGCGCGAGGAGGCCATCGCGGCCTATCATGCGGCCGCGGAGTCGCGTGCTGGGTACGGCGATGCCTACTGGAGCCTGGCGAACCTCAAGACCTATCGTTTCTCCGACGCCGAGATCGAGCGCATGCAGAGTGCCGAGGCGACCGCGGAGGGCTCCTCGCCCGTGGATCGCTATCACCTGTGCTTTGCGCTCGGCAAGGCACTCGAGGACCGCGAAGCCTACGCGCCCTCCTTCGAGTACTACGCGCGCGGCAATGCCTTGAAGCGGGCCGCAAGCCGCTATCGCCCCGAAGTGATCGAGCAGAACACGCGCCTACAGATCGAGGTGTGCACGCCAGAGCTGTTCGCGCGCCACAGCCGCACCGGCGCGCCCGCCTCCGATCCGATCTTCATCCTCGGCCTGCCGCGCTCCGGTTCGACACTGCTCGAGCAGATCCTCGCCTCACACTCGCGGGTCGAGGGTACTCAGGAGCTGGCCGACATTCCGCGCATCGTCGTCGGGCTGCAGGGGCGGGAATGGGAGCATGCGAGGCCGCGCTATCCCCACGTGCTCGGCGCGCTGAGTCCCGAGGAGTTCCGCGCCTTGGGCGAGCGCTATCTGGCCGAGACCCGGATCTATCGCACCGACAAGCCCCACTTCATCGACAAGATGCCGAACAACTTCCGTCATATCGGGCTCATCCATCTGATGCTGCCGAACGCGCACATCATCGATGCGCGCCGCGAGCCGATGGCCTGCTGCTTCGGCAATCTCAAGCAGCTGTTCGCCCACGGTCAGGAGTTCTCCTACAGCATCGAGGACATCGCCCGTTACTACCGCACCTACCTCGAGCTGATGCGGCACTGGGATGCCGTGCTGCCCGGGCGCGTACTGCGCGTGCACTACGAGGACCTGGTCGAGGATCTGGAGGGAAACGTGCGCCGGGTGCTCGAGCATTGCGGGCTCGAGTTCGAGCCCGCCTGCGTCGAGTTCCACCGCACCGCGCGCAGCGTGCGCACCGCCAGCTCAGAGCAGGTGCGCCAGCCGATCTATCGCGAGGGACTCGAGCAGTGGCGCCACTTCGAGCCGTGGCTCGGGCCGCTGCGCGCCGCGCTCGGGGACGCCCTCACACGCTATCGCGACTGAGGAGCGCTCAGGGCGAATCACCGCCCTTGACCTCTACGTCGCCGGGATTCTCGAGCACGCGCATGACGACGCGGCGGTTCTGCGCGCGGCCCGCCGCAGTCTTGTTGTCGGCGATCGGTCGGGTCAGACCGTAGCCCTTGGCGGTGAGCTCATCGGCCGCAACTCCCCTGCCGATCAGGTAGTCGCGGACCGCCGCGGCACGCGCCTCCGAGAGCGCGCGAGTCTAGCCCTTCGGGACGGTACCCCCGGGGGTGAGCTTGTCGATCGCCTGCGGCAGGACCTGCGCCAGCTTCTGCGCGAGATCCTGCGGATTCATGCCGAGCTTGGCGGCGAGCCCTGCGAGATGCGGTCCGAAGGCCTGCTCGATCTGCTGTGGTGAGATCGAGGCGTTCGGTCCGTTGGCGACCCATGACTTCACCGTGTCGCCGAGTCCCTGCTGCTGCAGCTGCGAGACGATGCCCTGCACCCCGCCATGTCTCTCGATGAGACCGTTGACGACCGTCGCCATCTCGCCACCGATGAATCCCCCCAAAACTCCGTCAAACAGTCCCATGGGATGCTCCTTATCGGAAGGTAATGCAAGTCAGAAGCTGAACACCAGATTGATGGTCTCGGTCGAGTCGAGCTTCTTCAGCCCCGCCGGCGGGCTGCTGTTGTTCTGCACCATGTAGCCCACACTGAGCGCGAGCCGCGTCGACATCTTCACGGCGAGCGCGAGCGCATCGCTCAAAAGCGTGTTGCTCGAGCCCGACTCGATGAGCAGCTTGTTGGACAGGGTCGTCGTCTTGGTCAGCGCCTGCGAATAGTCGAGCCCGGCGCTCAAGATCGCATCGCCGGTCGAGTTCTCGAGGATGCGGGCGATGACGGCCCCGGAGGCGTCCTTGATGAGCTCCTCGGGCCGCTCCTTGCGGTAGCCGACGCCCAGCTGCGCGGCGAGCTTCACATCGTCGGTGTCGATGACTTTGTAGCCAAGGCCCGCCGAGACGCTCTCCTGATACTGAAAGCCGCTGAAGAGATCGTGGGCGTAGCGCAGCGCTCCGAAAGTGAAGAACTTCTTGCTGAAGTCGTAGTTGCTCTGCCAGAGCGCGTCCCAGCGCTCCGCCGAGGTCACATTCGCACTCTGGCCATACAGCCCGCCCAGGTGCAGGGCGTGCTTCCACGGATCCTCGAGCAGCGCCATGTCGATCGCCGCGTTGGCGGAGCGGGCCTCGGTGTTGCCTTGCGAGGCCACGAACCCGACCTGCCCCTTGCCGGTCCACACACCCTGCGCCGGCGGCTCATCACACCACGCGGCGGCCGGGATCAGGCTCGCCAACAGGAGACATGCGCACAGCCCTCGCGGGTCGATGCATCGCATCCGCTGGCCCAGGGGTCGGTTCGGGGGCGCAAGTATGAGCCAGCCAGCCTCGCGCAGAAAGTGGGCGGGAGCCGTCTCCTCGGGACGGCCCGGATCGATCGGGCGCTAGGTCCAGTCGCCGCCGCCGACATCCCCGCCGAATGAGCTGGAGCCGCCATCGTCCCAGCCGCCGCCTCCGGTGATGCCGAAGTTGTCCCCGCCCAGGTCCTGATTGTCGCGCCACTCCCCGGCATCCGCCGCTGGAATGACGCCGCCGCCCCCGTGCTCGCCGCCGATGACATGGCGAACGAGTTCCTCGCCAGCCGCGACTCCCGCCCCGACGGCGAGGCCGGTGGCAAGGCTCCCCATGAGTCCGGGACCGCCGCCCCCGAGGACCGGGCCGCCGCCGAGCGCGACGCCGCCGGGAAGCCCCGTTGCCGGAGGCAGGCTCGCAGGATATTGCGAATAGGCGTACGCCTGCCGCCGCCGCACGATCGCCCAGGCCACGGCGATGCCGCCGACGATCAGGAGAATCAATCCCCACGGAACCGACGTGGCGCGCGGAGCTGCCCCGAGGGCAAGCGGAGCAACACTGCGGGTGAGCTGGCGCTGCAGCGTCGCCACGGCCTCCGCACGCACGAACGGCAGACCTGGCGAGAGGCGCTCGGCCGCGCTCAGCTCGCGCCGCGCGGTCGGATAGTCACCGGCGTGGGCATATACCTCGGCGGCGACGTAATGCGCCTTGGCACTGCCGGGGTAGTCGCGCAGCACCTGGGAGATCATCTGCTCCGCCTGGTCGATGTGACCGCTGCGGGCCGCCTCGTAGACCTGGGAGATCGTGGCGTCAGCCGCGGCCAGCACGGGCGCGGCACTGACCGCGAGCACGAGCGGCATTCCCCGGATCGCGATGCTCCTCAACATTCGAAGTTCTCCTTGCGCCGGCCTTGAGCCGGATTCACGCGCATGATTGGGGTCCGACATGACGGCATCAAGACCCCGAAGCGCCCGATCCACGGATAGGGTTCGGAAATGGCATCTAAAGAGGCTAACTGCCGCGATCGTGTGGCGATCTCAGTGATCTAGAGCACCACAAAATAATGGATTCGGTTGGCTCCGGGCAGTTTCTCGGCGACGCCCACGAAGACATGCCGGGCGAGCCACTCGTGGGGTCCCTCCGGCGCATCGAACTTAGGCGATACCCGCATGTAGTAGTCCTGGGTGCCAACGGGCTCATTGCGGGCCATCCGTGCCATGGCCTCCTCGCTGCCCCACCGATAACCGCGGTTCTGCATGTAGATGACGGCGCCATCGTCCGCCTCGAGCAGATAGCGCGCATCGAAATCGATGACCCCGTTGGGCCGAACCAGCGGGAAGTCTCCGCCGGACATCGGGATCACCCGGCCGTTCAGACGCGGGCCCTCGATCTTCCCGGAGGCCGCGTAGACCGCTCCGCGTGTCGCGCCGAGGGCCGTGGGCTTGACCCACTTGAGGCCCGCAAGCTCGATGGAGATCGTGAAGGCATGCTCGAGAGTCGGAAGGAAGGGATGATTCGCCATGGAGATCTCACTCGACGCTCAGGATGATCTTGCCGCCCGTGTGCCCCGCGCGGCTCGCCGCCCACGCCTTTGCGGCGTCCGCCAGCGTCAGTCGCTGCTCGATGAGGATCCTGAACTTGCCCGCATTCGCAAGCTCCACCACCGGTACCAGCCATTCTCCCGTGACCGTGCCCGTGATTGCACAGCGCACCTGGGCGGCGGCGCAGGCATCGGCGGGCATCTCCCCGACGACTGATACGAGAATGCCGCCGGGTCTCAGCACTTTGAGCGAGCGCAGGCCGGTGTCGCCATCGACGGTGTTCAGCACCATATCGAGGTTCTTCACCCGCTCCTCGAAGCGCACCGCGTGGTAGTCGATCACCTCGTCGGCGCCGAGCGAGCGCACGAGCGCCGTGTGACTCGCCGAAGCCGTCGCGATCACGTAGGCCCCGCGCGCCTTGGCGATCTGAACCGCCGCGGAGCCGACGCCGCCAGCACCGCCCTGAACGAGCACGCGCTGTCCTTTGCGAAGATCCGCGACGATCACGATCGCCCGCCAGGCGGTCTCGGCAACCACGGGCACGCCGGCGGCTTCCTCGAAGGACATTCTGGCGGGCTTCGAGGCGACGGCGCGCAGGTTTGCAAGGGCGTATTGGGGTATTGGGCATACGATCCGCCGCTCGGGCCGCCGACGGCGACGGCAATGACGGCATCGCCGGCGCGCCAGCGATCCGCGCCGGGTCCCACGGCATCGATGATCCCCGCCATGTCGCGGCCCGGGGTCAGGCGTGTGCCCGCGGGCGCGCGCAGCGCGAGCTTCCAGTCGACCGGGTTCACGGACACGGCGCGCACGCGGATCCGCACCTGCCCTTCCGCTGGTTGCGGCTTCGGCACGGACTCGAGCCGCGGCGTGCCCTCCACGGCGACCACCGCCTGCATCTGCGGCTCCGCTGCGGCACTGCGCAGGATCACAAGCCCCGCAAGCAGCGCGAGCGCGGCACACCAGGGTCGGGCTCTCATGGATGTGTCATCGGATGAGGATTTCACG